>Ga0100377_1002279_pt1 | contig 16139 bp, 16 predicted proteins | sample CryGeymeta201501_FD_83664 | JGI IMG/M metagenome (GOLD analysis project Ga0100377, IMG submission 83664) | Groundwater microbial communities from Crystal Geyser aquifers in Utah, USA - Crystal Geyser metaG 2015-01 | ecosystem: Environmental > Aquatic > Deep subsurface > Groundwater | place: USA... | reverse complement strand
TATTTTACTGATTGGAATAACTCTTTATAATTTTTTCAAAAATGGAATTATCTATAGAGGTTTGTTTGAAAATATTAACTACATTTTCTTTAGTAATTTTATCAAAATCCTCTTTGCGAGGAGTTATAAACAAACCTCCAAAATCAACCGTTGCAGGGCTCAATAATATTTTTTCATTCCCGTCTAAAAAAAACTCTTTTGGTCTGTGTGCTTTTCTTGGAAATAAGTAAACTCGCCAATTTTTGTTAAAAGTTACAATAATATTAAGCATTGGCTCTAAATCAGTGTTTGCAATTTCCTTAAATGAATAATAAAGCTTGTTAAACTCATTTTTAATTTGTTCAATATTATTTGATTCAATTATAAAAAGATTCCGCAAATAATTTGAAACCGAAAACACAGAAATATTTTTATTCTGAAAAATCATATTGGATACTTTTAATAAATAATCCGTTTCCCTTTCAATTGGCATTAAATTTTTAGGTGTTGCTTGAAAATGCAGATGGTCTGGAGCAGAAGCCCCGCATTTTGGCCCATTATAAAATACAGTATATTTTTCGCCCAACTCCTTTGCCATAGCCAATAATTCGCCAAAGTTAGAAAATATTTCTTGTGGAATATGGTTAATATGCGGAATTGTAAAATGCTCCTCAAAAATTGGGAATGGATTTACTAAAAGTAAATAACCATTATCACAAAGCAATCCTTTTTGTTCTTTCGGTAAATTGTTTGAACACAGAAAACATGGACGTTCAACAATTGATTTATCGTCAACCTTAGCAGAAGAAGAAATTATTCTACCCGGATTAAATTGAACTTCAATTTCAAATCCATCAAAATTAAAATGTTTTTTTTTTATAGAAGCTAAACAATTGTAATTTTTTTTAGCCAATTTCCAAGAAGCAATCTGAGATTTTAATAAAGCCTCTACTTTGTTGGCTTTTGAATTTTCTTTTGTATAATTTCTTAATTCTAAATCAGAAATCACTTTAGAATTAACCATCTATTTTTGCATCCTTATACGAGCAATAAGTTCAAAAGTTCTAATTCTATCTTTATATATATTATTAGCATTTACTTTTTCAATATCTAATAATGCATCGGAATTACCATTCCATCTTCTGCACAAATAAATTGAATTATAAATTCTGCCAATTTTAAAATTACGCGATATTTCTAAACCAACGGCATAATCCTCGCCATAGCTAACATTTGGTATTTTAATTTCTCTAAGAACTGGGGTGTAAAAAGCTCTTGGTGCACCCAATCCATTTATTCTAAGTGCATTATTTCTTCCATTTTCTAACGTCCATTCTTTGTGGTCAATTAAACCTGGTGGAATTTCTTCCAAATTAAAATTTGTTATTTGATAAGAGCCAATAACCATTGCGCATTTTACTTCTTTAAACTTATCAACAATTGATTGAACAGTATTTTCATTAGCATAAATATCATCACTATCTAATTGCAATGCAAATTTGCCACATCTTTCGTCATCAATAGCAACGTTCCAACATCCACCAATTCCTAAATCTGTTCTTTCTGGAATAATGTGAATAACGTTGGAATATTTAGTAGCATATTCATTTAATTTTTCAGTAGTTCCATCAGTTGAATGATTATCAACAACAATAATATTAAAATCAAAATCCGCTTTTTGTTTCAAAACAGATTCAACAGCATCGCTAATTGTACTTGCTCTATTAAATACTGGAATTATAACACTTGCGGTATTTTTGAATTTATAATTATCAAAATCAACTTCTTTAAATTTTGGAAACAAATAAGCATTAATATCTTTTAAGTGCTCTGTAACTGCCATTTCCATTTCAACTTGAATATCTCTGTTTTTAGGGTCAACATAAGCAAAATGTTCTGTATTGGCATCTTTTGTCACAAGTTCAATAGTTTTATATAAAAATTCTGGAACTCTAATGAGTTCGTTATTTTGAGAAACTTTTAATCTAAGATTATAAAATCCGGCATATTGATAATTTTTTTTGCTTCGAGAAACTGCTTCTTGAAGTACTGAAGTTTTATAAAACAATAAATGCCCAAAATTAAAATCATCACGTAAGCTTCCAAATTGATAATCAATAACCGGAAGTGGATTTCTTTTTCCACTTTTTACTTCGTAATAATTAGAATAAACTAATCCAGCAGCAGTATTTTTGGCAACATTATAAAAGCGTAATAATGCGTGCTGTCCCATTTCAAGATAATCGTCCTTAGTTAAAATAAGAGTAAATTCGGTTTGTGAATTTTGTGCAATTATGTTAATAGTTTCTGAAGATGCATAATTACCCGAAATAAGAGTTGTGCAATTTTCTAAGTCATTAAGTTTACCATCAAAAGTAATTAGAAAAATATTATTAATCAGCTCATTTTTTTCTAATTCAACTACACTTTTTTGGGTATGCTCAAATCCATTATATGGCAAAAAGACATCAATTTTGTTTTTCATTATTCACCTAAAATTCTTAAATACAAAGTTATTAAAATAATTCTAATAACCACAAAAAAAAATTAAACTACAACAAGATGAATACTAATTATTTTGAAAATATTAAATTTTGAGTGTCATTGTTAGCTGCGTTTATTTAAGCAGAAATATGAAGTAAAAATACATAATAATTTTTGATGGAACACTAAATTTTGCAACTATTCTTCACAGCAATTATTTGTCCATTTAAAATATCTAATTCCTCTCCAAGAATTTCTTCAATTTTAGGAAACACAATTCGTTCCTCTTTTCTAATATGTGTCTCGAGTAAATTTCCGAAATTATCCAAATTTTGTTCCAAATTTCCCTCACTAATTTTTACAACGGCTTTGTGAAGTTTGTCGTGTTCCTCAAGAATATCATTAATCATGGCATCTAATTCATCATCTTTTCCTAAAGCAAGTGGAAATAAAATTAACTCTTCGTGATTAAAATGCGGAATTAATTCTGTTTTATATGCGTTTATCACAAATTTAATTTTTTCATCAATTGAACTAAGTCCTAATTTCGTTTTAATAAAATTTTTCTTTATCGATTGAGCCATTAACAACCCGTCATAATGGTCATGCGATAATGGAATAATGGTTCTATGTCTTTTCATAATTCTCCTTTTGAAAATATTTGAACCTTTCTAATAATAATTAGTTACAAAACAAAAAAAGTATTGGTTCTGTATTATATTTGAATTGCCTCATTAAAATTTAAATTGCATTTTTTTTGGAATTAAAATATAATTTTATCTTGTTATAAGCAAACTGAATCGATTAGTGTTAAACTAAATTTTGTATTTAAAAACAGACAAAAAAGGGGATAAATCGGCACAATTTATCCCCATTCGGAGTACGTAGTTAGTTTTTCAACTAATTAAATTATTTTAATAATTAAACATCAAAATACATTTCAAATTCATAAGGATGAGGAAGAACTGCAAGTGGTTTAATTTCTTTTGCAATTTTATAATCAATCCAAGTTTTAATTACATCTTCAGTAAATACGTCGCCTTTTAATAGGTAATCATGATCTGCTTCCAATGCACGTAATGCTTCATCAAGAGATTCTGGAGTGGTAGGAACAAATTGTAATTCTTCCGGTGACATATCGTAAATATTTTTATCAAGTGGTTCACCTGGTTCAATTCTATTAACAATTCCATCAAGACCAGCCATCATAACTGCGGCAAATGCTAAATAAGGATTTGCAGATGGATCGGGGCATCTAAATTCAATCCTTTTCGATTTTGGATTACTTGAATACATTGGAATACGTATTGCAGCACTTCTGTTACTTTGTGAATAAGCCAAACGAACTGGAGCTTCAAACCCTGGAACCAATCTTTTATATGAATTTGTTAATGGGTTTGTAATTGCCAACAAAGAGTGAGCGTGTTTCAAAATTCCGCCAATAAAATAAAGACCTTCATCGCTTAAACCAGCATAACCACCACCAGCAAATAATGGTTTTCCTTTTTTCCAAAGACTTGTATTTACGTGCATTCCACTTCCATTATCACCAGCAAGTGGTTTTGGCATAAAAGTAACTGTTTTCCCAAAAGCTTTTGCTGTGTTTTTTGTAACATACTTAAACATTAAAAGATGATCTGCCGATTTAATCATACTTTCAAAACGCATATCAATTTCGCACTGACCACCACTTGCAACTTCGTGATGCTGTGCTTCAACTCTAATTCCCATATCTTGCATTTTAATAACCATTGCATTTCTTAAATCATTTAAAGCATCTGTTGGAGGAACTGGGAAATAACCTTCTTTATAACGTGGTCTGTAGCCAAGATTAGGACCTAAATCAGAACCAGAATTCCATCTTCCTTCTTCAGAATCGATAAAATAGAAAGCACTGTTATGAGTTGAATCGAAACGAACATCATCAAAAATGAAAAACTCTGCTTCGGGTCCAAAATAAGCAGTATCTGCAATTCCAGTAGATTTTAAGTATTCTTCAGCTTTTTGAGCAATAAATCTTGGGCATCTGGAATAGCGTTCTTTTGTAGCCGGTTCGTGAATATCACAAATTAAGCTTATTGTTGGTTCTTTTACAAATGGGTCAACAAACATTGTGCTTGCGTCTGGAATAATTAACATATCGCTTTCGTTAATTTTTTTCCATCCACGAAGTGAAGAACCATCAAAACCAAATCCATTAACAAAAGAATCTGCGTCAAATTCTGAAACCGGAACAGTAAAATGTTGCCATTGTCCAGGAAAATCCATGAACTTAAAGTCAACAAATTTTATATTATTCTTTTTTACAAACTCTAAGACTTTTTCAATACTTGATTTTTCTTTAGATTTAGCCATTTATTACTCCTTTGCTATTATTTTTATTTTTGTTGTTTCTTTAATTGTTGAAAGAACAAACCTGGAATGAGTTCTATTAACACCTTTCCAAGATTGTATTTTACTTAAAAGTTTTTCCAACGAAACAGAATCTTTAACAACTACTTTCATTAAATGTGAACCTTCACCAAGTACTGCAAAACATTCAAGAATTTCATCTGTATTTTTCACATTTTCAGCAAAGAAATTATAATATTTTGAAGAATCGATATAAACGGTAATAATAACCATTAAATCTAACCCAAAACTTTTAAGATTTAATTTGGTATAGTAACCACTAATTATTCCTTTTTCTTCTAATTTGTTTAATCTTTCACTTAAGGAAGGAAGCGAAAGTTTTACTGCTTCGGCAAGAACATTTCTTTTTGTTCTGCCTTCTTCTTGAAGAATATTTAAAATCTTAATATCAATTTCGTCTAGCATCATATTATTATATTAGGTTAATTATAAATTATGGCTCAAAACATAAGGTATTTTATTCATTTTGGCAAATATTATTTTATTTATTTTAATTCAATTTTAAATATTTATTCATATTGCAAGTATTTTTAATTGCATTTTCTAAACATATTTTGATTTACTTCGATAATAAGTTGTTAATTGAATCAAATTTTGAATTAAATAACCTTGTGGAGGTAAAATGAATTTAACTAATGAAAATAATTTTGATTCAAATTTATCTATTTCCACCATTTTAGAAATATCAAAAAAAGTATCAGAATTATTAGATAATAAGGAATACAACAATTCTAAGATGCTTATCACCCGTGAACATATAAAATATAATTTAGCTTTGTTAATAAAATCTTTAAATTCACAATTATGTAAAAATCTTGTTAAAAATTTTGATTCCTATAAAAGGAGAAAAAGTTATCATCCTTCAAATAATATTTATGTAAATAATAGTGGGAAATTGAATTTTGACTTATACTATACTTAATTTTTATAAAATTTGTTTAAATAACAAACATAAAATTCAGGTCTGGTTAACCTGATGTGGTCCTCGATGGCGACAGCAGTCATTAAGTTTGCTGTCGCTATATTTTAATTATGAAAATTCAAAAAAAATATTATAATTATTATATTTGCTTAATTTCAGCCTTTGGTTGGACGTTTTTGGTATTTTTATCATTTCGTTTTAATATTCATGCAGATTACCCAATTAAATTAATTGATAAATTTTTACTTATTCATTCCTTCTTATGGTTTTTTGGCATTTTACTTTCTATTCCAATTGTATTAAAATTATTTTTTCAAACTAAAAAAGTTAAAAAACTAATATCCTACGAAAAATATTTTTATACACTTTTTAACTTTATTAGCTCACCCGCATTTTTATATAACAAATTAACTAATCAAATTATTAAAGCAAATAATAGTGGAATTGCACATTTTAATATTGATATAAATGATAAAAATTGCTTCGATATTTCTGAATTAAATTGCTTAAAATCCCATATTATTCAATATAAAGATTCAACTATAAAAAATATAAACCTAAATGGAAAGTGTCCCGATAAAGACGGTAATGAGATAGTTTTAGATGTAATTATTGATGATATTTTTGTTGATGAAATGGAAACGACTTTAATTGTTTTTAACAACTATTCCGAAAGCAAAAAAGATATTCAGGAAATGAATGATTATATAGAAGATTTACGTGCAAATGAAAGTGTTATGGAAGATAATGCTTTTGAATTGATCCAATTAAACATAAAATTAGAAGAATCTGAAAACAATTTACGAGAAGCAAATGCAAACAAAGATAAATTCTTTTCAATTGTTGCTCACGACTTAAAATCTCCTTTTGTCGGATTGTTAGGAATAACTGAAATGTTAGAAACTGATTATGATGATTTTAGCGAAAAAGAGCGAAGAGAATTTATTCATAACCTTTATGAAGCCTCAAAAAACACTTTTGAATTGTTGGAAGGATTATTAGAATGGGCAAGAGCCAAACAAGGCAAAATTCAATATAAACCAACTGAATTTAATTTATTTCAACTTGCAGAATCGTTAGTTAATCTTTTAATTGCAAATTCATTTAAAAAAGGAATTAAACTTAAAAATGCTGTAGAAATTAATTCTATCGTTTTTGCCGATAAAAATATGATTTCCACTGTTATAAGAAATTTGCTTGCCAACGCAATTAAGTTTACTCATAAAAATGGAATTATTAGTATTACCACTGAATTAGAAAATGATTTGATGAAAATAACAGTAAAGGATTCGGGAATTGGAATTTCACCTCAAAATCAAGAAAAATTATTTCGTATTGATGTTAGCCATACAACACTTGGAACAAACGAAGAAATGGGAACTGGTTTAGGTTTAATCCTTTGTAAAGAATTAGTGGAAAAAAATGGTGGAACTATTTGGGTGGAAAGTGAATTAGGAAAAGGTAGTAGTTTTAATTTCACAATTCCAAAATCGCAAAATATAATTTGACTTTTGTGGTATATTTATATTTGGTGTTATTAATTATTTGAACAATATTTTATTACTGCAATAGTTTTGGGTCACCTAATTTGCTTTTATTTAATAGGTATTTAAATGAAATTATATATAAACGATCTATCAATAAACATAACTGGAAACAATAAAAATAAAGCAGTCATTTTTGTTCACGGATTTCCATACAACCATAAAATGTGGGATAAACAGATTGAATATTTTAATAAAATTTATGAATGTATTTCGTATGATGTTCGTGGTCTTGGTGCTTCAGAAGTTGGCGATGGACAATATACAATGGAAAAATATGCTGAAGATTTATTTTCAATAATTGATAAATTAAAATTGGAAACACCAATTCTTTGTGGGCTTTCAATGGGTGGATATCTTTCTTATAGGGCAATTGAAATAAATCAAAGTGCTTTCAACAGTGTAATTTTTTGCGACACAAAAGCACAATCCGATTCTGATGAAATTAAATTAATACGTGCAAATAAAATTAAACAAATTAATGATGCTGGTCTTGATTTATTTATAGACGAATTTTTGCCCACTTGTTTTAGTACTAATTATAAATTTAATTGTGTAGAAAAATACAACGAAATTAAATCGCTTTGTAAGGCAAATAATCCAATTGGAGTTAAAGGAGCATTAATTGCAATGTTAAGTCGCACAGATTCAACTCACTTTTTAAGTAAAATAAAAATTCCTACACTTCACCTTTGTGGAGAATTTGATACACTTACTCCACCAGTGCTAATGGAAGAAACGGCATCCAAAATTTCAAATTCACAATTTAGTATTGTGCCAAATTCTGGACACATGTCACCAATCGAAAATCCAGATTTTGTGAATAAAACTATTGAAAATTTTATTATCAGTAATAATTAACTAAATAATCTTAATTAGCTTAAATTTTAAGTAATTTTATTCCAAATATTTCAATTTATTATTTCATTATGAAGCAATCTTTTTTTACATATATTAAAATAATCGGCATATTTATCTTTTCTTTAATTTATGCAATTCTTCGATACAACCTTTTGGGAAATGTTGCTTTTGAAGAAATCCCTTTATTTATAACCAACAAAGCTATTGCAATAACTATTATATTTTTGCTGCTTTTTTCAATTCAAAAAAAAACGAAAAAATGGGTAATGGGAAAGCTAATAAAGATAATTTTTATTCTTACAACAATACATGTTTTTATATCTTTTAGATTATTAGGACCTGAGCATTATAAAAAATTTTATTTTGAAAATGAGTTAAATTTATTTGGTTATTCTACCATTTTCTTTGGAATTTTAGCTTTTGTTGGAATTTTAATTTTGAATAGCGACAATAAACTCCCTACTGAAAAAGGCAAATTAAAAATTCCGAACTATTTTAGGAATATAATTAGAAAGTTAATTCCTATTTTCATTGCCTTACATTTATTTTCTGTTGGAATTTTGGGGTGGATTTCACCAAAAAATTGGCCTGGATATTTAATTCCAATAAGCTTAATTGCTTTTGTTATTTTATCTTTTTACTTGAAAAGAATTTTCACAAAAAAAGAATAGCCCAAATAATTGTTCGCTTTATTTAATATAAAACAATATATTATATTTTTTCAAACAAGATTAAAACCAAATTAATAAATGTTACTTTCTAAAATGAACCAAACTGAACCAATTATTTTTATCTGTTAATAAATTTTCTATTGTTAAATTTGCCCACTCTCCAAATTTTTCAATACTTTTTGGTGTAAATTTGTGCGAATTTTCTGTGTGAATAGTGTCATTATTTTCGATATGTATTTTATCTGCTCCACCATTAATTTTAATATCTATGTCCTTTTTTGCTTTCAAATGCATTTCAATTCTTTGTTTCTCATTATTATAAAATGCTTTATGCTCAAAATCATTCACATTAAAATTTGAACCAATTAAATTATTTACCACATTCAAAATGTTTTTGTTAAACTTAGCTGTAATATTCTTTTTATCGTTATATGCTTGCACTAAAACATCCAAATCTTTAACCATATCTATTCCAAGCAAAAGACTGTCACCTTTTTCCATCTGTGAGCCCAAGAGTGTCATGAATTTTTCAATTTCATAAATATTCATATTACCAATAGTGCTGCCAAAAAAGCAAAATAAGCGGTTGTTTAATTTTGGCACCCAGTTTTTTTGATGGATAAAATCAGCTACTATTCCATTAATACAAATTGAAGGGAATTCATCCAATAAAATTTTTGATGATTTTTCAATAGCAGATTGACTAATATCTATTGGAAAATATTTAATAGTTTGTAATTTTTCTTTTGGAATTTGATTTATTAGAATTCTAATTTTTGAAGCGTCTCCACTGCCAAGCTCAATTATTGACATATTTGAAAAGTTAAGATTTATATTGGATGAAATAGTTGACAAAATTGATTTTTCAATGCGAGTTGGGTAATACTCCTTTAGCTTAGTAATTTCTTCAAAAAGTTCCGAGCCTTTTTTATCGTAAAAATATTTAGGCAAAATATATTTAGGAACTGCTTTTAATCCTTTTAATATCTCATTTTCCACCTTTTTAATTCCAAGTTTTGGAAGATGATTTTCAACATTCATGTTTTTATCTGTAATAATTTTATCTTCTGTAAAGTTCATTTTGTTTTAATTTAATTGAAGTATAATTTTTTAGCTTAAAATTTCAACACCTTTCCAAAACGCAATATAATTTTGTATGGGCTTAGCCGCTAATTTAGGAGTTGGATAAAACCATGCAGCATCTTTATTGATTTTACCATCAACAACTATGCTAAAATATGATGCTTCTCCTTTCCAAGGACAGGTTGTGTGAGTTTTACTACTTTCTAAATATTCTTTATTTACTGAATCTTGTGGAAAATAATGATTGCTTTCAATAATAATTGTATCTTTGCTTTGTGCAATTATTTTTCCATTCCATATTGCTTTCATATTAACTCCTTTGTTTTTAGTAAAAATGTTTATTTAACATTATTTGGAATTCCCGTTTCATAAGGGTTACTTGAATCATTGCTCCATTCAAACCATCCACCATCAAAGACAGATACTTTAGGATAGCCCATTAACCAAGCATTAAAAAATGCTTCACTTCCTCTCCAACCAGTTCCGCAATAAAAAGCAAGATGTTTATTTTTTGTTAAACCAACTTCATTCCAATTTTCTTCAATCTCGTGAAATTCACGAGTTGTGTTATCAAGATTTCTATAATTTTCCATGTGATATGCATCAGAGCCACAATTACCAAACACAGCCCCAGGTATTCTTCCCTTCTTCTCAATGTAATTATATCCACTTACTTCACCTACATATTCACGCCAACTTCTAACACAAACCAACTCGGCATCATCTGAAATAAGTATTTTTTTTGCTTCCAGAATATCAACAGCCAATTCGGGTTTTTGTGGAATATTTACTCCAAAATTTTGAATGGGTGTTTTAGATTCGTCAATAGTACTAACTTCAAATCCAGCATCCACCCAAGATTGGAATCCACCATTTAGAACCCGCACATCTTTTACACCGGCATACATCATAATAAATGCACATCTAATTGCTCCAATATCACCAGCAGCACTTCCCGGAAATTCGTCAGCATTATCTGGATACATATATTTTCCATACATAACAACCGTGGTATCTGATTTAATTCCATGTTTTTCAAATGCAATTTTCAATTCTTCGGGTGATCTTCTGTTCCATGTCTCCGGAGATTCAAGTGCAAGTGTATCCATATCAATTGAAGTTGGAATATGCCCGGTTAGATAAGCGTCCCTATTTCTATAATGGGCATGAACAAAAATAGTTTTTCCACCATTATGTTCTTGTGGAACTTTTCCATCAAGTATTGCCTTAACCCATTCCGGATATACAAGATGTTTGTAATTCGCAAGTTTTTCTAAAGGTAATTTTTCATTAGTTACCCATTCATCTAAAAAATGTTTATAGATTAAAACATCTGTGTAACCATTTTTGGTAAATGAATCAGCAACTTTTTCAATTTCATTTTTGTTATATCCATAAATAATTATTTTTGTGTTTTGACCAATTTTTTTAGATCTCACAATTTCAATCCAATCCATATAATCAGTCCATTTACTTGGCATTGATTTTGCCCCTTTAATATGTCCACCTCTAAATTCATTTTCAAGTTTCCATCCATTATAGGCATCAATTGGACGGGCATCAATAATTTTAACATTTTCTTCTTTTATTAATTTTACTAATTCAATGGTTGCTATTTCAGAATAATTTGACATAAACTCCTCAATTGTATATTAAATATTTTTGTCTTTTTGTGATAAATAATTTTTGTTAATTATAATTTTCATTAATTAATAAAACGAATAGATTATATAATTTAGACATAATTTGGTTTTGATCTTCTAATTGGTCAAGCATTATTACTAAACCGTTCCAACCCTCTGTGTGCCACTTGGCATATTTAGGTATTTCTATTTTTAAAAGTTTTTTATCAAATGGATATCCTGTTACATAAAAATATGGCTGTGCAATTTCCAAATCACCTGATGATAATCCAAAATTCATTTGCTCTCTAGAATATTCCCAATTTGCAGGGTCTTGCCCATCAATAAGCTTTCCCGAAAAGAAAAGAAGTGCCATGTCAAAATGATGTGGCCAAAAATTTATATTACTAACTTCAAAAAGAGTTGAACCTCGTAACTTTATGAATAAGAAATATACTTGTCTATATAAAGCCCATAATTTTTCACTTTCAATTATATCATAAATAATATTATCTTTTCGGTAAAACTTTGCTTCTTGATTCTCAATTTCAATGCCATAGAATTTTAATTTTTCGACCAATGCATTAGTAAAATCATAAATTGTTGATTGTTCAAAAGGAATTTCTTCGCTGTAATTTTTATAAAATATTTTTAACTTTTGTTCAATTAAATTTACGTCCAACTGCAAAGCATCTATTCCACTTTGAGTTTGAATTGGGATTACAGAAGATGTAAATCCATTTGAATAAACCTTTAAGCTGTACTCTTCCCAATTTTTCTGATGAGGTATTTTTCCCCCCTTAATTGAACTTACTAATTGTGTAATAAGTTTAAGATAATCTCTTGTTTTTGAAAATTTACTATAATCAATTTTGGGTAATACTATAGTTTTCATACATAAAATTCCTTCTTAAATTAATTCAACATCTGGATAAACATAACTGATTTAAACCATTATGCTCAATTGAAATTAGAAATAGCCTGTTTTGTTTTAACGCACCATTTATTAAATCGCTAACTTTTGCAAAGTTATACCATTCAATATTTTCAAATATGATTTATAATAAAATAATTTAGGCAATTCCTCCATATTTTATTCCACTAAGTTTTGTCATATCTAATTTAAAAGTAGTTAAATCATTTTGCTCAAATTGGTTTAGGCTATTATGTCCACATGCTCGAGCTAAAACTTTCATAAGCTCTGTTGTAGCTTCAAGATAGTTTTGTAATTGTTTGGCCGATTCATTGATAATAATTCGAGATCGAAGGTTAGGTTTTTGAGTTGCAATTCCCACTGGACAGTTATTTGTATGACAAGCGCGCATTCCTAAACAACCAATTGCCTGAATGGCAGAATTTGAAATCGCAATTCCATCAGCTCCAAGTGCTAATGCTTTAACAAAATCAGATTCGGTTCTTAAACCACCCGTAATAATAAGTGTTACAGAGGTTGCATTCATTTTATCTAAGTGTTTTCGAGCTCTTGCTAATGCAGGAATTGTTGGAACAGAAATATTATTTTTAAATATATTTGGAGCCGAGCCAGTTCCACCACCTCTTCCATCTAATATTATATAGTCAGCAGAAGCCTTCAGTGCAAAATCGATATCATCTTCAATGTGTTGAGCAGATATTTTAAACCCTATTGGAATTCCACCAGAAATTTCTCTTACTTTATTTGCAAAATTTTTATAATCTTCCGGAGTAGTTAAATCGTCAAACGTTGCAGGACTAATAGCAGGCGTACCTTCCTCAAGCCCTCTAACTTGAGCAATTTTACCTTTAACTTTATCACCTGGTAAATGCCCACCAGTACCAGTCTTTGCTCCTTGACCGCCTTTGAAATGAAATGCTTGCACCTTGTTCACATTTTCAAAATTCCAACCAAATTTGGCTGATGCAAGTTCATAAAAATATTTTGAATTATTTTGTTGTTCTTCCGGAAGCATTCCACCTTCACCAGAACAAATTCCCGTGCCACTTAATTCGGCACCGATAGCCAGTGCTACTTTAGCTTCTTCACTTAAGGCACCAAAACTCATATCACTTACAAAAATAGGTATTTTAAGTTTTAGAGGTTTTTTAGCATTTGGACCAATAATTAATTCGGTTGAAACTTCCTCATTATCCAATAATGGTTTACAAGCTAATTGTGCTGTAATTAGTTGAATATCATCCCATTTGGGTAATTCAGTAATTGGCACTCCCATTGCTGAACCAATACCGTGCTTACCAATTCCTTTTATTCCTTGTTTAGCCAACTTTTGAATATAATTATTGTTTGGTTCATCCGGAGTTCCATGAATATCTGTATATAAGCCAAGATATTTATTCCGATTATATGGTTGCGGATTTTCTTTTTCCCATTTAATAATTTCAATTTCATCAACATAAACAGCATCATTTTCATTGTCTATCCAAGAAGAGAATTCTTGAAGTTGTTCTTCATTATTATATTCGCTATTGCCGGTGTCTATACGATAATCCCAAAAATGAAGCCCACAAATAAGATTATTTCCCGAAACAAATCCATCGGAAAGAAGAGCACCACGGTGGAGGCAACGCCCATAGAGAACAGAAACATTTTCATCATATTTAATAATTACAAGATCAACATTTGCAACAAGTGAATAGGTTGGTATTCTATCTTTTAGTTCGCTTAGCAATGCTATTTTAACTTTTTTTGTTGTTTTATTTGTCATAATAAATCCCTTGTAAATAATAAATTTTCAAGTAAGATAATTCAATAAATATTAATTATTTATTGAATTTTTTTGAAAGATAATATTTCATAATCCCTATCTTCAAAAGGTTCGCGATAGTTTTGATTAACGTAATTCAAAATCCATTTATCTCTTTCTGAATATAATTGCTTAATTTCTTCTGCATAAGCCTTAAATATATTATTTACAAAATCAACAACTCTTGAGTCGCTAAAAATGTAAGTATCTACAAAAAAGTTTTGTGTCAATTTATTTAATATTTCACCATTAACATATTTATCCCCCGTAACCCAACGATTTACAGTTGCTAATCCTATCGGTTCCCCTTCTTTATTCATTGAAATTAAAATTAGATGCACTAATTCACCATTTTCATCTTTCGAAAAAGTATGAAAATGACCATACTCTGCATCACGATGTATGTGGAAAAATAATTGTGAACCGGTATTTTCATCTTTAATTCCACCATCTTGGGGGTAATGTGTGTAAGGATCAAAAGCGTATTTTTTACCGTTCATAACTTTTTGAACTAGATTGGAGCCTTCATTATTCAATTCTAATATTAACTTAATTATTTTTTCTTTGTATTTATTTACATTGTTAAGAAAAACAGAAGCTTTTAGTTTGGTAGAAGCTATTAAGCCAAAGTATAATAATGAACTTATTTTTAAAAATTTTCTCCTTTCCATATCTTCATCTTTTATTAATAATAAGTATGCAAAATTATTATAGTATAATTCCGCATACCAATTTACAATTAATTTATTTTATTTTTTAGGTGCACAAGGATTACATGGATTGCTTTTTGTTTCTTGTTTTTTCATTGAACAAGGATTACAAGTGTTCCCTTTCATTTCTTGTTTTTTCATTGAACAAGGATTACAAGTGTTCCCTTTCATTTCCTGTTTCTTCATTGAACATGGATTACATGCCCCTTCTTTTTTATCTGGACCACAAGCTCCGCAAGGATTTGAGCTTACGTTAGCATCACTTGCAACAAAGCTTACAGTAATAGTTACTTCTTCGTTAACTTTTCCTGCTACCATTGATGGCACACTTACTCCATAGTCTGAAAGTTTAATTGAAAACTCTGAGTTTGCTACTAAAAGATTACCAGGAGCTTTTGCTTTTGTCTTTTCGCTTTCTTTGAAATAAATTAAAGTTGCTGGCACTTCAATATCTTTTGTTACTCCATGAACATTAAAATTTCCAACCAATGTTACTCTAACTTTTTCTGCATCATTTAATTTACTTGAAGATGCATTTTTGATACCAGTTAAATGAAATTCTGCAAAAGGAAATTTTTCTGCATTTAACCAGTTTTCACTTCTTAAATGTTCATCTCTAAGATCAATTCCCGTTTTTATATTGTTTATTGCAACTTTTACTTTTCCCATTGCATTAGCGGTTATATCATTTACATTTAACATTACTGTTGCATCAATACCGCTGGATAATCCAACTATTTTTTCAAATGGAGCGTCAGAAATAAATGAGGCCTGATTTCTTCCATCTTTCGAATCGACAGTGAATGTTTGTGCAAATATGTTTAATCCAAATACTAAAGCTATTAGTAATGTAAGTTTTGTTACTTTTTTCATTTTATATTCCTTTTTTGTTTGTTGATATTATTAAAATTGTTTCATTTTTCTAATTCTAAAATATTGAGTTAAATTTTGTTTTACTGTCAGCAATTTGACAGATATTGGATTTATAGGCTAAGTTCTAAATATATCAGCTAAATTTATTATATTTGCCAAATGAAAACAGCAAAAGAAATACGTGAATTATTTCAAGAGTTATCAGACACTGCCCAAGAGCAATTGCTTGATGATTTA
>Ga0100377_1002274_pt1 | contig 16164 bp, 9 predicted proteins | sample CryGeymeta201501_FD_83664 | JGI IMG/M metagenome (GOLD analysis project Ga0100377, IMG submission 83664) | Groundwater microbial communities from Crystal Geyser aquifers in Utah, USA - Crystal Geyser metaG 2015-01 | ecosystem: Environmental > Aquatic > Deep subsurface > Groundwater | place: USA... | reverse complement strand
GCAGGGTTTCGCCTTGGTAGGCGAGGCGATCGGCTTCGATGTCGGCGTCGGGCGCGGCGACGGCGTCCTGGAGCTGAGTGAGGAGTGTTCCCAATCCGGAGGTCTCGAGGGCGAGGCCTTCGCAGGCGGGGGGCGCCGGGGCGTCGGCGCGCGCGTTGGCGGGACCAACGGCGAGGAGCGCGACGAGAGCCAGGAACACGACGACACGACCAGGCGTGGAGCGAGGCCGTGTCTCGGTTGTGCGCAGGGGGTCGCTAAGGAGTGCTCTGTTTTTCCGCAGCGGCCTTTTCGGCTCGTTTTTTCTCGGCGAGCAGATCGGCGTACGAGGCAGCACCGGCGTCATCGAAGTCGACGAAGAGGAACTCGGCCTCTTGGTGGACCTTGTAGCTGGTCTTGTTCTGCAACGTAATCGTAACAAGGGTACCCTTGCCGGACGGTTTTGCTTTGGCGCCGATGACTGCGCTCTGGAAATAGCTCGTGTCGAGAGTTCGGCGGTTGTTGTAGACCGGGATGCGGGTCCCGATCAAAGAGATTTCGAGCGTCGGGAGTCCATCGGAGCCGACGGATTCTGCGACGTCGTAGGTGGCGGCCTTGATGGTCTGCAAGAAGACACGGGTGCCTGAGTCCATGTCTTGGTAGCCGATCCAGGTCAGACGGTTGCGCGCCTTGCCGTTCTTTTTGGCGGCGTCGCGGGCTTTGCGGGCGAAGACGTGCCAGTCCTTGATGCCGGGGACGATGCCTCGGTACATGTCGCCGACCTTGAGCGAGGCTCGGTCGATGCCCTCGGTCTTGTCGTTTTTGCCGCTGCGATCGACGGTCGAGACCTTGCCGATCTTACCGCCGGACTTGCTGGTAGCCCCAGCCGCCGCGCCCTCTTCCCCTGTGGCCTTGGGCATGGGCATACCAGGGATGTAGTAGGGGGTGTCGGTCGACGCGCCGGCTTTGGCGACCGAGTCGGATTGGCCCGAGGTGAGGCTGCCGGTCCCTTCGATCTGGGCGAAGGCGCGGCTGGACAGCCCGAGCAGGAGCGCGGCGCTGACGAGCACCGCGAGGAGATACGGGCGCTGAGAGAATGAAAGAGCGTGGGCACTGAGTCGCATCGATATTCTCACCGACTGCATCGAACTCGTCGACCTCCCTGGTCCGATTCGATGAACAGAGCGCGCCCCCTTGCGCACTCAACCGCTGAGTCTAGGGGCGGAAGGGAAGCTCCGCAACTTCGAAGGGTATGCCCTTTGGGTGAGGCTTTGGGTCAGGGAGCTCGATAGGACTGCTCGCTGGCGACCAAAGTGAGCACCGTGGCCTCGAGGGCGTGGGTGAGGGCGGCGAGCCGTTTGAAGTCGAGCTTCTCGAGAGTGTCAGTGGCTTCGTGGTAGTTGGGATTGCGGAAGATCGCGGTGTCCGTGACCATTAGTGCGGGAACGCCGGCCGCCGCAAACGGCGCGTGGTCCGACCAGTCGATACCAGGAACGAAGGCAGGTGCGGCGATCGACTCGACCGCCACATTTTGGTTGGCCAACTCTTTTTTTACTGCGGCGATGAGCTTCGACGCTGTGAGGTCTCCGACGACCGCGACAAAGTTTCCGGCGTCGGGATAGAGGCTCCCGACCAGCGGTGGATAGCTCTGGCTGCCGGGCGCCTCCGAGTAGAACCCCATGCACTCCAGAGAGAGCATCGCCGTGATCGAGGTCCGCTGCGCCTCGTCGAGGGAGGCGACGTAGGCGGCGCTGCCCATGTCCTCGGTCCCAAAATAGGGCGGTTCCTCGTTGGTGAAGGCGATGAGCCGTACGCGCCCAGCGAGTTCCTTGCCGTGCAGACGTCTGGCCAACTCCAAGAGGACGGCGACGCCAGTGGCGTTGTCATCTGCGCCAGGGGTTCCTCTCGCCGAGTCGTAGTGTGCCCCAACGATGAGCGTCGGCGCGTCGGCACGGGTAGCAGGGACCTCGACGACGAGATTCTGCGAGGTCGTCCCGTCACTGGCGGTGATGGGGAGCACCAGGACCTCGAATCCAAACTGCTCGAGCTGCTCTCTAATGTAGTCCTCGGCTTCGCTCAGTTGGGCGAGGTGGGCCGTGTTTCGTTCCCCTATCGTTTTCGAGAGTGTGGTGACGTGCTCCCGCAAGCGCGAGGAGTCGATTTCTGGCGGCTCTATGGGCGCGATCGGCTCGTCTTTAGCGCTCTCCCCGCCGCGCTCCGAAGCGCTGGTGCGGTGCGGAGTGCAGTTGGGGAGCAGCAGCGTCAGGTGTGGGGTGAGCAGGAGGGTGAGCAGGAGGGTGAGGGTCTTGCTGTCGAGCACGGTGGGACCTCGCTTCGCATGGCGGCCTGGGCGTCGCCGAAGTTTAGGAGTCGTCAGAAAACAACCTGCCCATTTGAGCATCGCCAGAGGCGTGATGGCGGCGTTGGTCTGCTTCTACGATGCTGGGCATCGCCTGCATCGACCTCCTTGCCCTTCCACCTCTGACTTCGCCCAAACGCGCATTTTGTTCCCGGACGACTCCTTAGTAGCACACCCGCTCGAGGCAAGTGTCCTGGCGGTGTGGTGCGTATTTTCGTCGCGAGATTGCACGCGAGGGGATTTGCTTGTAAGAAGGCGCAACTCGTGGCTCTGGCTCACTTTGGCCGGGTTCACTGTGAGCCCCTCCCGACAGGACATTCCAGGGTTGGCGAGGGACGCACTTTTTTGAATACGTTTCCAACGTCTGACGTCTTGGGGGGGGACTTGCAAACCCTTCGGGACCATTCCCGTTCGTTATTTCGTTTTGTTCGTCGATTTCTTTCTTTTTTTGGTCTCTCCACCACCACACTCGGAGAGCCGCTCAAACGGAGGTCACGCGACCATGAAGAAGTTCATCCTCGTTCTCACCGCATGTCTGTTCGTCCTCGGCATCAGCCTCACCGCTGCCCTGGCAACCGATCCTCCCACCGAGACCATGACGGTCACGAACTACGGCTCGAAAGATGCCGTCAAGTTCGCCCACAAGACCCACGTCGACGCCAAGATCGAGTGCGTGACCTGCCATCACAAGGCGACCGCTCCTGACGCTGCTGCCGACCAGTACAAGTGTGGCAACTGCCACAAGGCCGAGGCGGAAGCTGGCGTTCCTGCCATCAAGGACGCCGCGCATGAGAAGGACACCGGCAAGTGCTGGAAGTGCCACAACAACAAGAGCCCGGACGTCAAGAAAGAGCTGAAGTGCAAAGACTGCCATGTTGGTGCGTAGTCTCTCTTAGGAGCCGTCCGGAAACAACCTACTCATTTGAGCATCGCCAGAGGTGTGATGGCAGCGTTGGTCTGCTTCGACGATGCTGGGCATCGCCTGCATCGACCTCCTTGCCCTCCCACCTCTGACTTCGCCCAATTGAGCATTTTGTTTCCGGACGACTCCCAGTCAAAAAAGGCGCCCCTCGGGGCGCCTTTTTTGTTTGTGCCCGTTGCGTAGCCACAGGAACCGTGTCGGGCGTTGACCATCGCCCAACGGCCGTGCTACCCATCCCCGTCTCGCGCGCTGGTGGAGGATACCCGTGTTCCCGCAGCGCGATCCCCATTCTTGTCTAGGGCTCAGAATGTCTAGAAGACTCCTCATCACCAGTGCACTCCCCTACGCCAACGGTCACCTGCACATCGGGCACCTCGTCGAGGTCATCCAGACTGACATCTTCAGTCGCGCCATGAGGCTCGCTGGCCACGATGTCACCTATGTCTGCGCCGATGATACGCACGGAACTCCAATCGAGCTCTCGGCCCGCGCCCGCGGCATCGAGCCCGAGGCGCTGGTCGCCGAGATGTGGGAGGCGCACACCCGTGACTTCCGCAACTTTGGCATTCACTTCGACGAGTACTACAGCACCAACAGCCCCGAAAACAGGGAGTTCGCCTACTTCTTCTACGAAAAGCTGAAAGAGGGCGGCCACATCAAGGAGCGCACCGTCAAACAGCTCTACTCCGAAGAGCTCGAGCGCTTCCTCCCCGATCGCTACGTCAAGGGCACTTGCCCCAAGTGCAAGACCCCCGATCAGTACGGCGACGTCTGCGAGAAGTGCAATTCCCGCTACGACGCCACCGAGCTCGTCGAGCCCATCTGCGTCATCGACGGCGGCCGCCCCGTCGTCAAAGAGAGTACTCACCTCTTCATGAGCTTCTCGGATTTCTCGGGTTGGCTGCGCGAATACAACGACTCCAACGCCATCCAGAAAGATGTCAACGCCTTCATCAAGACCTGGCTCGACGAAGGCCTCGAGGATTGGGGCATCACTAGGGATGCGCCCTACTTCGGCTTCGAGGTGCCCGACCGGCCCGGCAAATACTTCTACGTCTGGCTCGACGCGCCCATCGGCTATGTCTCGACCACGAAGCGCCACTGCGACCGCACCGGCCGCGATTTCGACGCCTTCTGGCGCTCGCCGGATTGCGAGGTGTGGCACTTCCTCGGCAAGGACATCATCTACTTCCACACTCTCTTCTGGCCGGCCATGCTGCGCTCCGCGGGCTTGAACATCCCCCACCGCGTACACGTGCACGGCATGCTGACGGTGAACGGCAAGAAGATGAGCAAGTCCCGCGGCACCTTCGTGTTGGCCTCGAGGTACATCGAGCACCTTCCGGCTGCTTTCTTGCGGTTCTATTACGCGGCGAAGCTCTCCAACGGCATCGACGATCTGGATCTGAGCATCGATGACTTCTACTTCCGCGTGCGCAGTGACCTGGTGGACAACCTGGCCAACTTGCACAACCGCAGCTTCATGTTTGCGGCGAGCAAACTGGATGGCGTCCTCTGCGACCTCGGCGGCGACGAGGCTTCAGACGCTTTGCTCGAGGAAGCGCGGCAGCTCACCCGTCGCGCCATCTCGCGCTACGAGACCTTGGAGTTCTCCGAGGCCATCCGCGCCATCACCCAGCTCGGCGATCTCGCCAACGGCTACTACCAAGCCCAGGCGCCGTGGGCCTATCTCGTCGACAACCCCAAGAAAGGCCTGGTCGCCGACGTGCCACGTGCCCGTCTCATCGTCACCACCTGCGCCGAGGTCGTGCGTTTGGTCGCCCTCGCCCTCAAGCCCGTCGTGCCGGACTTCGCCGAGAAGATCGAGCAGCAGTTGGGCATTGCGCCGTTGGACTTCAGCCAAGTGGACGCCTCGCTCAACGCCTCGAGCCGCATCGGTGAGGTGGACAAGCTCTACCTGCGCCCCGAGAAGGAGCCTTTCGAAGCCATGGTCACACTCGACGAAGCCCCCCCGCCTGCAGCCGCAGTAGCAGAGGCCGTCGCAGAGGTGGCGCTCGAGCGTCGTCCCCTGAAGGACCTCGTGGAGTACGACGTCTTCGCGTCCCTCGACCTGCGGGTCGGGATGATCTTGAGCGCCGAACGGGTGCCGAAGTCGGACAAGCTGCTGAAATGTCAGGTCGAGATTGGGCATCCCGAAGGGCCACGGCAGATCGTCGCAGGCATTGGGCTGGCCTACACCCCAGAGGCGCTCGTCGGACAGAAGGCGTTGGTCCTCACCAACCTCGCTCCCCGCAAGATCTTCGGTCAGCAGTCTCAAGGGATGATGTTGGCCGCCGGCCCAGGCGCAGACCAGATCGAGCTGGCGTTCTTCCAGACGAGGGGCCCTGGCGACGCAGTGTCGTAGATTTGGCTGGCCCGATGCGGTTCCACCTCGTGGGTTCGAGTGTTCCGATGCGGTTCCACCTCGTGGGTTCGGGCGGCCCGATGCGGTTCCACCGCGTGGGTTCGGGCGGTCCCACGCGGTTCCACGTCGTGGGTTCAGGCGGTCTGGCGCGCGACCCAGCGCTCCGCGCTGGGCTGATCCCTTGGACCGCCCCTTCAGGGCGGATGCCCAGGTTCTTTAGGCCACGACGAAAGGGGGCTCAGGTATCCTGGGCAACACCCTCGTTGCGTAGGGGCAGGCCCCCTTGCCTACCCCTCGGGCAACTCCGTGCCTGGCCCCTACTTACTGCTTCTTGGTCGACTTGAGCGCGATCGCCATCTGCAAGTTCTGGCAAAGCTCCTGCTCCCCGCAGCGGGTGCGGATGGCGCTCAAGACATCGGCGAGCTGCTGGCCGTTCAGGCTCGGATCGATCTCGATGTAGAGGATGAGCTGCCCCAGGGGCTGTTTGACGATCTCGCTGATGCGCGCGATGCCGTCCCAGCTGACGCTCTTGGTCTCATCGGCCTCGCTGTCTCGCCAAATGACGGCCTCCGAACCGACCTCGATGGACTGGTCGCTGCCGAGGATCGAGGCTTTGACGAGGTTCATGGGGATGGCGCCCAAGGTCTTGTACTCCTTGCTGCGAACGACCAAATCGACAGCCTGCATTTTGTGGGCGTAGGCAACATCGAGGACGGCTTGCAGGGACTCCAGCTTGGTTTCGGCGGGGATCATGAGCTGCAGCTTCTTTCCCCCTGAGGGAGCTTTCGACGCTCCAGGAGGTCGGACCAGTCCGGCCGCCTCGAAGGTCTCACCCGCCAACATTGCGTCACAGTAGGCGCCCAACTCGGAGGTCTCGGCCTCTGGGTCGGGCAGCGGGAACGAGCGTGTGGCGAACATCCCCACGGTCACTTTCAGGTCGGTGGCACCGAGGACGAGGGTCGGGTCGGCGACGAGGTTCAGGAGCGGTTCGCCGCCTATCGCCACGCCAGAGACTTTCTGCTCGGAGAGCGAGCCTATGAAGCCGACAATGCCTTCGAATTTCGCGCTCAGGTCGTTCTTTCCTTGCAGCTCGGCGGCCTGCTTCATGGTCTTCAGGGCGGTGGCGAAGACCATGAAGTAGCGCTGCTCGGGGTCGAGGTCGGTGCAGCCGCCTTCGACCTTCGCCGCGCAGAGGGCGTCGAAGTATTGGACCGTCGCCGCGGGTCGCTCGACGTCGAAGAGCTTCTCACAGACGTCGGCGAGGGCCAGCTCGCGACTGGCGTAGGCGTTGAGGAAGGTGGTTTCCAGGGTCTCGTAGAGCTTTGGCAGGTCCACGGTCTCGAGGTCGACCGCCTTCGCGGGTGCTTCGCTCTTGGCCGCTTTCCTGTCGTCTCCTTTGCTCGCCTCGTCCTCGCAAGAAGGCAGCACGAAGCTCAGCAAAGCGAAGACGATGAGGAGCAAGAAGGGGGTGGACCTCGAGATTCTCATGAATGACCTCTCAGGCGCAGGGTCTCACGGCCAGTCGAGACTGTCGCAGTGGGTCGCGTAGACATGCCCGGACAGTGTACCGTCGGCGAACGTCGCGCTCAGCTCGAAGGAGACGAAGCCGGCGGTGTCGCTGGGGTCAGGTTCTCCCACACATGCAGTGCAGGTGTCGACGGCTTCAACGGTGAACACTGCGTCGCTCGCCGAGGCGAGCGGGCTGCCAGCCAGCAGGTTGGCGTTGAAGTCCAGCAGGGTCACGACCAGACCATCGGAGCTCGAGACCACCGTTGTGGGCACTGCGCTTTGGGGTACGCCACTCAGGATCAGCGTCGCCAACGGAGTCGCAGACTGGGCTGAGGGGCAACCTGGGTCGCCTTCAGCGTAGACCTCGAGGTAGAGCTCCCATTGCCCAGTGTCGGAATTGGCGGGGCTGGTGAGTCCATAGACCCCTCGGTCGAACGGCTGACTGACCGCGCCAAAGACCGCTGTCGCCTGGGTTTGTGCACAGGCGCCGGTGCAGGCGCTGACGCCGACCTCGGCGAGGTCGGTGTCGACGACGTCGGCGAGCTCGGCGTCGGCCAGCTCAACCGAGTCGGCGAGGTCGCTGTCAATGAGGTCGTCGACGAGCTCCGGCAGCTCGACAGAGTCGACCTCGGCGAGGTCGTTCGAGGCCTCTGGAGCTTCCAGGTCGTCGACCGAATCCTGTTCTTGATCGAGCGCGACGGAATCGGTGAGCTCGTTTTGAGTGGTGTCGTTCTCGGACTTGGAGCGATCCGAGTCGCAGCCAAGAAACGTAGCGAGGACAAGGGCCAAGATGGCCAGACCTTTGGTTAGTGCGCTGCTCGGGAAAAGGAGCGCTGGAAATCCAGTGATGGTGAGCTCTCTCATGGGTTCTACTTCTGAAGTACTGGCATCATCGGACCAAACTCGGGGTCGGGGCGCATTGTACGCCGTTCGTCGGTGTTTTGGTTTTCGTTCCCGATTTCCTTCGTCGTCGAATTCTCCTAGAGAGTTACCACCACGTCAGTGAACCTACGGCGCCTTCTTGGAGGTTGTTCAGCGGTTCCACATCATTGAAGCAGGGAGTCCTATGAAACGCACACTCGTCATCTTCTCTATCGCATTGCTTAGCTTCGTCTTTGCCGGCGCCGCCTTCGCCTGTCCGGGCAGCGAGGGGGGCGGCTGTGGCTGTTCCAAGGAGCAAAAAGAAACCATCACCGCAACGGCGACCACCACCGACAGCGGTGCCATCTTGAGCATCGCCTCCAGCGATCCCGAAGTCGCCGCGAACGTCCTCGAGAAGCTGCAGACGAAGGCCCAAGCCGACAAAACCGGCGAAGGTTGCCCGAAGAAGCTCGCCTCCTCCCCGTTCGCCATGGAAGGCGTGGACTTCGTCATCGAGGGGACTGACAGCGGCGTGACCGTGACCTTCACGGCGACGAACGCGACCGCCGAGGTCCTAGCCGACTTGCAGGCCCGTGTCCAAGCAAAGGCCGACCACTTCGCCGGCAAAGAGGCTCACGACTGCAAGGGCGGCTGCAAGGGCGGCTGCGGAAGCTGAGCGGCGAGGCTCCTCTTAATGAAGAAAGGGCGACGGAGGTTCCGTCGCCCTTTCTCGTTTGAACGCTCGAGTTACTGACCTCCAGTGAGGAGTTTCCCGTCGCCGATACGTGTGTCAAAGACAGGAAGCTTGTCCCTCTAGCGGCCGAAGGCGCGCCAGAGGCGACCTGAGTCAACCGCGGCGTAGCACCGCAGAAAGAGCTACCTCCGAGCGTCTGCGTCCAATGAAGTCGATCCCGGCCTTCGGGTCAAGGGCGCTCGTCGCAAAGAGCCGTCGGTGAACGACTGGCACGAAAACTCAGGGAAACCGCGCAGAGTTTTCTCTGGCTGGGAGCTTACTGGCTCGCGACTGCGGCCGTGAGAACGGCGGAAAGGCAGTCCGACGCTGGCAATGCGAGGTGACACGGAGGACAAACCTCTAAAAGTGGTGCCCCGCGGTGATCCGACTACACTGCACCGTGGATGTAGGTGCATCCCCGTGCGTCTCTTGACCTCATGACGCGCGGTGCCCGCTCCCTCGGCCAAGGACGGCCCGAGGAAGTCCCACGGAGGGGAATAATGAACGTCGAGCGCCGAGCAGAGATCGTCAAGCAGCCAGCCGCACTTCAAGAGAAGGCGGTGCAAACTCACCGAGCCGAGATCGGTCAAAAGACGATCGACGTGTACGTGGAGAGGCTGACTGCGGCGGCTGGTAGACTGCGTCGAGGTCCAGAGGCCTCCGAGCTCTTCTGCGCGGCGGCTGAGCTGCACGAGGGCAAGAGCGAGAGCGATCCTGCCAAGGCGACCGAACTCTATGGGCGCGCGCTGGACGCTTTCGCGTTGAGCCGACCTGCGCACCTGGGTCTCAAGCGGCTCGCCCGCCAAGGCGGCGACGCTGGCAGCACCATCGCGGCCCTCGAGCGAGAGATCGCCAACGCGTCGGGCGCGCGTCAGGTCATGTTGCGCTTCGAGCTCGTGCGCTCCTTGCTCTACCAGGCTGACAAGCCTCACGAAGCCCTGCTCGTGCTCGAGCAGCTCGAGGAAGAGCGCCTCAAGAAATTCAACCGCAGCGAACAGGCAGGGCCGACGCCGGAGGGCTTCCTCGCCGCGCTCGACGGCGACGGCGACAAAGCCGCCGCGCAGAGCAGCGACGCCAGCGCCGAGAAGGTCCCGTCCTGGATGGGCATCAGCGCGTTCTTCTTGTGGGAAGAGGTGCTCTGGGCGACGGCGCAATGGCGCCGCTACGAGGAGCTCCTGCGCAGCGTCCTCGCCAAGCAGAACCACATCGACGCGGTCGCACAGATGATCGAGCGGCGCCTGCTGCATCTCTACCAGTACATCATCCCGGACGGGCGCCAGGCCGAGATCATCATCAACCATCTCATCGGGCACGGTGAGCTCGACCCAGAGATCGTGGAGCTGGCCATCCGCCGCATGGAGCGCGAAGGCGAGTTCGACCAGATGGTCGACCTCCTGACCCGCGCGCTGGTCGAGCCGGCCTGTGCCGACCAAGAGACGGCCTACCGCATGCTGCTGGCCGACATCGCAAGGCACCACTTCAACGATCCAGACCACGCCGCGGACATCATCCGCGCGGGCCACGAGAACAAGCCCAAAGAGCCCATCCTCATCCACGAGCTGCTCGCTCTGCAGGAGGAGCGAGGCGATCAACCCGCGCTCGTCGACGCTTTGGGGGCCAGCCTGGAGATTCTCTCGGATCCTGCGGAGCGGGCCGACACGATGCACCGCATCGGCTTCATTTTGATGACCGAGCTGAAACTCGAGGAGGCCGCTGAAGAGGTCTTCCAGGAGGCCATCGCTCAACATCCGACGCACCAACCCACCCTCAGAAGCCTCGGCCGCCTCTACCAAAACAGAGAAGATTGGTACGCGTTGGCGGGCCTCTACGAAGACGAAGTGGCCGCAAGCTCGCACGGCAACACCTGGCGCAAGCACTTCCAACTCGGCGAGCTCTACGAGGAGCGTCTGAGCAAACCAGAAGCAGCCTTCGAACAATACTCGGCCGCCCTGGCCATGGTCCCCGCATATCTGCCGGCCCTCAAGGGCGCCAGCCGCATCGCCGCGCGACTGGGCACCTGGCCTGAGCTGCTCAGACTCTACGCCGCCGCGGAAGCCGCCACGAAGGACCAGCGTCAGCGCGTCTATCTCCTCGATCGCATCGCGCAGATCGCCGAGGAACAGCTGTCCGACATGGAGACGGCCTGCACCGCGCTCGAGGGGTTGCGCGTGATCGACCCCCAGAACCCCAACGCCGTCACCAGCTTGGCGCGGCTCTACGCACAGCTCGGTCGCTACCGCGAGCTCGTGGCGCTGACCCGCGAGGAGCTCGAGTGGACCGTCGACGGCGAGTCCGCCGCCGCGATGATGGTGCGCATCGCTGAGCTCTGTGAGGTCCACCTCGACAACGCCAACGAGGCCAAGGAGCTCTACCGCCAAGCCTTGCAGCGCATCCCGACCTACCTGCCGGCCCTCGAGGGCTTGGGTCGCCTGCTCCAGCGCCAAGGGTGCTGGCAAGAGCTGGTCGACATGGGCATCGCCGAGGCCGACGCCTGGGGCGACTCGCCCGAAGCCAACCGACGCCTGACCGCCGTTGCCGACATCCTCGAGCACCGCCTCAATCGGGCCGACGAAGCCATCGAGATCTACTGGCGCTGTGTCGAGAGCAACCCCGCCGATCGCACCGCTCGCAACTCCCTGGCGCGTCTCTACCGCTCGGCCGGCGAGTGGGAGAAGGTCTGTCAGATCATGGAGATCGAAGCCGAGCACGGCGGCGTGGGCGGCTACCCAGGCGCCACCCTGTTCCGACTCGGGCAGGTCAAAGAGCACCGCCTAAACGACGCCGAAGGCGCCCTCGACGCCTATCGCCGCGCGTTCCTGTCCGACCCGTCCAACCCCGTCTTGATGCGCGCTTGGCTCGCCACGGCGCGCAAGCTGGGCAGCCTCGACGGCCCCAAGAAGCTCCTCGCCAGCGCTAGCGCCAAGCCCGCTGGAGAGGCCGCCAGAGTCGACCTGCTGCTGGCCCTCGCCGAGTTCAGCTTGCTCGAGAGTCACGACCCACTGACGGCAGCCGGATTCTTGGAGATCGTGGACCAGATCGCCCCCGAGCGCGAAGCCGGCGCGACCCTGCTGTCCATGGCCTTCGCTCGCTCTGGTCGCTGGAAAGACCGCGTTCGCCTCGCTCTGCGCGAGCATCGCACCGCCGAGGAGCGACTGCACGGCCTCGACGCCAGCCTCCCCTTGGGTCTGCCCGAAGAGTTCGCCCCCACCTGCCGCAAGCTCCTCACTCGGCTCGATGGCGACGCCGAGACCCTCATCCGCACCTGGAGCCTCTTCCCGCCCGCCGAGCGCCCTGAGGCCCGCAAGCTCCCGCCCAAGGTCAAGCGCTCGACTTCCCCAGAAGCCCAGGATCTGCGCCGCTGGGCGACGTTAAAAGCCTTGGAGAGCGGGCAATGCCCCGAGCCCTCGGCCTTCCTGCTGCCCGACGCCGAAGACCATCACCTCACGCTGCGCCCTGACATGGAGCTCCTGGCGGCTCACTACCAAGTCACCGAATCTTGGGAAAAACTGCTGGAGGTCCTCGAGGCACAAGAAGAGATGGCCCCCACCGACAGCGAGCTCGGGCGCATCACGCTGGAACGCGCTCAGGTGCTCGGCAAGCTCGGCTTGGATCGCAAGGCCATCGACGTCCTGCGCAGCGGCTTCGAGCACTGCGCTTGGGGCTCCGAGGTGCGCATCGAACTCTACGACGCGCTGGAAGCCGCCAACGATTGGGACGCCTTGGTGGCCGAGCTGCGCCGCCACCTCATGCACACCGAGTCGCCAGCCGCGCAAGCCGAGCTCTGGCTCCGCCTCTCGCGAGCCCTCGAGACCGGTCTGGGCGACCTTCACGAAGCGCTGCGCGCTCTCGACGCCGCCTACAGAGCCCATCCCGCCGATGGTGCCTTCCTCCCCGAGATCGCCCGCGTCGCCGAAGAGCTGGGCGAGGTCAACATCGCGCGTCGCGCCATGGACGACTACATCTCCTATCACGAGCCCCCCATCGAAGCGGAGCTGGCGGTCTGCAAGCGTCTCGTCGAGCTGCACATCGACTACACGGGCGGCGACCCACGACAGGTTTTGGCCTACCTCGAGGACCTGGTTCAGCGCTCCTGTGACGATCGGCGCGCCCTAGAGGCCTTCGCCGACGCCCACAGCAAGGCCGGTGACCCCCAGATCGCCTGTGAATCCATCGCCCGTCTCGCTCGCCTCCCCTACCAAGAGAAGGACCTTCACCTTTGGCTCGAGCTCGCCTCCCTCCACGCCTACAAAATGCAGCAGACCGACAAGGCCGAGGCTTTGTACTGGGAGATCCTCGCCAACTTCCCTAACCACGAGAACGTCTGGAAGGAAATCGACCAATTCTACGAGGACGACCAAGCCAGACACCGCCTGACCGATAAGCTGCGCGCCTTCATCAACCAAGACACGAACCCACTCGATGTAGAGACCAAGCGCCACTATCTAAGCCTCTTGGGCCGTATCCTCGGCGACGAGCTGGGCCTCTGGCGAGACGCCCGACAGGTCTTCTCCGACGCCATCGACCTGGCTGCGCTCGCCCCCGAAGACCTCTCCAAACAGCGCGCCTACGCCATGTGCAAGATCCCAGGCGAGCGCAGCTCGGCGTACCGCGGCTTCTGCGAGCTGTTGGTCGAGAATCCCTTCCAGCCAGAGATTTTGCGCGCCGCCATCGCCCTCACAGAAAATGTCCAAGCCTACGACCGCGCTCGCATCCTGCGACAGGTGGCCGCCTTCTTCATGCCCTCGGAAAAACTGCACCTGCAGGACTCCGACCTGAGAGCGAAGGTCGACGTAACCCGTCAGATCGACGACTCGATCCTGAGCCAGCGGCTGCTCCACCCGTCGCTGCGCCCCATCTACGGCGTCCTGCACGAGTCGTTGCCCATCATCGAGACGGTGTTCAAGGACGCCATCCCTGACTTGTCAGTAGTCGGCGGCAAGCGCGTTCGCGGCAAAGACGAGACCTCCGAGCTCTTCAATCAGGTCGCGGCGCGGCTTGGGCTCGGCTCGGTCAAAGTATTCCTCGGCAACGACGAGTCGCCCGTGCCGATGGTCTTCTCCTCGCCGACCTCGTTCTGGATCCCCAGCGACCGCTGGCAGCAGATGTCCGAGTCCGAGCGCCGCCACTGGGCTGGCTTCGCGGCCGGGCTCATCTGGACGGGACTCTCGCCCTTCGTCTACCTCAACGGACGAGACGTCTGGCAGCTGCTCGACGGCATCAAGTACGGCGCGACGGGCGACGGCATCCAAGGCCGCACGGCCTACACGCTCGAGGCCGCCGAGAAGGTGAAGAGCCCCTGGTACCGTCGTGCGAAGAAGGAGATCTCTGCCCTCCTCAACGAAGCTGGGAGCGCCATGAACGCCGCCAGCTCCGAGCGCTGGGCCGAGTGGTTGCAGTCCACGGGAGACCGCTGTGGCCTACTCTTCGGCGGCGACATCGGCTCCAGCCTAGGCGCCCTGCTGGCCGGCGAAGGTTGGCGCAACGACGCGCTCAATGAGGAGAGCATAGAACGTCATCTGCAGCGCCTGCCTCGGATGCGTCAGCTCCTCGACTTCGCGCTCTCCGAAGACTACCTCGAGCTGCGGCATGCCGCGGGACTGGCCCAAGCGCCGAGCAACATCACCGGCTAGGACCTTCCCTAGAAAATCATTTGGGTGTCGCTCTCTTGGGGAGGCAGGGCTCTGCCTCCCCTTGGAGTTCGCAGATCGATCCCGGTGCCTGGCGGTCAACGGCCAGCAAAGTACTTCTGCTGGGGCGACATGGCCGAGGAGCCCGCGCGCAGCCTGGTCTTGGTCATAGTCAAGGCGAGCGCGCACGCCGTGAGCCTGCAGTCGGGCAGCGAGGCCTCGTGTGTGCGGGAGGTTTCCATCTCGAGGGCACCAGCGTGCTCAGGTGCTCGTAGTCGTCGACAGCAATGTCGAAGCTCAGCGCCGGGGGATTGGGGTGAAGGAGCTCAAGGCAGAGGCTCGAGCCAGCGGAGCAAGGGGCGTCGATGAGTTGAGAGTCAAGCGGTTGCTCTGATCTTTGGGGCTCGACCCTGCAAAGGACGGGGCCCTGACTTCTGCAGCCCGGAGCTGCGCCCGCCGGGTTGAGAAAATGTCGGCGACCGCACGAGCTCCCCGAAGGCACCGCCCCACTCAGACGACTTCGCGCCCCTGCTCCCAAGCCCCAATAGGCGGCGACCGATTTTCGCGCTGCTTCTGCATGAAGGTTCTCTTGCTGGCCGTTGACCACTAGAAAGGACAGAAAAAGAAATCGCGCGGACAAAAACAACGCTTGAAATCCGCCTCCGCGTTCTCTACGCTTCGGTCTCATCAATCAAGTAGGGGACACCAGAAAACGGGAGGTTCTGCATGGGTACGTTCTTGCGGGGGGGGGGCATTTGTCCTCGTTGGTTGTCTATTTGCTGTGAGCTGTTCTGACCCTGCGCCCGACGAGGGCCTCGGCGTCGGAGACGACGCCCCATTGATGACCTTGGACGGCGGCACCGGCCCAGCCTCCGCGGGGCTGACCCTGACCGTCCCCGACGGCGCCCTCGCCAACCCAAACCTGAACCTCACCATTGCAGCGCTCTCGACGATCCCTCGGGGTGCCGTGCGAGCCTAGGAACTCGGACCCGATGGGACCCAATTCACGGAGCCCGTCGTGCTCGAGGCTGATTACGCCAACTTCGACCTTCCGCCTGGAGTCGACGCCAACTCCCTGAGGCTCGCGGTCTATGTGGACGAGCGCTGGGTCCCGCTCGCCGACAGCACGAACGATTTTGACAGGAAAATTGTCCGATCCACGACGACCCACTTCAGCACCTACGGGCTGGTGCCAGACCCGAAGGAGGCTAAGGGGTTGGGCTCTGTCTGGGCGGCCAATGGGGTCGTCGTCAGTGCCTCGAGCCCGAGGTTTGGCGAGCTGTTTGTCTCTCCGACTGCGATTGGGTTCTACCTGAGCGGGGGGGTCGCAGGTCCACTCGTCCTCGATATTTCCGGTCTGCCGACCGATGCCGACAACCACCTCTATATTGATGACCACGACGCCGAAACCCTGGTCACACCGGCCGATGGGGGTGCGGTCACCGTCACTCTCGACGGCGCACGCCAACACTATCTGTGGTTGCAGCCCAACCCCGGTACGCTCACGATTGGAGAGTACGCGGGCCATGTCGACCAATGCGGCCAGGTGGGTGTTCGCAACGGAGACATTTGCACGTTGACCAGCGACGTGGAGGGTGAGTTTCAGATTGTTGCTCCCAATCAGATCCTCGACTGCGACGGGCATCGCATCTCACAGGCCTACGCCAATCGAGGGACGGGCATCGGGCTCTTGGTGCCCGGGTTCGCTCAACACTACGTGTCCTTGGACAACATCACGATTCGCAACTGCGTCATTGGAGGGCCCGACGCCTTCTTCTCCTATGGAGTCGTGGCGAACGACGGGGTCAATCT
>Ga0100377_1002254_pt1 | contig 16225 bp, 12 predicted proteins | sample CryGeymeta201501_FD_83664 | JGI IMG/M metagenome (GOLD analysis project Ga0100377, IMG submission 83664) | Groundwater microbial communities from Crystal Geyser aquifers in Utah, USA - Crystal Geyser metaG 2015-01 | ecosystem: Environmental > Aquatic > Deep subsurface > Groundwater | place: USA... | reverse complement strand
GCGTCGCGGGCTCAACACGCCCCAGACGAGCGAACTGTAATAGCTCGCAGAAGACCCTGCGTCGCGGGCTCAACCGAGATGCACGACGGTCTAGAAGATACGAGGAAACAAGGCATATATTTTCGAACGGCTTCTGAGCGCCCCTGCGCAAGCCCTGCGCACCCCTGCGCGCACCGCGCACCCGTGTGCGCACCCCTTCCCCCACACCGTGAGCCTCGAGCCCCGCCTGACGGGGCTCGAGGCTCCTCGCGCGCCTGGCACAGCCCTGGCACGACTGGACCGGACCAGCCTGAAGGAGGATCCATGAAGCACACGCTGCCCCTGCTGCTCACCCTCATCGCCCTCTGGCCCGCGACCGCCACGGCCCAGGACACCCCACCGCCCGTGGAGACCGAGGCGGTCAAGGCGGCCCCCGAGCCCCCCGTCGCCGCGCCGCCGGAGGAGGCCATGCCACCCGAGACCCCCGAGGGCGCATGGGTTCCGCCCTGCGACTCCCAGAGCTTCCCGGCGATGTACGACCCCTGGATCGAGGTCGAGGTCGGCGAGCTGATGCGGGTGACCATCGCGCCGAGCAACAACGAGGTCCAGCGCTGCTGGAAGAACATGGTCATCGAGGTCGTCGGTCTGCCGACCGGCGCGGACTACAAGTACTACCCCGAGCGGTACTCGGGCGAGATCATCTGGAAGCCGACCCTGGACGACGCTGGCAGCAACGAGGTCATCGTCCGGGTCAAGACCGACCTCGACGGCTGGCGAGAGTACACGTACAACCTGCGCGTCCGAGACGAGTGGGAGACGTTCTGGATGCCCGGCGTCGGCTACGCCGTCCACTTCCCGGTCAACAAGGCGCGGTACGGGATGTTGCACGGCGCCTCGATCGAGTACCTCATCGCCGCCTGGATCCATCGCAACGACAACCGGGGCCCGTCCCACGGTCGGGTCTACCTCGACATCGACCTGCTGCAGTCGACGGAGGACCTCGACCCGGCGCTCGCCTACCACCTGGGCCTCAACCTGTCGATCGAGCGCAACCCGAAGCGGCGGTTCTGGATCCCGTTCTTCGGGGTCGAGGCTGGCGGCTTCTACCACAAGACCACGGGCAACATCGTCCAGGCGACGCCGCTGGCCGGGCTCCACCTGTGGAGCGACCAGAACCTGTTCGTGAACGTCACCGGTGGCTACCTGTTCCCGTTCACCCACCTCGAGGAGCTCCGCGGCTGGAGGGTGAAGCTGGGGATGAACCTGTCGTTCTGGTAGGCGACGGGGGGGTGGGCCGAGAACGTCCGCGCAAGATTTGCCGGGCATTTTGGATTGACTGGCAATCTCGGCGCGGGCGGTCGGGGGAGGCGTTCGGGAGGGCGCCAGGCGACGGGGTCCGAGGCAGAAGATCGCCCCAAGAAAGTAGGGCGCAGAAGGTGCGTGTCTCGTGAGGAGACACGCAGCCTTTGCGCCCAGACCCTATCACCAGCTGGTCTGCCAACCCACTCCGATGGAGTCCTCGCGGACGACATCGGCGGTTCCAGACCAAGACGCCGGGCGTCGGACCACACTCCTGCGCAGCTCGATGAGGGCAACCCTTCCGGAGATGAGTTCCCTTGGGGTGATGCCCCGAGCGAGCGGCGCAGCTCAGCCCCGAAGGGCTGAGTGGGTGGTCGTGACGACCCGTCGCGATGCTTTCCTTCAGCAGACTCCGGGCCAACCTTGCTGGCGTAGCCCTTGCTCTTTCGGCGGGGCGTAGGGAGGGGTTGGACCACCAGGGTAAGGGAGAGATCATGAGCAGGAACGTCCTCATTCTGGGCGCCGCCGGGCGCGACTTCCATGACTTCAACACGGTCTTCCGCAACGACGCCGAGGCGCGGGTCGTGGGCTTCACCGCTACCCAGATCCCCGACATCGCCGATCGGCGCTATCCGGCGGCGCTGGCGGGCCCACTCTACCCCTCGGGCATCCCGATCTTCGAGGAGGCCGAGCTGGAGTCGTTGATCGGGCGCTTCGAGGTCGACGAGGTCGTGTTCAGCTACAGCGACGTGTCGCACACCCAGCTCATGCACGTCGCCTCGCGCGCGCTTGCCGCTGGCGCCGGGTTCCGCCTGCTGGCCCCCCGAGAGACGATGCTGAAGGCGTCCGTGCCGGTGGTGTCGATCTGCGCGGCGCGCACCGGGTGCGGCAAGTCTCCGGCGAGCCGGCGCGTGGCGCGGGCGCTGTCGGACCTTGGGCACCGGGTGGTGATCGTGCGGCACCCGATGCCGTATGGCGATCTGGCCCGGCAGGCGGTCCAACGCTTCGAGACGTGGGAGGATCTCGACAAGCATGAGGTGACCTTCGAGGAGCGCGAGGAGTACGAGCCCCACATCGACGAGGGTCGGGTGGTGTTCGCCGGGGTCGACTACGGCCGCATCCTCGAGGCCGCGCAGGCCGAGGCCGACATCGTGATCTGGGACGGCGGCAACAACGACCTGCCGTTCTTCGCGCCAGACCTCCACATCGTGATCGTGGACGCGCACCGGCCGTCCCACTCGGCGCTGTACCATCCGGGCGAGGCGAACGTTCGCCGGGCGGACGTGCTGATCATCAACAAGATCGACACGGCGAGCCTGGAGCAGGTGGAGGAGGCGCGCGCCACGTGCTTCGCGCTCAACAAGCGCGCGCCGGTGCTGGAGGCCGCCAGCCCGCTGACCATCGACGGCGGCGCGGCCATCCGGGGCGCGCGGGTGCTGGTCGTCGAGGATGGCCCGACGGTCACGCACGGCGAGATGCCGTTCGGCGCCGGCTGGGTCGCGGCGCGCCGCTACGGCGCCGCCGAGATCGTCGACCCGCGCCCCTGGGCGGTGGGCAGCATCAAGGCGACCTTCGAGCGCTACACCCACCTGAGCGCGGTCTTGCCTGCGATGGGCTATGGGGATATCCAGATCGGGGACCTGGCGGCGACGATCGCCGCGGCGCCCGCCGATCTCGTGGTGTTCGCCACGCCGATGGACCTGCAGCGCAAGGTCGCGATTGACAAACCGTCGGTCCGTGTCAAATACGACCTCCAGGTGATCGGTGAGCCCACGCTGGAGCAGCTGCTGGCCGACAAGTTCGGCCCTGCCCGGGAGAGATGATGACGGTGACACGGGACAGGATCCTCGCCATCGACGCGGCGCTCCGCCCCGTCGGTGGCGTGAGCCTCGCTGAGCTGGGCGCCCAGCTCGGGATGGACGCGCGCGCCGCGCAGGGGTTGCTGGACTTCATGGCGTTCCGTCTCGGGGCGCCGCTGCTGGAGACCGGCGGGCGGTTTCGCTACGACCCGGCCTTCGCCGGGGTCTACGAGCTGCCGCACCTGTGGCTGACCGCGAGCGAGGTCTTTGACCTGCGCGTGGCGCGCGATCTGGTGGAGAACGCCAGCGAGGTGTCCGCGTCGCCGAACGCAGCGGCGGCGATTGCGGCCATCGACGCCGCGCTGGCCGAGGGCGGCTACACGGCAGAGGTGATGCGCGAGCGGTTCGACATCAAGCCCTTCGTCGATCCGGTGCGGCACCCTCCGGCGTTCGAGCGGGCGGGGCAGGCGGTGCTGGCGCGGCGCTGCCTGCGGTTCCAGTACACCCACCCGGTGACGGGCGTGGTGACGGAGCGCACCACCCAGCCCCACCGGCTGATCTTCTACCGCCAGCTCTGGTTCATGCTGGCCTGGTGCACGTGGCGCAACGAGATGCGCGCCTTCCACCTGGCCAACATGACCCAGCTGGAGGTCCAGCAGGACTGCTTCCCCGCCATGCCCGAGGAGGAGCTCGAGGAGTTCTTCTCCCAGGGCTACGGCAAGCTGCTGCTGCCGAGCGAGAAGGTGGCGCGCTTGCGGTTCGCGGCCAAGGCGGTGCACCGGATCCGCCACGAGATGTGGCACAAGAACCAGCGCATCGAACCCGAACCGGACGGCACGGTCATCGTCGAGGTGCCCTACGTGGACGTGGGCGACATACTCGCCGAGGCCCTGCGCTACGGGCCGAACGTGGAGGTGATCTGGCCGGACGAGCTTCGGGAGCGGCTCCGCAAGCGCGCTCTGGCCATCGCTGCGATGTACCCCCACGCGCCGCAGGAGGCCTGAGCCATGGCCAAGCGCGCGCTGATCAAGAGCGTCATGACGCCCTTCCCCCACTCCATCGACGCCGAGGCGACCATCACCGAGGCGCGGATCATGATGGAGGAGCACGACATCCGCACGCTGCCTGTCCAGCGCCAGAACGTGTTGGTAGGCCTCGTGGCGGACCGCGATCTGCGGCTCCTGCTCGACGCCTCTGGCCGGTCCCTGGTCGGTGACGAGGTGCGCGTGGGCGACATCTGCGAGCCCGACCCCTACGTCGTGGACCGCAACCACGCCCTCGATGACGTCCTGCTCCACATGGCGTCCGAGCGCATCGGCTCGGCGCTCGTGACGCGAAAAGGCAAGCTGGTCGGGGTGTTTACGGTCGTCGATGCGTGCCGCGGCTACGCGGAGCTGCTCCGCAAGGTGACCGGCCTCGATGAGGACGACACCGTGGCCTGAGCGATGAGAGGCCGGGAAGCAGGCCGGCCCCGATGGAGTTCTATGGGGGCGGCGCCCGCGCCGCCGCGTGTGATCTGGATGGACCCGCACAGGCTGGAGCCTCTGATGACCGACCTCAACCTGTCGTTGGCCTCAACGCCCCCCGGCGCCGAGCCCACCCGCGTCCGCACCACCTCACGCGCGCGTCGACGCGCGCACCTCGCCGTCCTCGGCGCGGTCGCGCTGGCCGCCTCGCTCACCCTGGCCGGTTCAACGGCCTGGTCGCAATCCGAGCCTGAGCCCCCGATCGCGCCTGAGCCCGCCCCCGAACCTGATCCCGAGCCTGCGCCCGAACCCGAACCGCCCGCCCCCCCCGAGGTTCCCGAGCCTGTCCTGGAGGTCCCCGAGCCCGTCCTGGAGGTTCCCGAGCCTGTTCTGGAGGTCCCCGAGCCGATGCTGGACCTCGCCGACCCCGAGCCCCTCGACCCCGAGCCCCTCGACCCCGAGCCACCAGGCTGGCTGCCGTCGCTTCGGGTGGAGAGGCAGGACATCGACGACCGGATGTACTTGTTGACCGACTTTGGTCTGGGCGGGATGACGCTGACCGGACAGTTCTCCGAGGTCTTCGACGCGGGCGGCGTAGGCGCCGTGTTGCGCTTTGGCGTCGGCTACGGCCGGTTCGCGATGACTGGCTTCTTCTCGGTCGGCACCCTGGAGTCACCGGTGTACACGCCGCTGAGGCTCGTGGCCGTGGGCATGGAGGGACGCTACTACCTCCCGCTGGGTGAGGGCGTGGACGGCCTTCGGCTCTGGGCTCTGGCCGGCGTGGGCGCGTCGTGGACGACCTCGTGCACCGAAGACGAGTCCAACTGCGAACCCGCTGGCGACCCCGCGCTCTCGACCTACTCCGGGCCGATGGCCAGCCTCGGCGCCGGGGTCGGCTGGTTCTTCGGCGAGGGCGTGCTCGGCGTCTTCGGGGACGTCCGCAGAGCGCGGTACTGGCTGGACAGCTACGAGCTCGCGCGGTCCATCGAAGGCGATGTGTGGGTCTTCACCTTTGGGATGGTGCACGAGCTCGGGGTGGATTGATCCTGGCCCCCGCTTCTCCCGCTCACCCTACGCCCCGGAATGCCTCATGCGCGCCCTGCTCGCCGTCCTGCTCGTCCTGCTCACCGCGCTCGCCGCACCTCACGCGGCCCATGCCCAGGATCCCGCCCTCGGCGCGCTCCTCCAGGAGCGCGGCCAGCTCGCGCGAGACGGCTTCAAGCTCGCCAACGCGCGGCTTGCGGCCGGGGTCGGGAGCGTGGACGAGGTCTATCACTGGTCGCTGCGCTGGCTGGAGGCGGACACGGCGATCGGCAGCGGCGCCCACGCGCTCGCCGCGCACCTGGCCCGCATGGTCGAGCTGGATGAGACGATGACGCAGCGCGTCAAGACGGGGCTGGCCGGCGTGGACCAGTCCACCGCGGCTCGCTTCTTCGTGGTCGAGGCGAAGCTGTGGGTGAAGCTCGACGCGCGCCGCTAGCTTCGGCCGACGCCAGGCTTCTCACTCCAGCGGCTTGACGCCCATCACGATGAACACCCGGTGCGGCACCGAGAGCGGCTCGGGGTGCCGCGGCGCGACCTCCGCGTCGAAGGCCACGTCAAAGGCGGCCAGCGCCGACGCGTCGAGGTCGCAGAGGGCGGCGCTGGCGTGCATCCGGCGCCGCCAGCTCGCCAGCGAGTACCGCGCGGCGATGTCCCAGGAGCTCGACTCGATCTTGGTGAAGCCGGCGGCGGCCAGATCGGCGAGCCAGCGCGGGTAGATCCCATCGATGCCGAGCGAGGTCTCCTCCGGCCAGCGCCCGTGGCAGTGCACGAGCCCGAGCGTGTCGGCGACGAGCCCCGGCGCGCTCGAGATGAAGTCGAAGTGCGCGAGGATGGCCCGGCCCCCCGGCACCAGGAGCCGGAACGCCTCGGCAGCGGCCGCCGGACGATCGAACCAGTGCCAGCACTGCCCCGCGAGCACGACATGCGCGCTCGCCTCGGCGAGCCCCGTGTGCTCGGCCGGCGCGCACCGCCAGGTGATGTGCAGGCCCTCAGCGTTGGCCAGCCTGCGCGCCTCGGTCAGCAGCGCCTCCGAGATGTCCACGCCCACCACCTGGCAGCCCCGGCGCGCGAGCCCCCGCGCCACCGTCCCCGTCCCCGTGCCAAGATCAACGACGTGATCGCCCCCCCGAAACGCACCTCGGGTCGCGAGCCGGTCGAAGAAGATCTCCGGGAAGCCGAGGCGCGCATCGGCGTAGTCGGAGGCAGCGAGTCCAAAGTCGGGGGAGGATGGAGACATGACGCACCACGGTGCAGAGGGTCAGCGTTGCGCCGCCACGATGGCGCGAGGCGGGCGCCGGGTCAAGGGGGCGTGGGGACTCAGGGGGGAGCGGGAGCTTGCGTTGAGCCAGCACGTCCGCGACACTATCGCCCGCTCGTAGACCCATCACCCTCAGGGAGCCTCATGGAGCATCGAACACGTCCCCACCTTCGCCTCCTGCTCTTGCTCGCCATCCCCCTCCTGCTGACCGACTGCAGCTGCGACGACGACAAGACGCCCGCCGCGGCCACCAACAACGGCACCGCCAACAACGGCGTCGACGACGTCGGCAACAACGGCACGAACAACCACGACGCCAGCAACAACGGCATGGACGCCGACGAGCCGCCCCTGGGCGCAGAGATCGAGGCGCCGCTCGACTGCACGCTCTCCGACTTCCCCGCGCGCACCTGGCAGGCCACGATCCGGTGGACCTCGTACGGGATCCCGCACATCGTGGCTAACGACGTCGGCGGCCTCGCCTACGGGCAGGCGTACGCCATGGCGCAGCATCACATCTGCACGATCGCCGACCAGGTGATCTACGCACGCGGTGAGCGGTCGCTGTACTTCGGCCCCGGCGAAGCCAACGCCAACGTCGACTCGGACTTCCTGTTCAAGATCCTCCGGCTGCGCGAAGGCGCCGCCTGCCAGCTCAACCGGGCCAGCGCCACCACCCGCGAGGCCCTCGAGGGCTTCGTCGCGGGCTACAACGCCTACCTGGCCGAGGTCGGCCAGGCAGGGCTTCCTGCGCCGTGCAACGGGGCGGAGTGGGTCAAGCCGCTGACCGTCGAAGACCTGTGGGCGTACTACCAGCGGCTCAACCTGCGCGCCTCGGGCATCAACCTCGCCGGCTACATCCTGAGCTCGAAGCCGCCGGGCAGCAGCAACAAGCCGTCGACCGCGGCGCCGACGGGGTGGCCGAGGCAGGACTTCGGGAGCCTCGGCAGCAACGGGGTCGCCATCGGGGCTGAGCGGGCGGCGAGCGGGCGTGGGATGCTCGTGTCCAACACGCACTTCCCGTGGGAGGGCGAGCTGCGGTGGTTCGAGAGCCAGCTGACCATCCCCGGCCAGTGGAACTCGTACGGCGTGGGCCTCGTCGGCACCTTCGGCACGCTGGTGGGCTTCAACGAACACGTCGCGTGGAGCCACACCGTGTCGGCGTCGTCGCGGTTCAACTTCTACACCCTGGCCATCAACCCCGACGCCCCTGAGACGTACTTCTACGACGGCCAGGTCCGCCGGATGAAGAAGCGGACCTACGAGGTCGCCGTGAAGCTGGCGAACGGCGACATGGGCACCGAGACGCGGACCTACTACCGCTCGCACTACGGGCCGATCATCAACATCCCGCCCTACGGCTGGTCCACGACCCTCGCCTCGACCTACCGCGACGCCAACGAGGACAACGTCGGCGTGCTCGACCACTGGATCCAGATGGCCAACGCCGGCTCCCTCGATGAGCTGCTGAACGTTCATCGCGACGTCAACGGCATCCCGTGGGTCAACACCATCGCCACCGACACCGAGGGCAACGCGCTCTACATCGACTCCTCGAACGTGCCGAACCTGACCGACGAGGCCATCGCCGCGTGGCGCGACAAGCTCGAGAGCGACGTGCTCACCCAGCTCGCCTACCAGAACGGCGTCATCCTGCTCGACGGCGGCGACCCCCTCTACGAGTGGGCCGAGGCCCGCGGCCGCAACGTCGCCCCGTTCGAGGCCATGCCGCGCCTGCAGCGCCGTGACTACGTGCTCAACGCCAACGACCCGTACTGGCTGACCAACCCCGACGAGCCGCTCACGGGCTACTCGCCGTTCTTCGGCAAGGTCCCGGCCAGGCCGAGCCAGCGCACCCGGATGAACCACCGCTACGCGCGCGAGGTCCGCGACGGCGGCGCCTCCGGCGCCGACGGCCTGTTCACCCGCGACGAGCTCGAGGCCATGTTCTTCAGCGATCGCGCCTTCATCGCCGACGAGCTCCGCGAGGGCGTGGTGGCCCGCTGCACCGGCGCCGGGATGGTCGAGTTCGAGGGCGCCATGTGGGACGTGGGCGCCGCCTGTGACGTGCTGGCCGCCTGGGACGGCGCCTACCGCATCGAGAGCGTCGGCGCCGCCCTCTGGCGCGAGTTCTTCGGGACCTTCCTCACCGGCAGCGCCAACGCCGAGACCTTCCTCTGGGCCAACCTGTGGGACGAGGCAGACCCCCTCGGCACCCCCAACACCCTCGCCGAGCCCGCCCAGGACGCCCCGGACTTCGTGCACATCGGCCTCGCCCAGGCGATCAAGCGCCTGACTGGCGCGGGCTTCTCCATCGACCAGCCGCTCGGCGAGCTCCAGTACACCCTCAAGGGTGACCAGCGCCTCCCGATCCACGGCGGCTACGGCTACGAAGGCGCCTTCAACGTGATCTCCTTCAGCAACGCCACCGGCAGCAACTCCACCCTGCTCCCCAAGCACCCGACCGGCCCCACCGTCTCCCCCACCGGCCTGACCGCCGACGGCTACCCCGTCAACAACGGCTCCTCCTTCGTCATGGTGCTCGGCTTCGAGGACGACGGCCCCCATGCCCGCGCCGTCACGACCTACTCCCAGTCCAGCGATCCCGCCTCGCCGCACTTCGCCGATCAGACGGCGCTGTACGGCCAGCAGACGATGCGGCCAGTCCTGTTCACGGAGGAGGAGATCGCTCAGGACCCGGAGCTGAGCGAGACGACGGTGCGCTCCGAGTAGCCCCGCCACCGCGGGCCCCAGGCTTCACCAGATCGGCATCCGCGCGGGCGCTCGGAGGGTAGACTCCCCCGAGCGACGCGGTGAACTTCGCCAACACCCAGGTATGCCCATGCAGCAGCAGCGAGCGCGCGACTCCCTCAGGAGGGGCGCAGATACAAGGTGCTGGTTTCCATCGGTCCTCTTCCGTCCTGGCGTCGTCGCTTCAACCTCGACGTGGCGCTGTCACGCCTTCGGTTTCGCTCCTCGCCAGCCCGAAAGATGCCTCGCCGGAAACCAGCACCTTATATCTGTGCGCCTCCTCAGCGAGGAGTCGCAGAAGGTCTACAACCATCGTCTCCAGTCCTCCCAAAGCACCTTCAGGCGCCTCCTGTACGCCATGCTCTCGTTTGGGCTCTTGATTGGGCTCGCCTTTCCCGAATTCGTCGAGGTGTTCGTGCCCGGATCCGAGGCATCGTCGTTGCTGTTCCGAGGGTTGTGCGTCGGTGCGGGCATCCTGATGGGCCTGCTGAATTACCTGCTCTTCGACGTGGTCGTCTCGCGCAAGATCCGGAATGTGGTGGACGCGATGAACCAGGTTCACTCCCGCATGCGATCGGGGGATGGAACGCCCGACGCCGAGTCGCCTGACCACTTGCAAGCGATCAACAGCAACGACGTCCTCGGCGACGTGCAGGTCGCTTTCAACGAAATGACGGAGGCCGTCGCGGCGAGGCTCTGGCTCGAGAGCGTGACGCGGCGGCTGTTGTCGAGGTTGTCCCAGAGCGTCGAGATCGACGTCGTCGCCGCCGATCTGCTGACCTCGATCGTCGATCTGTGCCACGCGCGGGCGGGCGTCCTGTACGACGTGACGAGCGTCACCGACGGCTACCTCGCCGTCACAGGCTTCGATGCGACTGACGCGCTCGCGCGAGGGCTCAGCCAACGGTTTGGCGCGGCGCAGCGGGCCCTCCAGACGACAGAGATCTTCGAGCTCTCGCTCTCCGAGGACCAACTCCATCCGCTGGCGATGTCGACGCCGCTGGGCTCGTTCGCTCCGACGGTCGTGACGCTGGTCCCCGTGCTCGTCGACACGCGCGTCGTGGCGCTCGCCGTGGTGGCGGGATCGCAGGAGCGGCTGACGCGGACCGGACGAGAGGTGCTGAACTCGGTGCGCATGACGTCGGGGCCTCAGGGCTCGTCTAGAAATGTCTCCTGCCACCTTGTTCGAGGACGTTGACATGCGGAGCGAGATCCCCGGGCGAGAGGTCAAGGACGACGGCAGGCTGCGGGGGATCGTCCTGGGGCTGGCTGGCTTCGTCGGCGTCGTCTTCGTCTCGGAGGTGGTCGCCATGGCCGTCATCGGGACCTTCCTCCCCGACGTGTCCCGCCAGGCGGCGGCCTTTCTGGACGCCACGCTGCTCTCGGTGCTCGTCGCTGGCCCCTCCTGGTTCTTCATCGCTCGCCCCATCATGAGGAGGCTGCGGAGCGACAGGGCGCTGCTCGAGAGGGAGTTCGCTCGAATGCAATCCGAGGTCGAGCGCCAGCAACTGGACGCTCGCCTCCAGCGCGCCCTGGAGATGGCCGAGGACGAGGCCATGGTCCTCGCCGTGCTCGAGCGCGCGCTCGAGCCGCTCAGCCCGGGCGCTCCGGTCGAGCTGCTCCTGGCCGACTCCTCATACGCCCACCTTCGCAGCGCCGTCACCGCCGGCGGGCAGCCGATGAGCGCCGAGGCCGTGCTGGGCCCCGAAGGCTGCCAGGGCGATGAAGAGCGCGAGGGACACTACGGTTGCTCGGTGCTGTCGCCAGGCCAGTGCGTCGCTGTGCGCTCGGGGCGCAGCATCGTGTTCGCCGACAGCACGGCCCTGGACGCATGCCCGAGGCTGGTGGGGCGCTGCTGCAAGCCCCTGACGGCGGTCTGCGTGCCCGTGAGCATCGGCGGGCGCGCGGTCGGCGTGCTGCACTCGACGATGTCGCCCCATACCCCTCCCCCGGCCGGCTTGCTGCAGAACCTGCAGATCCTCGCTGGCCAGACCGGCGTGCGCCTCGGCATGATCCGTGCGATGGCCGCCTCCGAGCTGGCCGCCACCATCGATCCCCTCACGGGTCTGCTGAACCGCCGCAGCTTCGAGGAGCGCGCGGCGGCGCTCGCGGCCTCGGGGGCGCCCTTCGCCGTCATCGCCGCCGACCTCGATCACTTCAAGCACCTCAACGACAGCTACAGCCACGCGACCGGGGATCGGGCCTTGAAGGTCTTCGCCTCCACGCTGCGGACCTGCTGCCGCCCCAACGACATCATCGCCCGGCTCGGAGGCGAGGAGTTCGTCATCATCGCCGCGGGCGCGACCGCCGAGCAGGGCCTTGTCGTGGCGGAGCGCATCCGCCAGCAGCTACCCGCCGACATCGCCAGGGCGGGGACGCCAGTCTTCACCGCCTCCTTCGGCGTGGTCGATCGCCACCAGGGAGGCACCGTGGAGGAGCTGGTGCGGATCGCCGACGCGGCGCTCTACGCCGCCAAGCGCGGCTGGCGCGATCGAGTGTCCCTCGCCGGGCGCCGCCAGGAGGAGCGGCCGGGCCGGGGCGACAGCGGATGGGCGCGACGCGCGGCGGACCATCGACGGCGATGACCGGTGATGGTGGCCTCCGAGGACCCCGGTCGTCACGGGCCCCTTGTGACAGGTCGGGCCGCCAGCACCTCTCGCACCCGAAGGACCAGCATGTCGGGCGTGAACGGCTTCTGCAAGAGCGCGTGGCCGGACTCCAGGACACCGTGGCGGTTGGCCGTCTCGTCCGTGTAGCCGGACATCAGCAAGACCCTGGCGCCAGGGCAGGCCTCACGGAAGCGCGCGGCGAGCTCGGTACCGCTCATCTTCGGCATGACGACGTCGCTGAGCAGCAGGTCGATGGCGTCACCATGCTCGCCGATGACAGCCAGCGCCGTCTCACCGTTGTCCGCCTCCAGGACGCGGTAGCCCCACCCGCGCAGCGCCCGTACGGCGAGCTGGCGCACGCCTCTCTGATCTTCGACGACGAGCACGGTCTCGGAGCCTTCGAGGATAGGCCGTGTGGTGGAGCCGGACAACGGTGAGACGGCGGCGCCCTCGACGCCGGGCAGGTACACATCAAAGGTCGTGCCGTGGCCGGGGCTGCTCTCCACGACAAGGTGGCCATCGAACTGCTTGACGATTCCGTAGCAGGTGGATAGCCCCAGACCGGTGCCCTTGCCCTCCTCCTTGGTCGTGAAGAAGGGCTCGAAGATCCGCTCCAGGGTCTCGTCGTCCATGCCGCAGCCGGTATCCTTCACCAGGAGCCTGACATAGCTGCCGGGAGGCAAGGCCGCAGGTTGTGCGTGATCGCCCTCCGCCCTCGCGACGCTGCTCAAAGCGATCGTCAAGGTCCCCCCGGTTGGCATCGCGTCGCGTGCGTTGACGGCGAGGTTCACGATGACCTGCTCGAACTGCCGCGGGTCCACCCGTACGGTCATGGCCTCGACAGTGGGCAGGATGACCAGCTCGAGGTCCTCGCCGATGAGCCTCCGGAGCATCTTGTCCAGGTCGAGCACCAGCACGTTGAGGTCGACGATCATGGGCTCGATCTTCGTGCGGCGACAGAAGACCAGCAGCCGCTGGGTCAAGCTCGCCGCGCTGTCGGCGGCTCGCAGCACCTCCATGATGTCATCGCGCCGCGGATCTCCCTGCCGCAGATCATCCAGCATAAAACTTACATATCCAGTGACTATTGTTAGTAAATTGTTGAAATCATGCGCTACGCCACCCGCGAGACGCCCGAGCGCGTCCATCTTCTGCGCAGCGCGCATCTGCGCCTCCAGCCCACGACGCTCCGAGATGTCCTCCATCATGACAAGCGTAGCGTCCTGTCCGGCCACGACGACGGGACGCAGCGTGAGCAGGGTCGTGTAGCGGCTTCCGTCGTTGCGCTTGAAGTCGACCTCCTCACGGTCGACGCGGCCGCGCGTCTTGAAGAGCTCCAACACGCGCACGCGGTCACTCGCGTCCGCGTAGAGCTCCGCGAGATTGTGGGCTCGACCCGCGTCCTGGGCGGTGTACGCCACCGGCGCGAGCATGGCGTGATTGAACGCCAGGATGTTGCACTCGGTGTCGACCACACCGAGACCGATCGGGGCGTTGTCGAAGAGGGTTCGATAGCGCTCCTCACTCTCTCGCATGCTCTGCTCGGCCTGCCGCCGCTCGGTGATGTCGCGCGCGACGCTGACCAGGTACGGGCGGTCGAGCTCGACATAGGCCAGGTTGACCTCCACGGGAAAGGTCGAGCCGTCTCTCCGCCGGTGGACGCCTTCCCACACCATCGAGCCCGACTCTCGGAGCCGCTCCAACACGTTCCTGAAGGTGGACGCGTCAATCCCAGGGTCGACATCCGACACGCTGAGCGAGAGATGTTCCTCACGCGTATAGCCGAGGCTCAGACACGCTCTCTCGTTGACATCCAGGAACCGACCGGTCTCGGCATCGATGACCTCGATCGCATCGTTCGTTCGGTCGAGCAGCGCTCGAAACAGCTCGATGCGCTGCGTGGCTCGCTTGCGCTCGGTGATGTCTTCTTTGACGGCAACGAAGTGGGTGACGACGCCTTCGGCGCTCAGGACGGGTGAGATGGTCGCCGACTCCCAGTAGAGCTCGCCGCACTTTTTCTTGTTCCTCAGAATACCCTTCCAATTCTCCCCGGAGAGGATCGTGCGCCACATCTCGGTGTATACCGCTGGGGGCGTCTCGTCCGATTTCAAGATCCGCGGGTTGTTCCCGAGGGCCTCCTCCGAAGCGTAGCCCGTGGATCGGGTGAACTGAGGGTTGACGTAGTCGATGTTACCTCTGGCATCGGTGATGACCACGACGTTCGCGCTGTGTTCGATGGCACGCTGGAGCAGTCGGTGTTGCTCTTCGGCCTTCTTGTGCTCGGTGAGGTCGAACAGGGCGCCCACCACCTCGCGCGGGCTTGCTCTCTCGTCGCGCTGCAACTTCAACTCAATTTGAATCCAGCGATACGAACCATATTTATGATGAAATCTGCACTCAATTGAACAATTTCAAACCTCTCGAAGCAATAAAAACCCAGTAAATACTTGACTCTTGTCATCGAGGTGAATGCGTTCCATCCAGAGGAGTGGGTTCGCGATCAGCTCGTGTGGTGTGTAGCCGGTATGTTGCACGATGTTGTCGCTGACATAGGTGATCCCGACATCAGACGCGCGCGCCGAGAAGATCGTGGCCGGGCTCGAGGTGACCAGCTGCGTGAGCCTGGCCTCCGCCGCCATCGCGTCGGCCCGAAGACGTGCCTCCTCGGTGAGGTCCTCGACGACGAGAAGGAGCCGCGCTTTCTCTTCCTCTTCTTCCGCAAGACGGGTGGGGGCGGCCGTGAGCCGAACCGGGTGGAGCCCGGTAGAGGTCTGCACATCGATCTCCAGGCCCCGAACCGCGACCCCGCTCTGCATCGCAGCGAGCAGCCGGTCGCGCAGACCTGCGGCAGACAGCACGTCATCGACCGGGCGGTCTCGACCGTGGTGCTCGTCCAGGCCGAACATCTCCTGGAACGCACGGTTGGTGCGGAGGATCGCGAGGTCTTTGTCGAGCAGCGCGGTGCCGAGGGGAAGGCTCTGGCCGAGCGTCTCCGCGTGCTTGCGTCGCAGGTCGAGCGCCACCAGGAGGCCCTCGACTCGGGCGGCCATCGCGTTGAAGGTCCAGGCGAGCGTCGAGAGCTCGTTTCCACCCGCCACCTCGACCCGTGCGGTGATATCGCCATCACGGATGCGCCTGGCCGCGCTGCCGATCTGCATGACCGGCTGAACGATGAAGCGGCGCGCATACCACAGCCCGAGAAGAAGCAACGCCAGGCTCAGGCCCGCCGTTATCCCGAGGATGTCGAGGATGCGAGCCCTCGCCGCGACGGCGTGGTCCTGCGTCGCGGTGGCGACCAGGTCGGACGTCGTGCGAAGCTCGCCGATGGCGGCCCGCAGACCCGGGTATGCGCGTTGGGCCTCCAGGCTGTTCTCGGGGCGGTCGGCGATGACCTGCAGCCTGGGCTTGAGCTCAGTCCACACCTCTCGCACGCGCGCGATGAGCGGCTGCGCTCCTTCTGGAGTTGGGGGAAGCGTATCGCCGTCCACGTCGCCGCCTCGTTCAAGGACCGTCAGAGTGTGGTCGAACTCGGCGATGCGCTCTCGCAGCCCGGCGCGATCTTCGTCCTGCCCCAACGCGACCATGTCCGCCCACTGGCCAAGCTGGACCGCGATCATGCTCTGACGGTCGGCGACGCTGATCGATGCGGGGTTGGACTGCGCGTGGAAGCTCCAGAAGAGAACGAAGGACAGGAACGCGCCGCACGACGGCACGATGAGCAGCAGGGCGACCGTCGATGTGAGGCTGAACCTCATGGCTGGCTGACTGGCTGGCTGGCGCGGGTCTCGTTCCATGGCTCTCTTCCCAGTGGGCGCATCCGTTGCGCTCAGGCGGCGGCGTCGAGCCCCGCTCATCTATCCTCGCTCATCTATCCTCGCCGCCTCAACCCCACACCCACCACCACCAGCCCGACCACGACCCAGATCCACCCCGCAGGCACAGCCCGGTGGACAGCGCTGCAGCCACACCCATCGTCGGTGGCGGCGCCGGGGACGTTGGGGTTGCCTCCGTCGTTGGTGC
>Ga0100377_1002253_pt1 | contig 16240 bp, 16 predicted proteins | sample CryGeymeta201501_FD_83664 | JGI IMG/M metagenome (GOLD analysis project Ga0100377, IMG submission 83664) | Groundwater microbial communities from Crystal Geyser aquifers in Utah, USA - Crystal Geyser metaG 2015-01 | ecosystem: Environmental > Aquatic > Deep subsurface > Groundwater | place: USA... | reverse complement strand
GGACTACTCGCTCGACATCACCTGCACGCCGGTGGTCTGCGGCGACGGCATCGTCGTGTCGGGCGCGGAGAGCTGCGACGATGGTGGTACGGATCCTGGCGACGGCTGCTCGGCCACCTGCACGGTGGAGTCCGGCTATGGCTGCACGGGTACGCCTTCGATCTGCGCGCCCTTGTGCGGCAACGGTGTGGTCGACTCGGGCGAGGGCTGCGACGACGGCGGCACGGGCACCGGCGACGGCTGCTCGGCCACCTGCACGGTGGAGTCCGGCTACATCTGCAACGGCAGCCCCTCGGTCTGCTCGCCGCCCGCTGCCAACTCGACCTGCGCCGGCGCCACGGTGATCACGGCGGACACGACCATCACGGGCGAGGACATCAGCCTTGGTGGCCCACGTCCGAGCGGCACGGGCTGTGGCTCGAGCTCCGGCAACAGCGCCCTTTACTACAAGGTGACCATCCCGCCGAACTCGTTGGTCTCCGTGGCGACCACGGGCACCTTCGACCGCGTCCTCTTGACGGAGGACGCTTGCGGCGACGCGGCCTGCACCTCCCGCACGGACTCGTCGCCCGAGGGCACGACGCTGATGAACACGACCGGCTCGCCCATCACGCGCATCGTGGTGATTCACAACTACTCGTCGACCGGCACGGGCACGTACGACATCCGCTTCACCTATGGCGCCGCCACGGCGTCCAACTCGACCTGTGCGGGCGCGACGGCGATCACCACGGACACGAGCATCACGGGTGAGAATATCGTCACGGGCGGTCCGCGTCCCACGGGCACGGGCTGTGGCACGAGCTCGGGCGACAACGCGCTCTACTACGCGGTGACCCTGCCCGCGAACACGTCGGTCTCCGTGGCGACCACGGGCACCTTCGATCGCGTGCTCCTCACCGAAGACACGTGTGGCGCTGCCGCGTGCAGCTATCGCACGGACACGTCGCCCGAGGGCACGACGCTGATGAACACGACCGGCTCGCCCATCACGCGCATCGTGGTGATTCACAACTACTCGTCGACCGGCTCCGGCACGTTCGACATCAGCTTCACTTACGGCAGCTTCGCGGCCAACGCGACCTGCGCGGGCGCCACGGCGATCACCTCGGACACGACCATCACGGGCGAGGACATCAGCCTTGGTGGCCCACGTCCGAGCGGCACGGGCTGTGGATCGAGCTCCGGCAACAGCGCGCTCTACTATGCCGTGACCCTGCCCGCGAACACGGTGGTGGATGTGGCTACGACCGGCACCCTCGATCGCGTCTTGCTCACCGAAGACACCTGTGGCGCTGCCGCGTGCAGCTATCGCACGGACACTGCGCCCGAAGGCACCACGCTGATGAACACGACGGCCTCGCCCGTCACGCGAATCGTGGCCATTCACAACTACTCGTCGACCGGCACGGGCACGTTCGACATCAGCTTCACCTATCGCGCTGGCCCCACGGTCATCAGCGAGACCGAGCCCAACGAGGACGGAACGCCCAGCACGGGCGGCTCGGGCATCGCGGGCAACGACGTCGACGCGACCGCGATCACCAACGCGGACGCCAACGGCGCGATCACCTCGGACACGCTGATCAACGCGGCGCTCTCGCCCGCGGGTGACGAGGACGTCTTCGCCATCCAGAACACCACCGGTGCGCCTATCTCGGTCACGATCGAGACTGGCAACCCCACCGCGGGCGTGTGCTCCGCGGACACGGGCCTACGCCTGCTCGCCAGCGACCTCAGCGTCGTGACGACCGACGATGACGGCGGTCCCGGCGCTTGCTCGCGCATCGTATGGACCATCCCGGCGGGCGTCACCTACTACGCCCATGTGGTGGAGTATGGCGACAACGCGACCATCGATCCCTACCAGCTGACGATCGACTTCCCCTGACAGATGGGCGAACGACGCCGCGCTGACGCTTCCCCTCGGACCTAGGGGAAGCCAGCGCGACCTGCCCGCGACTGGCTCGGCGAATCTGGCGGCACAAACCAGAGACGCTACATGGGCCTCCACGTTCACCGAGGAGGCTTCATGTCCGTGGTTCTCTATCATCACCCGTTCTCACGTGCGGCCACCGTGGTCTGGATGCTCGAGGAGGTCGGCATCGTACGAGCTGCGCTACGTCGACTTCCAAGCGGGTGCGCACAAGTCGCCGGAGATGCTGGCGCTCAACCCCATGGGCAAGCTCCCCGTGTTGACGGACGACGGGCAGGTCGTGACCGAGGTGGCCGCGATCGGCCTCTACCTCGCGGATCGCTACGCCCTCGGTCTCCTCGCTCCCACGCCGGACGACCCGAAGCGCGCGCCCTACCTGCGCTGGTCGTTCTTTGCGCCCTCGGTGCTCGAGCCCGGTGCGATGGCGAAGATGGCGGGTTGGGACTTCAAGCCCAGTCAGGCCGGCTGGGGAGACTACGAGGCGATGCTCTCCGCGATCGAGTCTGCGCTCTCGCACGGGGATTTTTTGCTGGGCGACAGCTTCTCGATGGCCGACGTGATCTTCGGCGGCACCGTGCGCTACATGCTGCGCTTCAAGATGCTCGCGCCTCGCGCCTCGTTCCACTCCTACGCGGATCGCTTGGCGGAGCGCCCGGCATTGCAGCGCGCGGAGGCTCGCAACGCCGCGGTGATGGCCGAGCACGGCCTCGGTCAGTAGTCAGCCCGACGCCTCACGCCCGCACCGAGCTCAGCGACCGATCTCCTGGTAGTGGAGCTCACCGCGGTCCATCGAGTCACCGATGACGATGGCGAGGTTTCCGTTGGGCAGGCGCTCCATGTCGAGGGTCATCCAGCTCGACGGCGTCGTCGCGGGCAGGAAGAAAGCGTCGGACCACGAGTAGCGCGTGTAGCCGCCCGTCGGCATGCGCACGAGGAGCGAGACGGTGTTGTGGGTCGAGCTGTGCACGAGCAGCGCGGGGTTGCCGTCCCGGTCGAGTGCCATGTCGATGTCGGAGTGGGCGCCTCCCGAGAATCCACTGAAGACGACGGACTCGCCCAGGCCACCATCGCTTCGATCGAGGCGGCCCGCCGAGGTCGACCCCGTGAACATGGTCAGCACGCCATCGTCGCCCATCGCCGCCGCGGATTGGCCGTAGGTGGAGACCGCAACTGCGCCCGCCAGGTAGCGCGGCGCGCCACCGCCGGTGCCGAAGTCCTCGTAGTAGTCGCGGTCGTTCGGGAAGTCGTGGACGCCCACGAAGAAGCCGTCGTCACGTGCGAAGAGCTCGCTGCGCGAGTAGGCGCTGGCCGTGATCAGAGTGGGCAGGTTCAGCCAGGCGCCCGTGGTCGCCTCGTAGCGCGCCATGGCCAGACCCAAGGTGCCGTCGCCCGAGCGCGCCGAGGCGCCCGCGTACAGATCGCCGCCTGGCGCCCGAGAGATCGAAACTGCCGAGTCGAAGGCAAACACGTCGGGCAGGCCGGGGCGTAGAGACGACGTGGTGAACGTGCTGGCGGCGGGCGCGCGGGTCAAGAGGGTGAAGGAGCCGCTCCTGCCGGCGCCCGGCTGGTGGACCGCGATCAAGAGGGTGCCGTCCGGCGCCACCGCGAGATCCGCGTCGTCCTGGTTGCCCGAGCTTGCGGCCACGACCTCTGTCGTCGCGCTGGTCGCGCCTGCTGGGAGCGTCGCCATGCGCACGCTGCTCGAGCCCACCATGTACAGGACGGAGACGTTGCCCGCGGCGTCGAAGCCGATCTCCGGCGCGTGCCCACCAGTCGCCAGCGTCAGATCGCGCACGTAGGTCAGGGGACAGCAGGTCGTGCCGCAGGGCAGGGCGCTGGCGCTGCACACGCAGTGGCCCGTCACGCAGCTCGCCGAGGGTCCGCACTCCGAGGTTGCGGTGCACGAAGCGGGAATCACGAAGCCCGCGTCTGGCGTGCCGGAGTCCGCGACGCCGGTGTCTGCGATGCCGGAGTCCGCGACGCTGGTGTCCATGCCGGAGTCGGCGACGCCGGTGTCTGCGTCGCCGCTGTCCATGCCGGAGTCGGTGCCGGAGTCGGCGACGCCGCTGTCGGTCGCGGCGTCCATACCCGCGTCAGGCATGGCGGAGTCGACGGGCATGGCGGAGTCGACGGGCAGCGCCGAGTCGACGGGCATGGCGGAGTCGACGGGCATGGCGGAGTCGACGGGCATGGCGGAGTCCATGGTCGACCCGTCCGTGCCACCGTCCGCCGATGTGCCGCCACCGCACGCGGACGACGCCAGGAGCAAGGCCAGAGTCACGCCCAGGTTCGCATGTCGATTCATGTTCAACGTCCATCCTCCGAGCGCTCGGGCTCGACCCCACGGCTCAGCCGGCACTCTGTGGCAGACCTTCAGTCACAAGCAACTCCCAGGGCCGGTCGCTAGCGCTGGCGCCCGACCGGAGCCATCTTCCCGGCCATGCAAACGCTTCACGCCTCTCCGACCTCGCCCTTTGCCCGCAAGGTGCGGGCCGTCGCCATCGAGAAGGGCATCGAACTCTCGTTGGTGATGGTCGCGCCGCCCTACGTCGCCGTCGCACCGCTCAACCCGCTGGGCAAAGTCCCGGTGCTGGTGCGTGAGGACGGATCGGTCGTGTTCGACTCGCCGGTCATCGTCCAGGTGCTCGACGCCATGCCGTCGTCGTCTCCATCGCTGCTGGGTGAAGGCGAGACTCGCGTCGCGATCGAGGTGTGGCAGGCCCTGGCCGACGGCATGACCGACGCCATCGTGACCCAGATGCTCGAGGCGCGTCGCCCCCGCGCGCAGCGATCGACGGGTGTGCTCGAACACCAGCAGGGCAAGATCACGCGCGCACTCGAGTACGCCGAGGCCCGCGTGGGCGACACCTTCCTGGTCGACGGGCGCCTCACCGTGGCCGATCTGGCCCTCGCGTGTGCGCTCGGCTACCTGGACCTGCGTCACCCCGATCCCTGGCGTCCGACCTATCCACGCCTGACGGACTTCGCTCAGCGCTTGTCGTCGCGCCCGAGCCTGGCCACCACGGCGCCGCCCGCGGTGTGAAGGAGGTCGGCGGCCCACCAGGCCGCGAGCGACGGCAGCACTAACATCACCGTCAGCCGGAGCACGAGGAACGCGAGCATGGCGGCGACGGCGATCCAGCGACCGCTGCCTCCCATGAGCACGTGATTGCCCACGTCCCATGCGGCGAGTCCCCATGCGCCGAGAGCCTGCGCAGCGATCAGGGCGACCACGAAGAGAACGCGCCTTCGAACTCGCGCCTTCATGGCCTCACCCGGTCCCGTGCGGGCAGCGACGTGAGCTGCGCCAGGAGCAGCGCGTTGCCGAAGAAGCCGCCCACGGCGAAGCGCGTGGCGCCTCGGTGACTCGTCGAGACGCCGAACAGCCGTGTCGTGCGCAGCACGCGTTCGAAGAGCTCACGCCGATGATTGGCGCGCGCGGCTCCGAGGGTGAAGCCCGTGGCCGTGATCGACACGCCCAGCATCACAGGACCGGAGTCCACGTCGCCGTGTCCATCGTGGCCCTCGGCGTACTCACGGATAGCGCCCAGGCCGACCACGGATCGCTCATGGCGCGCCAAAGCGTCCGTGAGCCGTGCCGACAAACCAGAATCGACGAAGGAGAGGAAGTACGCGCTCACCGCCGTGCCACTGCCACGCGGTGCGTCCCTGTGGTGTCCCGTCGACGCGCGCGCCTGCTGCCAGAGGTAGCCGCTGCGGCGGTCGACGTAGAGCGCTTCGTAGCGCGGAAGCCAGGGCCGCAGGACGTCGCCGTGGTCCGCACCCGAGGCCTCGTCGTAGAGCGCGATGGAGGCGGCGCAGGCTGCGACGTCGGTGGGGAAGCTCTGCCCGGGGTAGGTCTCGATCACGGCGTGGGGCGCGCGCCTGAGGCGTCGGGCCAGCGCCTCCGTGATGCGTCTGTTCTGGTCCGCGAAGGGCGTCTCGGGGTGTACGCGCTGAAGCATCGAGAGCGCGAGGTTGGGCCAACCGAGCCAGGCGTCTCCGCGCGCGCTGGCCAGGCGTGTGAGCCCGTCGCCATGCCAGGCGCGGGTGGCGAAGCGTCGCTGCCCGAGACGCATCATGCGCTCCGCGGCGCGCTCCATCAGCGGCACGTAGCGCTCGCGCAGCTCGGGGTGTGCCAGCGCCACCTGGCCGAGTCCGAGGATGGCCATCTGGTATCCAACGAGCTCCCACTCGCCCTCGAAGCGTGGGTCCTGGAGATCGATGCCCGGCGCGTCAGTCCCGAGGTCGCGGGCCACGCTCTCCGCCAGCGCGAGCTGTGCATCGTGCTCACCGTCGAAGAGCGCCTCTTCGCCGAGCCCGAGCGTCCACCTTGGCACCAGGGCCAGAGCCAGCAGCGCACCCGAAAGCTGCAGCGCGAGACGGGCCCAAGGGCGCGCCCGTGCGTTCGACATCGAAGGCGGGCCTGGCTCCACGCCTCATCCTACGCTCGTCGTCTCCACACCTTCCTGCGCGACTTCGGGCGGACCACTCAGCGCGCGGCGGCGCCGCCGATGCGTAGGGGCAGCGAGCGCAGATGCTCCGAGAGGCCGGTGAAGGGGTCGATGCGCAGCAGATCGCCGTGGCAGCTGAAGCCGTAGAGTGTGGGACCGAAGGCGGCGACGGCCCAGATGCACGGGTAGCCGATCTCCCCGAGCAGGCGCGCGCTGCCGTTCGAGAGATCGATCTCCGCCAGCATGTCGCTGCCGACTTCGGCCGAGGGCACCTGCGTCGCCGTGACCAGCATGCGTCCGTCCACGAAGGCGATGTCTCCCGACGCGACCCAACCCGCGGGCAGATGCGCGACGACGTGGGAGGCGCCCGTCGTGCGGTCCATGGCGACGATGCGATCGTCCTGACCGGCCCCGAAGAGCACGCCGCCCGGGCCCTCTTCGAGCGCGACCAAGGCGCCCGGTGAAGGGAAGAGCGGTCGCACGGTGCCGGTGTGCTCGTCCACCTCGAAGACGGAGCTGAAGTTCACGCCGAAGAGCCGCCGGCCGGAGCCCAGTGCGATGTCCGTCAGGCGCGCCGTCAAGCTCGTCAGTCGCGTGTAGTCGCCGCTCGGCAGGTCCACCTGGTAGAGCGCGAAGGAGTCGTGGATCAGCGCCTGGGCGACGCAGCCGCGCACGGGATCGCAGCGATGGCTGATCGGACACAGGCTCTCGTCGGGCTCGTGTCGGCAGCCGTCGGGATCGGTACAGGAGTCCACGGTGCAGGCCACGCCGTCGCTGCAGCTCACGGGCCGGCTGCTGCAGCCCGCGACGGAATCACAGTGTCCGACGCTGCACACCGAGCCCGCCGTGCATGCGTGCGGGTCGACCCGCCGCGCGCAATGACCGAGCTCGCAGCTCTCGAGCGTGCACGCGACCTCGTCCGCGCAGTCGGCGCTGACTAGGCATTCGGGCACCTCGCCGTCCGGCAGCACGAGGAGTGCAGGATCTTCGTTCAGCCCCGTGCGCGCGCCGCAGCCCGCCAACGCGAGCGAGAGCAGCGTGAAGGTGAGGGCGTTCATTCGCACAGCCGCCGACTACCACGCGCCGTGGGGATTCACGAGCGGCGAGGGCCCGTCGGGTCTAGGCGACAGCCGCCAGCAGCCGTCGGCGCAGGCGGTGCACGGCCACACGGATGGTCACGGGCGAGGCGCCGAGGTCGCGCGCGACCGTCGTGGGCGAGGAGCCGTCGACCAGGCAGCGCTCGAGCAGCATGCGATCGCGCCCGCGGAGCTGACCGCTGTTGGTCGAGAGCCGGGCCAAAGATTGGCGAGCGGCGATTACGGCCTCGGCCGATGGACCGCCGGCCGCGAGCTCCGTCGCCGTGGACAGATCCGTCGTCGGTCGACGCCGGCGCCGATGGTCGATGATCTGCCGGCGCAGGATGGTCCTCAGCCAGGCCGTGGGCGCGCCCTCACCGCGGTAGCTCGGCCACGCGCGGTAGGCGGCGAGCCACATGTCTTGTAGCACATCGTCCACCTCGCTCGGACTCCGGAGCTGGGCCATGGCCGCTCGACGCATGGGCACGGCCTGCGTGCGCAGGAGCGTCTCGAAGCTCGCGAGGTCGGGGAAGAAGGAGGTCTGAATCATGGGGAGAGCGCCCTTTCAACAAAACTACACGGTTTAGTGTACTTTGGCATGAGGCGGTGTCCACCTAGACGAGGTAGAATCGTCGAGTCGGTCGCCCACTCCGAGGTTCAGGTGCCCAAGCCCGCGAAAAGAAGGAGCAAACGCCAGACGATCCTGGACGCCGCGCGCTCCGCCTTCGTCGAGCGCGGCTACGCGGCCACGAGCATGGACCTGATCTCGGCGCGCGCGGGCGTGTCCAAGCGCACGGTGTACAACCACTTCGGCAGCAAGGAGGCGCTGTTCGAGGCGGCGGTGCTCGAGTTCCACGACGCGCACAACCACGAGGGATTCGCGGCCATCGAACCCGACGCACCCCTCGAGCAGCAGCTCCTCATGATGGCCACGGCGCGGATCCACGGCCTGCTCGAACCCGAGACGATGGCTTTTCTGCGCATGCTGATCGGAGAGTTCATGCGCTCGCCCGAGCTCGCACGCGATCTGGGCAAACGCCTCAAGGATCCGGCCCACGATCCGTTGATCCCGCTCTTCGCCCTCGCGAGCCAAAGGAGCGGCGTCGTGGCAGAGCCCGAACGCCTCGCGGAGCACTTCTGGTCGCTGATGTTCGGCCTGATCTTCTGGCCACAGGTCGTCATGCACGAGGAGCAGTCGCCCGCCGAGCTCGAGCGCCGCACCGTGGAAGCCGTGGGTCATTTCTTGGTGGCTCACCCCGACATCCGCTGAGCCGTCGACGTAGCGGAAGGGCCGAGCCAGCGGCCGGGGAACGCTGCTCGCGATTCGCGCGTATCCTTTGGAAGATGCTCCGTGCGCTCTCGAGCCTGTTCCTCTGCCTCGCCCTCAGCGGCGTCGCCGAGGCGCAGCTCACGCCTCTGGACGAAGCGAACTCGAGCACGGCCGCAGCGAGCGTCGTGCCTGCGCCACCGCCAGGCTACCTGGGCCGCCGCAGCTCGCCCCCGCGCAGACGGCATCATCGCCCGCCCGACACTGGCGGTTGGCCTCGCCTCTTCGTGCTCTCCGCGGACTTCGTGTTCGCGTCCGTCGACTTCGCTCAGGCCGACTTCACGGACTCCCACGAGCTGAGGCAGATCCGTGGAGAGGCGCTGCGTCTCGGTCGCCATCGCGCGCCCGGGGCAAGCGTGTCCATGAGGTTGGCTCCGACGCGCTTCATGGATCTCGGGGTCGACGTCGGCTTCCTCGCGCCCCGCATTGGAACGCCTGGTGTCGTCATGACGCCCGGCCGAGAGCTCGTCTCCGTCCGCTCGGCCCACGTGGCGTACTGGCATGGTGAGCTGAACCTGGTGGCGCGGCACGCAGGGTTCGCCCTCTCCGCGGGCATGCGCGCCGGCTGGTCGCGGACGGTGCTCGAGCTCGACGGCGATGGACCGGCCACCATGCGCGCGGCGCGGGCCAGCGCCGGTCCCCACGTCGACGTCCGCGCTCACGTCTACCGCTCGCTCTTCCTGCACGTCGGCGGCTTCGTGGACATGCTCGCGTGGCCCGACGCGCAGCTCGAGGCCGGCTTCGGCCTGGCGCGTCGCTGACTCGCGGGCGGCTAGCGCTCAGCTCATCTCCACCAGGTGCATGTCGGTCTGTGCGGCGGGCTCCTCCGCCTGCACCCCGACGGAGGGTGCGTCCGCGTCCGTGACGATGCAGTTCCGACCATGGCGCTTGGCCTCGTAGAGCAACTCGTCCGCCCGCTTGAGCAGGGGCGCGATGTCGTCAATAGGCGTTGTCGCCGTGACGACGCCGACGCTGCAGGTGAAGGGCGGGCCACCGTAGCGCTCCACCCCCTGCGCCAGCGCCGCGCGGAGCCGCTCGAGCGCCGCCTGCGCGCCGCCGGCGTCACAGCCGGGCAGCAGCAAGCCGAACTCCTCGCCGCCCAGCCGCCCGACGAGGTCGCCGGGACGCAAGCTCGTCTTCAGGATCGAGGCGAAGAGCTTCAGCGCGCGATCCCCGGCCTCGTGACCGGTCGTGTCGTTGAGGCGCTTGAAGTGGTCCAGGTCCAGCATCGCGACCGCGCAGCTCTGTCCCGCGACCTCGCTCGCGACGCGACTCGCGGCCTCGCCGAAGCTGCGGCGATTCATGAGCTCGGTCAGCGGGTCGGTGTGGGCTTGGAGCTGGGACGATGAGAGCGTTCGCAGCATGCCGAGGCGCGCTCCCACGTGCGTGGCGATCAGCTCGAGATGGCCGATGGCTCGCGGCTCCACGGGCTGCTCGACCGGGCCGGCCACGTGGAGCACACCGATGGTCCGCCCCATCACGTTCAGCGGCGTGCACACGGCCGTGAGCACGCCTGCCTCGCGCCCTCGCAGCCGGGGGCAGGCGTCCAGGTTCTCGCTGGAGTCGAAGCGCAGCGTCGTCCCTCGGCGGATGGCGGCGCAGCTGTAGAGGTGCGACACCGGGCACGCGGGAGCAGGCGCCCCCGGGTTCGAGGCGCATCGGCGCAGGTGGGCCCGACTCGAGTCGGCCAACAGCGCCTCGGCGGGGACGTCGGGAACCACCTGAGCCAGAGCGCGCTCCACGACTTCCAGCGCCTCGTCTTCGGAGTCCGTGAGATCCAGGGCGCGCTGAAGCTGGCGATCGAAGCGGCTCGAGACCTCTTCCAGGGCCCGAGCCACGTCCCGCGTGCGGATCTCGTCGGAGACCGCCTCGACGGCGCGCGCGAGCGTCGCCAGCGGGCCCACTCCGTCCCCGGCGACGCTCGGCACATCGCGACCCGCCATGCGCTCCTCGAGGAAGTGGGCCAACGCCTGAAGGCGGTGACGCACGAGACGGAAGACCCAGCTGGTGAGCAACGAGGTGATTGCCCCGAAGACGAACAACCCGAGCACGCAGCTGATCCAGATGCGGCGCAGCGCGTCCCCGATCTCGTCGATTCGAGCCTGCCCGAGCTGCCCTCGGGCCGCTTCCTCACCGAGCATCTGAGTCCAGCTCCCGATCTCGCCGAAGAGCGCTCCCGTCACGACCAGGATCAGGATCGTGAAGACCACCATCGGGGCAAGGGTGGTGAGCAGCGCGCCCTGTAGCGTGGTTCGGCGGGTGGTCATCTCACGCTGGAAACGGCAGGTCGTACTGGAACTTGAGCCCTATCCATGTCTGGGGCGCGATCCACGTCAGTCAGTAGACGACGTGCGTTGTGGATGCGCTGGTTCCGGATGAGAATCGCGCCACCGACGGGCCCTGCACGCGCCCTTGACTTCCCTCCTACCGCATCCCCACGCTCTCCGCTTTGCTTCCCACCATCGACACCAAATCGCTGCCGCTCGTGCGCATCACCTACCCCTCCGTCCTCAGCCCGGAGGACGTGGACGAGTACGCGGCACAGGTCGGCCGTCTGCTTTCGAGGGCGCGCATCGCGACCAATGTGGACATCCGACAGATCGATCCCACGGTGCCCGGCGTGGCGGGTCGTAAGTACCTGGCCGAAGCCGTCGATCGCGTGACGAAGGCGCATCCCGGCCGGCTGATCGCCGAGGCCATCGTCATGGACTCCGCCGTGCTCCGTGGCCTGTACACAGCCTTCTGCTGGGTGCGCAAAGACACGAGCTACGTCAGCAAGGCTTTTGGTGACGTAGCCGGCGCCGAGACCTGGGTGCACGCCCAGATCGAGTCTCTCAGGTAGCCGGCTTCATTCGACCCTGCTTCGCATCCCCCTCTGACGTGGGCTCCGCGGCTCGTGTAGGGTCCGGGCCGTGGACGCGGCGGACAAGCTCACCTCCTATCAGAAGCGCCTCTTCCTCTTCCTGGGCGTCGCCACCTTCTTCGAAGGCTACGACTTCCTCGCGCTGACGCAGATCCTGCCCAACCTGCGCGAGGACATGCACCTGTCCATGGCGTGGTCGGGCTACCTCGTCGCCATCATCAACAGCGGCACGGTGCTGGCCTACTTTCTGATCCGGCGCGCTGACCGTTGGGGGCGACGCCGGCTGCTCACCGTGACCATCGGTGGCTACACCCTCTTCACCTTCGCCACCGGCTTCGCGCCCGACGTGATCAGCTTCGCGGTCCTGCAGCTCATCGCGCGCATCTTCCTGATCGCCGAGTGGGCGACCAGCATGGTGATCGCCGCCGAGGAGTTCCCGGCCCATCGACGCGGCATGGTGATCGGCGTGATCCAGGGCTTCAGCAGCCTCGGATCGATCTTCTGCGCAGGCGTGGTCCCGCTCTTGCTGAAGTTCCCGCACGGCTGGCGCACCGTGTACTTCGTGGGCGTGATTCCGCTGCTCTTGCTGGCCTTCGCGCGTCGCGGACTGCACGAGACGAAGCGCTTCGAAGAGATGAAGGACCACGCCAAGCACAGCCTCTTCCGCATCTGGCGCACGCCCTACAAGAAGCGCGTGCTCATCCTCGCGTCGGTCTGGTTCTTTGGCTACATCGCCTCGCAGAACGCCATCGCCTTCTGGAAGGAGTTCGCCATCGGGGAGCGCGGCATGAGCGACGGAGAGGTCGGCCTCGCCATCAGCATCGCCGCTGTGCTCGCCATGCCCTTGGTCTTCCTCTCGGGCAAGCTGATCGACGTGATCGGTCGGCGTCGCGGCGCCATCGTGGTCTTCCTCGTCGCCTCCGTGGGCGTCTTCGGCTGCTACACGCTCTCCGGCTTCGTGCCGCTGACGGCCGCGCTCGTGCTGGGCATCTTCGGCGCGAGCGGCTTCTTGCCCATCCTCGAGGCCTACAACTCCGAGCTCTTCCCGACCGAGCTACGCGCCGACTCCTTCGCCTGGTCCAACAACCTCCTCGGCCGCATCGGCTACGTCGTCTCGCCGCTGATCGTCGGCCAGATCGCGCAACAGATCGGCGCCTTCGGTCCCGTCGTCGCCGCGACGGCCGTCTTCCCGATCATCGCCGCCTTGCTCGTGTGGTTCCTGCTCCCGGAGACGCGCCTGCGCGAGCTAGAGGAGACCTCCGCGCTCTGAGGTGTCAGCGCCTCAGGGCGTCCGCCGTGACGACGTTTTCGATGACCTCGTGGCCATAACCTCGTTGGCCGTCAACTTGTGGCCAGTAAAAGAGTCTATTGTCGGCCATAACTATTTGGGCATTCAAGTTGTGGCCCCTATTCCAAGAAGCTGTCGGCCGCCTCAGCAGCCGGTCGCGCAGCGCATGACGAACCTGCGCGAGGACTCGTCCTGCGGGGAACGCGACCCTCTCGCCGTGCCGTGCGGGTCGTCCGCTACTCGCCAGCGGCGTCGCGCGGAACGACCGAGAGGTCCAGCTCCATGCCCAGCGCTGCGACGTACTTCTCCAAAGTGGAGAGCCGCACGTCGGAGCCCGCTTCCAGGCGGCTGACGATTGACGCCGAAGTCTTCATCGAGGCCGCGACCTCCGTCTGCGTCTTTCCCGTCGCACGACGCTTCTCCGCCAACTCCCGGGCGAACGCCTGCCGTCTCTCGGCGTCGCCGACGAGGCGCACAAAACCAGGCTCGCGGACCTCTCGCTCGGCCACGTAGGTGTCGAGATCATCTGTCGCTCGTGTTCGTCGTCGCCCGGACATGCTTAGCATATATGATATATCGAATGTGATGCGAGCGCTACACGAGCGAGGCTACTTTCGCGCCTTGCCGGTGTCTGCGCCACGCTTCTTCCAGTCCGCCAGGCGTGGTGCAGCGAGGTCGATTGTCCGGGCAGGCGTCTCTTGGGTCTTCTTCGTGAATCCCTCCAGCGCCAACAGCACTTGGCCGAAGCGCCCCTCACTGCTGAACAGCACTCGGTAGGTTCGGTTGGCGCCATCGACTCGCACTTCCCAGATGTCGCCGCGCAGGTGCCGCGCTGCTCGCATGCCCTCGACCGCCAGGTACTTCATCGCCGCCACGACCTCTGCTGCGTCAGCCGACGGCAGTTCGTCCAGGAAAGCTCGCACCGGCTTCGCGCCGCCCGCCGTTTCGTAGAACCGCCATTGTCTGCGGTGTGTCCTCTCCCTCGCCACAGCACCCCATACCTACATCGCTCGGACTCGAGAGTCACGACGCCTCGTCGCCGGAGGACGACGACGCGTCACCAGCCCCGGCTGCCTCAAGTCGACGCGCTGACGAGCCCTGTCGTAGCGCGCGTCGGTTGCTCGGCGTCGCGGATCAGGATCTTCAGCGCCCTCTTCTGGCGCAGAGTGACGGAGGGTTTCAGCTCGAGGCGTTGACCGGGCAGTAGCTCGACGTGGAAGCGCTGCATGATGGCGGCCATCACGAGGGTCGCCTCCATCAGAGCGAAGTGGTTGCCGATGCACACGCGGGGTCCGCCGCCGAAGGGGAAGTAGGCGTAGCGCGGGATCGACTTGGCGCGCTCGGGCAGCCAGCGATCCGGATCGAAGCCCTCGGGGTTGGGGAAGAAGCGCGGGTCGCGCTGGACGACCCATTGGCTGATCAAGATCTGCGCGCCCTTGGGGATGTGCACGCCGTTGATGTCCACGTCCTCGAGCGCCTCGCGGCCCGTGGTCCACGCAGGCGGCAACAGACGCATGGACTCCTTCAGCACGCGCTCGGCGTAGGGCAGGCGCGAGACGTCGGCTGCGGTCGGCGTGCGCCCCTCGAGCACTTGCTCGATCTCGGCGCGCAGCTGTCGCTCGACGTCGGGCTGCTTGCTCAAGAAGTAGAAGGTGTGGGCGAGCAGAAGCGCGGTGGTCTCGTGCCCCGCGAGGAAGAGAGTGATGGCCTCGTCGCGCAGCTGCTGATCCGTCATGCCCGAGCCGTCGTCGTCCTGCGCCGCGAGCAGCGTGCCGAGCAGATCGCTGCGCAGCTCTCCGCTCTGGCGACGCTCGGCGATGATCTCGAAGACCAGGGCGTCGAGGTCGGCGACGGCGCGCGACACGCGACGGTTGAGCGGCGTGGGCACCCAGGCGGGCAACTTGAGCATCGCCTCGGGGCTGTTGGCGAAGTACTCGTTCAGCACTTCCATGGAGTGCCTGACCACGTCGACGCCTTCGGGACCGACGCTGGTGCCGAAGAGCACGGCGGCGACGACCTCCATGGTGATGCGGCTCATCTCGTCGTGCAGGCTCAGCGTCTCGCCGCCGCGCCAGCTCCCGAGCTCGCGCTTCGTCACCTCCACCATGGTGTCGCCGTAGCTCGCGATGCGCTTGGGCGTGAAGGCGCCCGCCATCAGCTTGCGCTGCCGCTTCCAGGACTCGCCCTCGTTGGTCAGAAGCCCCATGCCGAGCGCGCGGCGCAGGATGACGATGTAGCCGTCGCGGCCCATCGCCTTGTTCTGTTTGACGAAGACCTCTTCGATCTCCGCCGGATGGTTCAGCACGAACCAGGGCGCGCCGAAGACGCGCATCTCGACCACGTCGCCGTACTCGTCGGCGAGCTCGCGCAAGAAGCGCAGCTGATCGCGGGAGAAGCGCGCGAGGTTTCGGAGGCCGTAGGCGCCGGCCGGTCCGGCGGCGCTCACTGCGCGTGAGGTCTCCGTCATGCGCTCTGCTCCTTCTCACCGATGCGGCGATAGAGACCCACCATCATGCGGGCCGTCTCTTCCACGTCTTCGCTCTTGATCTGATCCCAGCGCGCTTCGAGCCAGCGGTCGCCCGCGTCCATCACCGAGACCACGACCTGCACCATCAGGTCCTCGGGCAGATCCGTGCGCACCGCGCCCAGGTTCTGTCCGATGCGGACGAGCGCCTCGGCCCATTGCATCACCTGCGCCGAGAGCGCCTGCACCACGGCGTGGCCACCCGAGCTCTGACGCGCGCGTGTGATGCTCAGGCAGAGCGCGGCGTTGCTCGGATGCTCGAGCATGTACTCCAGGCTGCGCGCGTACATCTGCTCGCAGGCGGACCAGAAGGCGTCGGGCCCGTCGGCCTCGAAGGGGAAGCCGATGCGCTCGAGGAACTCCGTCAGCGCGGACATCAGGACCGTCTGGAAGAGGTCGTCCTTGTCGGCGAAGTAGTAGTACATCGCGCCCTTGCTGATGCCGGCGCGCTCGATGATGCGGTTGTAGGAAGCGTGCTCGAAGCCCGACTCGCCGAACTCCTCCGCCGCGGCCGTCAAAATGGAGCGTTTACGCGTGCTGTCGAGCTTCTGAAATCGGGGCAGGGGCATCTTGGACCTCATGGTTGGACTATGTGGTTCGACCATGTGGTCTAAGACATGGATGAGCCTGGAGGCGACGTCAAGCGGGGACCCTGATCGTCGGGTCGGATTCTGAGTGCTCCGAGTAAGTGCCCGCAAACGCGTCGGAAAGCGTCGGCAGGATCAGCGGGACAGGTTCACCCAGGGGGTGAGAATGCGCGCCCGGGAGCGTC
>Ga0100377_1002245_pt1 | contig 16281 bp, 28 predicted proteins | sample CryGeymeta201501_FD_83664 | JGI IMG/M metagenome (GOLD analysis project Ga0100377, IMG submission 83664) | Groundwater microbial communities from Crystal Geyser aquifers in Utah, USA - Crystal Geyser metaG 2015-01 | ecosystem: Environmental > Aquatic > Deep subsurface > Groundwater | place: USA... | reverse complement strand
GACAACGTAACGATTGTGGCGGAGTTGATTACGCCGATTGCGATGGAGAAGGAGCTTCGGTTTGCGATTCGTGAAGGGGGCCGCACCGTGGGCGCCGGCGTCGTCAGCGAAATATTGGAATAAGTCGGAAAGAAGATGGACATGATGGGCACCAAAATTCGGATCAGGCTTAGGGCATACGATTACAAGCTTTTGGATCAGGCGACGCTGGATATCGTGGATACGGCGAACAAGACGGGATCAAAGGTGGTGGGCCCGATTCCGCTCCCCACCCGGATCAACAAATACTGTGTTTTGAGATCTCCCCATATTGATAAAAAATCGAGAGAGCAATTTGAAGTGAGGACGCACAAACGCCTTCTTGACATCGTTGATCCGACGCAGCAGACTGTGGATGCCTTGATGAAGCTGGATCTATCGCCCGGTGTGGATGTGGAGATCAAACTTTAAAGACTCGAAAAGACGGCGGCGATTGCGGGCCACTCGAAAAACAGGGATCACAATATGAGTAAAGGTATGTTGGGAAAGAAGTTGGGGATGACGGGCCTTTTTACTTCCGAGGGAGCGATGATACCGATTACCGTCATCCAAACGGGTCCGTGTGTCATTACCCAGATCAAGACTATGGCCATTGACGGCTACAATGCCGTACAGATAGGGTTTGGCCCAAAAAAGGAGACCAAAGTGAACCGGCCGCAGAAGGGGCATTTCCAAAAAAGCGGCGGAAAAGGATTTGCTCATCTGAAGGAGTTCCCGGTGGATGATCCGAGCGGGTATCAGCTCGGGCAGGAGATAGGACCGGATCTGTTTCAAGTGGGGGAGCGAGTGAACGTCGCCGGGACTACCAAAGGAAGGGGATTTGCGGGAACCATCAAGCGACACGGCTTCCATCGGGGACCCAAGACCCACGGGAGTCATAATGAACGTCCGCCCGGATCCGTCGGATCCAGTGCATGGCCTTCCCGGGTAATTAAAGGGAAAAAACTCCCAGGCCGTTTTGGCAATGAGAGAAGAACAATTCAAAACCTGGAGATTGTGGACGTCAGGGTTAATGATCATCTACTTTTTTTGAAAGGGGCTGTGCCCGGGCCCATGTCCGGGTTGGTGGAAATTTACAAAGCACGCCGGCCCCGATGAAGGGAGTCGATCGTCGCCCCCGTTGGCGGGATGCCGATAGGCCGAAACGGGAGGCTTTAAAGCGAGGATAAACATGGCGGTTTTAGATGTCAGAAATATCAATGGAGAAGCGGTTTCCAAAGTCGAGCTCCCGGATGCCATTTTCAACGTACCGGTGAAGGCCGAGGTCTTGCACCAGGTGGTGACCATGCAGCTTGCCAACCGACGGTCTCAGACGGCATCGGTGAAGCATCGCCACGATGTGAGCGGCAGCACCCGGAAGCTCTATCGTCAGAAAGGCACCGGAAGGGCCCGCCGCGGCGATATCAAGTCTCCGCTTCTGAGAGGGGGAGGGGTGATCTTCGGCCCGGACGACCGCTCGTATCGGTTTATGCTACCCAAAAAGATCCGGAAACTGGCCCTGAAGATGGCGCTAAGCGATAAGCTCAAAGAGGACTCCCTATTGGTCCTTGACCAATTCGGCCTGCCCCGCATCAAGACCAAGGATTTTGTCAAGGCCCTTAAGGGGCTCAATGTGAAGAACGCCTTGATCATTACCGACCAAAAGAATGAAATCCTGGAACAGTCGTCCAGAAATGTTCCGGATGTGAAGATCCTGAGGGTGGAAGGCCTCAACGTATACGATGTGTTGAAGTACCAGACACTGATTCTGTTGGAATCTTCCATCTCGGGGATTCAAGGGAGACTCTTGCCATGATCGGGTATGACATCATCAAGCGGCCCGTCGTCAGCGAAAAAACGACTCTCCAGAAGGAAAAGGCCAACCAGGTCACCTTCGAGGTGGATCCGGATGCTAATCGGATTGAAATATGTCGTGCCGTGGAGAACATTTTCAAGGTGAAAGTGACCGGGGTTTGTACCGCGCATGTAAGCGGCAAGGTCAAGCGACGGGGACGAATACTGGGAAAACGCAGGAATTGGAAGAAAGCGATCGTGACGTTGGCTCCTGGAGAGCGGATTGATATATTTGAGGGCGCATGATTGTGTTAATCGCCGTGCAGAAAAAAGACGGCAGGATCTGAAAGACGGCTTCGATACAAACAGCAGCGAGGAAGGAAAATGGCGCTGAAGAAGAAAAATCCGACATCACCCGGCAGACGATTCCAGACCTATTCGGATTTTCAAGAGGTTACTAAGGAACGACCGGAAAAGCGGCTCACAGTAAAGTTCAAAGAAAGCGGCGGGCGCAACGTTTATGGGAGGATCACCAGCCGGCACAGGGGAGCCGGTCACAAGCAGCGCTATCGGATCATCGACTTCAAGAGGGATAAAATAAATATTCCGGCAAAGGTGGCGGCTATTGAGTACGATCCGAACCGGAGCGTCAGAATTGCCCTGCTTTATTATGCAGATGGAGAAAAGCGGTACATTCTAGCTCCTCAGAATATGGCTGTCGATGATGTGGTGGTTTCAGGCCCGGACGCGGATATCAAACCGGGGAACACTTTGCCTTTGAAAAATATCCCCCTGGGAACCCAGATCCACAATATCGAAATGCGTCTAGGAAAAGGTGGGCAGATCGTTCGCAGTGCCGGCACCTATGCCCAACTCATGGCCAAAGAGGCGCCCTATGGTTTGGTGAAGCTTCCTTCCGGGGAACTCAGGAAGATTCTTTTGGAATGCAAGGCCACTATCGGCCAACTGGGAAATGTGGAGCATGCAAACCTTTCTATAGGAAAAGCCGGCCGGAAACGATGGATGGGTTGGCGGCCTCGGGTTCGAGGGGTGGCCATGAACCCTGTGGATCATCCCATGGGAGGCGGAGAAGGGAAATCTTCAGGCGGTCGTCATCCTTGTACCCCCTGGGGAAAACCCACCAAGGGGTACAATACACGGAAGAATAAAATGAGTAATCAATATATTGTAAAGAGTCGGAAAAAGAAATAGCCCCCAAGAAGCCCTTGATGGTTTCCCTGGTTAGAGAGGGAGGCCGGGGTTTATAGGAGACATTATGCCGCGTTCCATAAAAAAAGGCCCTTATATCGAGCCTAAGGTTATGAAAAAGGTCATGCAGGCCCAAGAGAGCCGAAGTAACCGCGTGATCAAGACATGGTCCAGGCGATCCACGATCGTTCCTGAAATGGTCGGCATCACGCTCGCGGTGCACAACGGTAAAAAGTTTATTCCCGTTTTCGTATCGGAGAACATGGTGGGCCATAAGCTGGGAGAATTTTCTCCCACTCGGACGTTTTTCGGGCATTCCGGAAATAAGAAAACAGCCATCAAGAAGTAACTTTCCGGAATTTGCAACGAAGTACATGCAGAGCAGATAGGATTGATGTGCACCCAGCGATGAAAAAAGGAACGTAGAAAGTGGAAGTAAAAGCAAAAGCCAAATATGTGCATATCTCGCCGATCAAGGTGCGCAAGCTGATCGGAGATTTAAAAGGAAAACCTGTTCAAGCCGGACTGGAAGCGCTTAAATTCATGCCACAGAAGGGTGCCGAATTGGTGGAAAAAGTCATCCGCAGCGCCGTCGCCAATGCGAATCAAAGGACCGACCTGGATGTGGATAAGCTGGTGATTCAAAATATCACAGCCGATTCCGGACCGACATTGAAACGGTTCCGCGCAAAGGCGAGGGGTCGGGGGGTTCGGATCCTGAAGCGAACCACCCATATTACGGTTCATTTGACCGAAAAGTCGATATAGCAGGGAGGAATACATTGGGCCAAAAAGTCAATCCGATCGGCTTGAGGCTGGGGATCATCAAGACATGGGACTCGAGATGGTATGGCGGAAAGAATTACGCCGATTATGTCCTTGAAGACCATAAAATCCGAAATTTCGTCAAGAAGAAACTTTTTCATGCAGGTATATCAAAGGTCGAAATTGAAAGAGCTTCCAACCGGATTCGACTGAGAGTCCATACGTCCCGGCCCGGGATCGTCATCGGGAAGAAAGGCGCAGAGATCGCTCAGCTTAAGAAAGAGCTGGAAGCCCTTGTGCCCTCCGAAATCCTCATAGACATCCAAGAGGTTCGGAAACCCGAGATTGATGCGCAGTTGGTGGCTGAAAATGTGGCCCTTCAGATCGAAAGGCGGGTGGCCTTTCGCCGGGCGATGAAGCGCAGTGTATCCTCAGCCATGCGCTTCGGAGCCAAAGGGATTAAGATTATCTGCTCGGGGCGCCTGGCCGGCGCAGAAATGGCCCGGAGGGAATGGTACAAGGAAGGAAGAATCCCTCTTCATACCTTAAGAGCGGATATTGATTACGGCTTTACGCAGGCCAAGACCACCCACGGGATCATTGGGGTGAAAGTGTTCATCTTCCACGGAGAGGTCCTTAAAAAAGAGCAGTCCGTGATGGAAGCATAGGAGACACGTTCGATGCTCAGTCCGAAAAAGGTCAAATTTCGTAAGCAGCAAAAGGGGAGAATGAGAGGGAAGGCCCTGAGAGGATCCACTTTGGCTTTCGGCAAATACGGGCTCCAGACGATGGAGTGCGGTGCGATATCGGCCAGGCAGATCGAAGCGGCACGGATCGCCATGACCCGACGGGCCAAAAGAGGCGGAAAGATTTGGATCCGGATTTTCCCGGATAAGCCGGTCACCAAGAAACCGGCGGAAACCCGGATGGGAAGCGGTAAGGGGATCCCGGAGGGATGGGCCGCCGTCGTGCGTCCCGGCAGGATTCTGTATGAAATGGAAGGGGTTTCCCGGGATGTGGCCATGGAGGCCTTGCGCCTGGCTGCCTTCAAGTTGTCGGTCAAAACCAGATTCATTGAAAGGGAAGAGGATTGATGAAGGCCAGTGAGATCCGGGAGTTGAGCCCGGAAGAACGACATCACAAGATGAACGAGTTGACGGAAGCCCTCTTCAACCTGCGCTTTCAGCACGAGATCGGGCAACTCGAAAATCCGAAGCGGATTCAACAGACTCGGCGGGACATCGCCCGAATCCGGACGATCATTCGGGAAACAGCATCATTGAAAAACGAAAATTAACACGAGAAGCCGGAATGAAAAATCGAGGGATAAAACGACAGATCATCGGGACCGTGGTCAGCGATAAAATGAATAAAACGGTCATCGTCAAAGTAGAACGCTTGGTGATGCACCCGATGTATAAAAAGTATGTTCGCAGGCATGCCAAATTTTCGGCTCATGATGAAGAGAATGCCTGCCGGATCGGGGACAAGGTGCTCATCACCGAGTCGAGACCCCTGAGCAAAACCAAAAAATGGCGAGTCAGCTCCATAGTTAAAAAAGCCGTGTGATCATGTGAGGAAGATAGAGAAATGATTCAGGCAGAAACCAGGTTAACGGCGGCAGATAATTCCGGGGCCAAGATTTTATATTGTGTCAAGGTCCTCGGCGGCTCCAGAAGGAGATATGCACGAGTGGGCGATATCATCGTCGTATCCGTCAAAGAGGCCATTCCCAATGCCAAAGTCAAAAAAGGAGACGTGCTCAAGGCGGTGGTGGTGAGGACCAAAAAGGCGGTTCGCAGACCAGACGGATCCTTCATCCGCTTCGATGATAATTCGGCGGTTTTGATCAGTGCAACGAAAGAGCCGATCGGAACTCGGATATTCGGTCCCGTAGCCAGGGAGCTTCGGGCCAAGCGGTTCATGAAGATCATTTCTCTGGCACCGGAGGTCTTGTGAATAGGATACCGGCTCAAAAATCGATGAAAACGATGGTTAAGAAGGCAATGGAGATCGGATGAGCGATGAGGGATAGATGCCGAATCAAGAGGGATGACAAGGTCAAAGTGATCGTTGGAAAAGACCGCGGTAAGATCGGTAAGGTCCTAAAGGTGAACCGGAAAAAAGATCGCATCCTTGTTGAAAATGTCAATAAGGTTAAGCGTCACACGCGACCCTCGGCAAAGCAGCGACAGGGTGGGATCGTGGAGATGGAAGCATCCGTTCATTGGTCCAATGTGATGGTGATGTGCGATAAATGTCTCGCGCCGGTTCGGGTTAAGACGAAGCAACTCGACGACGGGAAAAAAGTACGAGTTTGCCGCAAGTGTGGCGAGCTGATGGATCATTAAGAGGAATCGGGGTCAGGATGACACAACTTGAAATATACTACCGACAGGAAGTCATTCCCCAGCTCATCAAGATCTTTAATTACAAGAATGTCATGCAAGTTCCGCGACTGGAAAAGATCGTGCTGAACATGGGGTTGGGAGAGGCCTCCCAAAATATGAAACTTTTGGATAGTGCTGTAGAGGAACTTCAAGGCCTTGCCGGTCAGCGGCCGGTGATTACCCGAGCCAAGAAATCCATCGCGGCGTTTAAACTGAGGGCCGGAATGCCCATCGGTTGCATGGTCACGCTTCGAAGGGAGCGGATGTACGACTTTTATAGCAAACTGGTGAATGTGGCCCTGCCCCGGGTCCGCGATTTCAAGGGGCTATCTTCAAAGGCCTTTGACGGTAGTGGAAATTATTCTCTGGGGGTTCGGGAACACATCATATTCCCAGAGATCGATTACGACAAGATCGAAAAGATGAAAGGCCTCAACATCAGCGTTGTCACCACGGCAAGAACGGACGAGGAGGGTAAGGAATTGCTCCGTCTCATGGGTATGCCATTTAGAAATTGATTTTTTGATCCCGGATGTCAAGGAGGAAGATTTGGCGAAAAAATCCCTTAGAATCAAAGCGACCCGAGAACCCAAGTTCAAGGTGAGAATCTACAATCGTTGTCCCATCTGCGGCCGGTCTAGAGGTTATATTCGCAAATTCGGCACTTGCCGGATCTGCTTTCGAAATTTTGCATCCCAGGGGCTTTTACCGGGTGTGATCAAGTCCAGTTGGTAGAATAATATCTTACTAAAGACCGAAGGTCGGAATTCAAAGCGACGGTATAACGCTAATATCAAGGAATTAAAACGGAGAACGATATGGCAATCAATGATCCGATTGCGGATATGCTGACACGGGTCAGAAACGCAGTGAAAGCCAACTTTTCGAGTGTCGATATTCCGGGGTCGAAGCTGAAAATCGAGATTGCAAAAGTGCTTAAGGAAGAAGGGTACATCAAGAACTATAAGTTCATCAAGGATACCAAGCAGGGCGTAATCCGGGTCTATTTAAAGTACGGTCCGGGGAGGAACAGCGCCATCTTCAATATCGAGCGTGTCAGCAAACCCAGAAGAAGAATTTATTCCAAAAGCAAAGATATCAAACCCGTCTTGAACGGAATGGGTATTACCGTTGTTTCCACGTCGAAAGGACTGATGACCGACAAAAAGGCGAGGAAAGAGAACCTGGGAGGAGAGATTCTTTGCAAGGTCTGGTAGTAACCCGTGGAAATGGGTTTGCTTCTGAAAGTACTGAGATGAGGAGTCCACAATGTCGCGTGTAGGAAAAAAACCGATTCCGATATCCGAAAAAATCAAGGTTGTGTACAAGAACCGGGTCCTGACAGTGAACGGACCCAAAGGGTCCCTTGAAAAGACCATACATCCGAACGTGGACCTGGAAATCGGGGAGAAGGAAATCCGGGTTAAAACATCGGAGGGAAAGGACAGCAGTGCCCTCTCGGGACTCACACGCAGCCTCGTTTTTAACATGATCACCGGTGTGGAGAAAGGCTTCGAGAGGGTATTAGAAATCAATGGAATCGGTTACCGGGCGGCTTTGAATGGGAACCGCCTGGAGATGAGCCTCGGCTTCTCTCATCCGGTTCAGTTCGATTTGCCGCAAGGCATAACGGCCTCTGTGGATAGAAACACGATCATCCGTCTTTCTGGAATCGACAAAGAACTCTTAGGACAGACGGCGGCTTCCATTCGACGCATCCGGCCGCCTGAATCATACAAGGGCAAAGGGATCAAATATGCGGAAGAACGCCTCCACTTGAAAGCCGGGAAGACGGGTACCAAGTAGGAATTCACCGCGGGCGCAACCGCACTGGAAATAACCGACAGATCCATAAGACAGGATAAGGATATGGGACGCATCAATCCATCCAAAATGGCCAGGTTGAAGAGAAAAAAGAGCATTCGTAAAAAGATATTCGGGAACTCGGATCGGCCGAGGCTGAGTGTATTTCGAAGCGCCAATCACATCTACGCTCAGCTGGTTGACGATACTCAGGGGAACACATTGGCAGCAGCGTCCTCTTTGGAAAAAGAGGCTAAGGCCACACCCAATCCGGGCGGCAAAATCGGTACGGCGGCCGTCATCGGAAAGCTTATCGCGAGGCGTGCTCTGGAAAAGGGGATTGAACGGGTTGTTTTCGATCGAAACGGTTTTTTGTATCACGGCCGTGTTAAAGCGGTGTCGGATGCTGCCAGAGAGGCGGGCCTGAAGTTCTAACATCATGGGAAATCGAAAGAGATAAAGGAGGCGATTCTTGTTCAAGCAGGACACTGGGGAAAAGGATTTCATTGATAAAGTCGTCCACATCAGCCGGGTGGCAAAAGTAGTCAAAGGGGGGCGCCGATTCAGCTTCAGCGCCATCGTTGTCGTCGGGGATGGGGAAGGAAATGTCGGCTACGGTTTAGGCAAGGCCGGAGAAGTGCCTGAAGCCATCCGTAAAGGGATGGAAAAGGCGAAAAAATCAATGGTCCAGGTTCCCATGGTCAACCAAACGATTCCCTACGAGGTGATCGGCAAATTCGGCGCCGGGAAGGTGCTCTTAAAACCCGCATCCGAAGGGACGGGAGTGATCGCCGGCGGAGCGGTAAGGGCGGTGCTGGAAGCATGTGGGATTCAGAATGTTCTGACCAAATGTCTGGGATCGAACAATCCTCATAATGTGGTGAAGGCCACCATTGCCGGACTTGAAAAGCTCCAGAGTCGGGAGGCTATCGCCCGACGGCGCAGCCTCGCCTCCGGAGATATTTAAAACAAGAGGATTTCATGGCGAAACAATTGGAAGTCACACTGGTAAAAAGCATGATCGGACGTCCCGAGGCGCATCGAAAAGTGCTTTATGGCATGGGCCTTAGGAAGCGGGGAAAGACCGTTACACTCCAGGATACGCCTGCCATACGCGGAATGATTGCCAAGGTGTCCCACCTGGTTGAGGCCAAGGAGAAGATATGAAACTACATGAATTGTCGCCGGCTCCTGGCACACATAAAGACAAGAAACGGAGAGGCCGGGGCAACGGATCCGGTCGAGGCACGACTTCCGGGAGAGGAGCGAAAGGACAGAACGCCCGCAGTGGAGGGGGTGTCCGCCCCGGTTTCGAAGGCGGGCAAATGCCGATCCAGAGGCGCCTTCCCAAGCGAGGATTCACAAATATCTTTAAAAAGCAATATTCCGTGGTCAATATCAGAGATTTGTCTCGGTTTGACGGGAGCGAGGTAGTGGATCAAACGGTCCTGGTTCGGGCGGGTCTGGTTCAAGGCAGGTGTGACGGCATCAAGCTCCTCGGACAGGGAGCCCTCGATCGCCCCCTCACCGTTCGGGTGCATAAGGTCAGCAAAAGTGCCCTCGAAAAGGTACTCCAGGCTGGCGGAAAGGTGGAAACGGTTTAATCCATGGTTGGCGGTGGATTTGGAAATATTTTCAAGATCCCGGAGCTGAAGAAAAGGCTCTTGTACACTCTGGCGTTGCTCTCCGTTTATCGTATCGGGGTGCATATACCGACTCCGGGAATCGACGCGGCGGCGTTGGCTTCATTTTTTGAGAAGGCCAAGGGAACCCTGCTGGCCCTGTTTGACATGTTCTCGGGTGGTGCCCTAGAGCGCCTTTCGGTCTTTGCCCTGGGCATCATGCCGTATATCAGCGCGTCCATTATCTTTCAGTTGCTTACGGTGGTGATCCCTCACCTGGGACGATTGTCCAAGGAAGGGGAACAGGGAAGGAAGAAGATCACCCAATACACACGTTACGGAACCGTAGTCCTTTCCATCATTCAGGGATTCGGTATCGCAGTGGGTCTGGAAAGCATGAGTTCACCGGGCGGTGCTCCGGTGGTCATTCACCCGGGGTGGGGATTCCGTCTGATGACGGTGATCACCCTGACCTCGGGAACGGCGTTCATTATGTGGCTGGGCGAACAGATCACCGAGCGGGGTATCGGAAACGGAATTTCCCTGATTATCTTTGCCGGTATCGTCGCGAGAATGCCCGATGCGGTGGGAAACACATTCCGGCTCCTGACTACCGGAGAAATGGGAATTTTTCTGGTTTTGATCCTGCTCATTTTAATGGTGGCCGTGGTGGGCGTCATCGTCTTTATGGAGCAAGGACAAAGACGCATTCCTGTGCAGTACGCCAAACGGGTGGTGGGGCGTAGAATGTACGGCGGACAAAGTACGCATCTTCCATTGAAGATTAATACATCCGGCGTAATCCCCCCTATTTTTGCATCATCCATCATCATGTTTCCGGCCACCATCGCCAGTTTCATCAAGATCCCGTGGATGCAAAGCGTCGCCAACGCCATGCGGCCGGGAAGCTTTATCTATGAATTTTTATTTGTGGGGTTTGTCTATTTTTTCTGCTATTTCTATACGGCCGTTACCTTCAATCCGGTGGATGTCGCAGAGAACATGAAAAAGCACGGCGGATTTATCCCCGGCATCCGCCCCGGAAAGCGGACGTCGGAGTATATCGATCGGGTTCTGACCCGAATCACCCTGGGTGGCGCTACGTATGTTTCAGCCGTTTGTGTTTTGCCGTCCATCCTAATCACGAAGTTCAATGTTCCCTTTTACTTCGGGGGTACGGCGTTGTTGATCGTCGTAGGAGTGGCGCTGGATACCATTGCACAGATCGAGTCGCATATGTTGGCTCGCCACTATGAAGGGTTCTTGAAGAAGAGCGGTGCTATCAAGGGACGTTATTGATATGGTGATTCTCAAATCACCGAAGGAGATAGAAAAGATCACAGCCAGCAATCGGATCGTGGCTAAAATCCTCAAAACCCTTGAGTCCGAAGTGGCGCGCGGTGTGACGACGATGCAGCTTAACGATTTGTCGGAAAGGTTGACTGGTGAGAATCAGGCCGTTCCGGCGTTCAAGGGATACCGCGGATATCCCTTTTCGCTTTGTACGTCGGTCAACCATGTCGTGGTGCATGGTTTTCCTAACGATACCCCTCTGGAGGAGGGGGATATCGTGAGCCTGGACTTTGGGATTCTGCATGATGGATATTACGGGGATGCGGCCATTACGGTGGCTGTGGGAAAAATCTCGGCACCGGCGATGAAGCTGATGCAGGTCACCCGGGAGTCTCTATACAAGGGAATCGAGAAGGCGGTGCCGGATGGACGGCTGTCGGACATCTCCCATGCGGTCCAGACTCATGTGGAGGCGCATGGTTATTCGGTGGTCCGTAAGTTTGTTGGGCATGGGATCGGGAGCAAGCTCCACGAAGATCCCCAGATTCCCAATTTCGGTAAAGCCGGAACCGGGGTTCGTTTGAAACCCGGCATGACCCTGGCCATTGAACCGATGGTCAATGAAAAAGGATATGAGGTGAGGATACTGGAGGACGGATGGACGGCCGTTACAGAGGATGGGGCTCTGTCGGCCCATTTCGAACACACCATCGCTATCACGGAAAAGGGCCCGGTCATCTTGAGCCGATCGGACGGGAGTTGATCTATGGCAAAGGATGAACCCATCGAGGTCAAGGGTATCGTCGTGGAGACTTTGCCCAACGCCATGTTCCGGGTCGAGCTTGAAAATAAGCACCGGGTGTTGGCGCATATTTCTGGGAAAATGCGCATGCATTTCATCAAAATTCTTCCCGGCGACGAGGTGACGGTGGAGCTGTCCCCATACGATCTCACCCGGGGAAGGATTACCTTCCGGGCCAAGTAGCTTGTGGACTGTCAATAAGGAAGAGTGAAAAACATGAAAGTCAGGCCATCCATAAAGAAAATATGCAGCAAGTGTAAAATCGTTCGCAGGAAAGGTGTCGTAAGGGTGATTTGCGAAAACAAGCGGCACAAACAGAGACAGGGATAAAGGGGAGGAAAAACCTTGGCACGAATTGCTGGCGTCGATTTGCCGAAAAACAAGCGGATTGAGATCGGGCTGACCTATATCTTCGGAATCGGCAGGAGTACCGCAAGACAAATTCTTTCGGAGCTCAACATCGATTTTGACACCAAGACCGATCAGATTTCGGAATCCGAAATCAGCAACATCCGCAAGATGATCGATGGTAACTTCAAGGTGGAAGGGGAGCTCCGCAGCGAAGTCTCCATGAACATCAAACGATTGATGGATCTTGGATGTTACCGGGGGCTGCGTCACCGAAAATCGCTTCCGGTCAACGGACAGCGCACTAAGACGAACGCCCGAACGCGTAAGGGGCCAAGAAGGACGGCAGTAAAGAAAAAAGGCGCGGCAACAAAGAAGAAATAACCGGTTCCATCGACCTTTCATCGTCGCAACGCAAGGATAGAATCCATGGCAAAAAGGGTCCATACTAAAAAGAAGGAAAAGAAGAGCATCCCCACCGGGGTGGTTCACATTCAATCGACGTTCAACAACACCATTATCTCTATTACGGATCCGGCGGGAAACGTCATTGCCTGGTCCAGTTCGGGTGGGCAGGGGTTCAAGGGGTCCCGGAAGAGCACCCCATTTGCCGCCCAGATGGCGGCAGAAGCCGTCGTGAAAAAAGCCGCCGAGTTTGGCATGAAAAATGTCGAAGTGTATGTCAAAGGACCGGGCTCGGGCAGGGAATCCGCTCTCCGGTCACTCCAGGCGGCCGGATTCAATGTGATGATGATCAAGGATGTGACGCCCATTCCGCACAATGGATGCCGCCCGCCCAAACGGCGAAGAGTGTGACGTCCTGGCGCGAAAGAGGATTGTCTCTCCATCAATGACAAAACGTTTTCAAGGAGGAGAAGTTGGCTAGATACACAGGTTCGGTTTGCAGGCTATGCCGCAGAGAGAATCTAAAATTATTTCTAAAGGGCGATCGATGTTATTCCGACAAATGCGCCTTCGACCGGAGAGGATATCCGCCCGGCCAGCATGGCCAGCGACGGGGAAGGAAAGCATCGGACTTCGGCGTCCAGCTCAGAGAAAAGCAGAAGGTCAAGCGGATGTATAGTCTGTCCGAAAAGCAGTTCCGGCTCACCTTTGGAAGGGCCGATCGGGAAAAGGGGATCACCGGAACCAACCTCTTGGTTTTGCTGGAAAGACGGCTCGACAATGTGGTGTATCGGATGGGCTTTGTCAATTCCCGTGCTCAGGGACGTCATCTAGTCCTGCACAATCATTTTATTATAAACGGAAAAAAAGTGAACATTCCCTCGTATCTGATCAAAGTGGGGGACGTGGTGGAAGTCAAAGAGAAAAGCCGGGCCGTTCAAGCCATCAGCGATTCCATGGAAGCGGTGGTTCGAAGAGGCATCCCCCAGTGGCTTGAATTAGACAAGGGGACGATGAAGGGAACCGTGAAGGCATATCCCGTTCGAGAGGACCTGACCATGCCGATCCAAGAACAGCTCATCGTGGAGCTTTATTCCAAATAACCGCAACCCTATTTTTTGGTCGATGGAGAGATCCGAACAGGCTTCATCGAAGGCAAGCGCATTGGAGAGGCAAACATGGCATCAGACAAGTTGATGTATATCAATTGGCAGGAAATGATCAAACCTGACAAGATACAGGTCGCGAGCAAACCGACCTACGGCAAATTGGTATGTGAACCCTTGGAAAGGGGTTTCGGTATTACCATCGGAAACGCGTTACGCAGAATCATACTGTCATCCCTGTATGGTGCGGCTGCGGTGGCAGTCAAATTCGATAAGGTCATGCACGAGTTCAGTGTCATCCCGGGTGTTTTGGAGGATGTGACGGAGATCATCCTGAATATTAAGGAGGTCCGATTCAAAGTATCCGATACGCAACCGAAAACGGTTCGGATCGATGCTCAGGGGGAACGGAAAGTGACCGCAGCGGATATCATCAGTGATGACGGTCAGTGCGAAGTCCTCAATTTGGACCAGCATATCGCCACCCTTTCCGGCAATAGTGCGTTGAAAATGGAAATTACCGTCAAAGTCGGGAAGGGATACTTCCTGGCGGAGGCAAACCGGGATGAAAACGCTCCGGTGGGAACCATTCCCATCGATTCCGTCTTTTCGCCCATCAGGCGGGTGAACTCCGTGGTGACGAATGCTCGAGTGGGACAAAAAACGGATTACGATAAATTGACCTTGGAGGTTTGGACCGACGGCAGCATCACACCGGAGGATGCAGTGGCCTACGCCGCCAAAATCATGAAGGAACAGATGAAGCTGTTCATCCGCTTCGACGAGAAGACCGAACCGGACTCATTCAACCTATCCAAAGATTCGGAAAAGCCTACCTTCAACGAAAATCTTTATCGAAGCGTTGAAGAACTGGAGCTCTCCGTTCGCAGCGCCAACTGCCTGAAAAACGCGGATATTCATCGGCTATATCAGCTGGTTCAAAAAACCGAACAGGAGATGCTCAAAACCAAGAACTTCGGGCGGAAATCTTTAAATGAGATCAAGGAAGTTCTATCCGAGATGGGCCTTTCCCTGGGAATGAAGCTGGATGGCTTTATGCCCCCCACGGAAGGGCCGGACAAGAGGGAGTAAACAACCGTATGCGACACCGTAAAGCCGGATTGAAACTGAGTCGGACCGCCAGCCACAGAAGCGCCATGTTTCGAAACATGGTCACATCTCTTTTCAAATATGATCGCATCCGCACCACGGATGTCAAGGCAAAGGAAGTCAAACGGTGGGCCGATCGCTTGATTACCCTTGCCAAACGCGGAGATCTGCACGCCCAACGGCAGGTGCTGGCGGTTGTCCGCGAAAAGGATGTCGTTTTCAAGCTTTTCGAAAAGGCTAAGGAACGCTTTGCTAACCCCACAGGTGGTTATACCCGAATCGTCAAGCTGGGGAGGCGTCCTGGAGATGCGGCTCCCATATCTCTGGTGGAATTGATCGTTCCCGTTTCTGAGGAAAAGAAAAAGGAGAAAAAGAAAGCCGCCAAGACCTCTCCCAAAAAGAAAAAAGAAGGAGCAAAGAAATCGGGTGGCGCAAAGAAAGCGGTAAAGACACCGGAAGCAAAAGCGGAAAAGCCCGCTCAGAAACCGACTTCGGAATCGGCTTTGCCGGAAGCTGCGCCGCAGCCGGAAACTCGTAAAGAGTAGGGGGTCACAGCCGGCGGTTTTTTTTACTCCTTTCCATGACCGACACATTATCAAAAGACGCTCGTAGCCGATTTCGGTTGCGGGCGTTTTTCATGAAAAGAGCTTGCCTAACAAGAGAGATATCAGTTATCGTTCATAAACTGAAGGCTGGATCCCATGGCCCTTACGAATTCATATACGACATGGCCCTTATCCCGATGGTTTAAAGGGGTGCTTTCGGCTGAAAAACGTCTTTCCGGCCAAGCCAATGTCACCCCGGTCCTGACTTCCCGTATGTTGGACCATACCATCGGCGCATCGGTGTGCCTTAAGTGTGAAAACTTCCAGCGCGCCGGGGCCTTTAAGTTTCGCGGCGCCTTCAACGCCATGAGCCGGCTGACGGCACCTCAGCGAAAAAAAGGGGTCGTCACCTATTCTTCGGGGAATCACGCCCAGGCCGTTGCCCTGACGGGTGCGCTTTTGGGTATCAAGACCACGGTGGTGATGCCTGATGACGCTCCAAAAATCAAACGGGAAGCCACGGCCGGCTATGGTGCCTCTGTGGTGGAATACGATCCCCGGAAGGCGGATCGGGGAGCGTTGGCGGCATCCCTCCAAGAAAAACATGGATATATCCTGATCCCTCCCTATGATCACCCCGATGTCATCTGTGGGCAGGGTACTTCGGCGATGGAAATCTTTACCTCACTGAAACACCTGGACTGGCTGCTGGTTCCCTGCGGCGGCGGCGGGCTGTTGAGCGGATCGGCCATTGCTGTAAAAAAAATGGATCCCTCTTGTCGGGTCATAGGCGTGGAACCGGAGCTGGCGGATGACGCCACCCGTTCCTTTCACAGTGGGAAGCTTCAAACCGTCAAAAACCCACCCACCATCGCCGATGGTACGAGAACTCCGTCTCTGGGGCGGATTACATTTCCCCTTGTGTGCCGGTACGTGGATGACATGGTCACGGTCTCGGAAGCAGCCATCGTGGAGGCGGTTCGGTTTCTTTTTTTTCGGATGAAACTGGTCGTAGAGCCCTCCGGCGCTCTGGGCGTTGCCGCCCTGCTCAGCAAAAAGATCCTTCCTCAG
>Ga0100377_1002240_pt1 | contig 16295 bp, 13 predicted proteins | sample CryGeymeta201501_FD_83664 | JGI IMG/M metagenome (GOLD analysis project Ga0100377, IMG submission 83664) | Groundwater microbial communities from Crystal Geyser aquifers in Utah, USA - Crystal Geyser metaG 2015-01 | ecosystem: Environmental > Aquatic > Deep subsurface > Groundwater | place: USA... | reverse complement strand
TTCGCAAAAAAATAAATCAGCAAGAAAACAAGCGCACCGAGTGCGTTCGGAAATGCCCCAGCTGCAAGGAGAGCAAGCCCGAGCCCCGGAGGCGACCTCCTAGGTCGTCGAGGAGCGAGGGCGCAGATCGACGAAGCAGATGGGGTATTTACGGACGCACTCGAGGAGCGAGGGCGCAGCTCGACGAAGCAGCTGGGGCATTTCCGGACGCACTCGAGGAGTGAGGGCGCAGTTCGACGCCGCAGCTGGGGTATTTCCGGACGCACTCAGTTGGTTGGGCCGGCGAATCCGATAGCCCCTTCGTTCCCGCCTTGCGGCGAGCCGCCGCCCGCGCCACCGGCGCCTGCCTGGATTTCATTGGCCCAGACGAAGATGTCGGTGTTGACGACAAAGACACCGTAAGACGCGCCGCCAGCACCGCCGCCGCCTGGGCCTCCGGTGCCGCCAGGGCTGCCGACCCCGCCGTCGCCTCCTTCGCCAATCTCGCTGGAGGCGTTCGTGGCGCCAGTACCGCCAGCGCCCCCCGTGCCGCCTAGCCCGCCGGGGCCGCCCATGCCACCCGCGCCGCCATTGCCCGCTCGGATGACGTTCTCGGAGAACTCGATCCCAGTGCAGTCGACCAAGACCACGCCGATGGAGCCGCCTCCGGCCGTTCCGCCAGTTCCTGGGCTGCCTCCGCAGCCGCCCCCCCCGCCGCCACCACCGCCGTTGCCTGTGCCGTCGTTGCACCACAGGCAACCTTGTCCGCCGCCACCGCCACCGCCGCCACCGCCGTTGCCGTCGCCACCGGGCTCGCCGCTCCAGCCGTTCTCACCAATCCAATAGTTTGCCGCTAGACGGCCAGTGGGGCCGCCTCCGGCACCAGGGAGACCTTGGAGCGCGGTGGCGCCTGGGCTGCCGTCGGCACCGTCGCCGCCGGGATTGCCGCCGCCACCGGCATTACCACCTGGGGTTCCGAGCTGACCTGGTCCCCCGTTGTCGCCTGCGTGGTCGCCCTCGCTGCCCCCAATGCCACCGAGCCCGCCAGTGCGCAGGCAGGCCGAGCCGCCTTCGCTGCCGCTCGAGCCGCGCGTGCCACCATCGGCCGAACCGTTGCCACCGTTGCCGCCATTGCTGCCGACGCCGCCAGTGGTGCCGGCGGTGCCCGCTGTGCCATCCGCGCCGTTGCTGGCGACGATGCGGTTGCCGACGACGTGCAAACCGGTGCAACGCACGCAGTGCAAACCATACGAGGTGCCGCCTGGGGAATCGGCCACGGCACCCGCCTCGACCACCATGCCGCTGAAGTGGGTCTCGCTGACGATGTCGATGCCGCTCACGCCGACGACACGGCCGGCCACCACCTCGGTGGGCGAGACGATGGACTCGTACGCCCCGTCTCGGCGCCAGTCGGCGTCGCGGCTGTAGGAGCCGAAGATGGAGACGCCATCGACGAGCTCGATGGCTTCAGGGTAGGTGCCCTTGGAGACGTAGATCTGGTCGACTCCTTCGGTGGCCAAGGCGAGCTCGATGGCGGCGCCGAGGGTCGCCAACGGCGTGTTCGGCTTGCCGGACGAGTTGTCGTTGCCGTCCTCGGCGACAAAGATGGCCTTGGCGGCATCGCCGTCGATGCCGTCGCAGTTGGCGTCGGCGAAGAGGGGATCGGGGAGGTCGAGCTCCGATTTGAAGGTGCAGTTGTATTCACAGCCGTCGCTGGGATCCAAGTTCGCGTCGGTGTACCCGAACGCGCAGGACGCGAAGATGCACTCGCCAGCGGTGCAGCCGCCTTGCGCGTTGACCAAGTTGCAGAGGGAGCCGCAGGTGCCGCAGCTTTCGAGAGAGGTTCGCAGGTCCGACTCACACTGTCCGTCGTCGTCGCAATCGGCCATTCCGACTGGGCAGTCCCCACCGGCCAACGAGGCGATGGGCACGTTGAGGGTCTCTTGGTCGGCGGCGTTGGTGGTGACCACCATGTGGTCGGCCGTCAGTAGGCCTCCACTGGCCACCAACGTGACCTCGAAGAAGATCGACTCACCGGTCTGGCGGACCGCCGGAAAGGGCACCTCGACTGCATCGACCCCTGCATCGAACGACACCGCACGGATGCTGAAGGTCACGTCGTCGATGGTGGCCGCCAAGAAGCTGACGGCGCCTGCGGTGTTGTTCGTGACGCGCACGAAACGAACCAGGGCCTCCTGCGGCACGGCGGCTTCGAAGCTGAGCACGCCCGACGATGCACAGGCGCTGTTGGGCCCAGAGCTGTTGATGATGCAGACGCTCAGCTCGGCGCTGGTGTCGGAGGCCGCGATGACATCGCCGCTCGCGCTGTCGGTCCCAACGTCGGCGTCGGCCCCCCTGGTGTCGGAAACCGAGAGCTCTTCACCTCCAGCGCAGGCCACTAACAACGAGAGGGCGCTCCAGAAACCAAGCGCCAGAAGGGTTCGGCCATAGCTGTACATTCTGTCTCTCAGTAAGACACGGCCACACCACTCGAGCGGCCGTCCTCTTTGCGTCGGGGCGAGTCCGGAACAGGCGAACTCCTTACGTTACGTGGCAACGGCCTGAGTTTCAATTCTCGATAGTTCATCGCGCGTAGGGACGCGAGGTGGCTCGCTTCGCGCGCTGCCGAGTAACGCGCGAAATTCCGATAGGCTGACGGAACGCCATTTCATGGGTTCGGATGCGCCCGCCGAATGGCGGAGAGGGCCATTCTCGGCAAACGACGCCAGTCTCGTCTTGCGCCCGGTCATCAATCGGAGACCACCGACTTCAACGGGCGACCTGCAAGCCCCCGAGGGCAACGCAGCCGCGGCTCTCCCCGGCGGTGCAGGCCATTTTGAACATCGACGCGGCCACCTTTGGGCTGCTGTCGACCAACAGCCGTCCGCCGTTGACACAAGCGATCATCGAGCCCGTCTCGCAGCCCTGGTGGTAGAGATCGAAGAGGGCGCTCCGATCGACGTCCCCTTGCTCGGACTCGAGCAAGGCGCCTGCATTGTTGCAGCCTCTGCCATCGCCTAGCTCGCAGGCGTGTGTGTAGTTGCTCAGCGCCCGCTCGGACGAGCGCTCTAGGCCTCGTCCATCTTCGAAGCGCAGCCCGAGCTCCAGACAGGCCGGGGCGATGTCGTCGTTGCAGGCCGACTGCAGGTAGGTCAAGCCCGTCGAGAGGTTAGCGTCGCCATCGACGAGGCGAACACCCGCAAAATAACAGCCGAGCGGCGCGCCGGCCTCACAGGAGCGCTGATAGAGCTCGAGGGTGCGCACGCTGAGCGTGTTGGTGGCAACGCCACCATCCACAAGCCGCCCCAGCTCAGCACACGCGATGGCGTCTCCCCGATCGCAGCTCTGCTGGAAGATCGACGCGGACAGGACCAACTCCCGGCGGACTTGCTCGCCGTTGAGGTAGAGCCGCGCGACCTCGGTGCAGGACGCGTCGATCCCACCGTCACAAGCCTTGGCGAGCAACGTGATGGCCTGCTCCGGAGCGTGGGCGAGGCGCGTACGACCAAGTCGATCGCAGGTCGAGAGATCGCCGGCGTAGCAGGCCGCCAGACTGACACCGTGCGACTGCGGGGCACTCGAACAGGCCGACAGCAGGGCAGCCACCGCCAACAACAGAAGCCATGGTTTGAATTTTCTCGGGGGCTGGCAGACCGGTAAGACGAAGAGTTGCTTCACCCCGAAGGGTCGAAAGCAGAAAGCGCGCAAGAAATTGCTTCGAGAAGCCCACAATTGCGTGTCAGTCATCGCCACCTAGTCATTCGCGACGGGGCGCCACGAGGCCTCTCGCTCGCCCCAAGGTCGAGAAGAATACTGCGTGTCGTTCGTCATCGTCAACAGACTCCACTGCCTTGTCTTTGCTGCGTCTGGGCCTTGACCGAGCGGATTGCGCTCGCTTCCCCAAACGACGCTCGCTCGAGGCGAGCCGGCTGTGCTTCGCCAAGAGGGGTGAGATCCCAAGAGGGGGGTGAGATCCCAAGAGGGGTGGGATCCCAAGAGGGGTGGGATCCCAAGAGGGGTGAGATTCCAAGATGGGTGAGATTCCAAGATGGGTGAGATCCAATGAGGGACAAACTTTCGTACGTGATTCGATGTCCCGCGCTCTTGGGGCTTCGAGGAACGCGGCTCAAAGTCCGTTGCCAGGAGTCGTCCATGACGCTAGGTTCGCTCACCTCGAGTCCATTTCTTCACATCGACTCGACGTTTCCCTCACCCCTTAAGGAGGTGCCTCATGATCGAGAAAGGAGCAGTTGCCCCCGATTTCGATTTGAAAGATCACTTTATGCGATCTTTCAAGCTATCGAATTTCAAGAGTAAGAAGCACGTGATGTTGCTCTTCTACCCGCTGGACTTCACCCCTACCTGAAGCCAGGAAGTGCCAGCGCTGGAAGCGCTGCAAGACCGCTTTAGTGCCTGTAACACCCAGACCTTCGGCATCAGCATCGACTCCGTCTATTGCCATGCGAACTGGGCCGCGAGCTTGGGTGGGGTGTCCTACCCCCTGCTCTCCGATTTCAACCCCAAAGGCGCCGTCGCCGACTCGTTCGGCCTCTACCTCAGCGCCGCTGGGATCACGGATCGCGCCACCGTCATCATCGACGCAAACGGCGTAGTGCAACACGTCTCCTCTGTCACTCCTGCGGGCAAGCGGGACATCGCCGCCTTGGCCGAGCTCTGCGAGGGAGTCGACAAGGCTTACGGGAAGCCACTTCCCGGCTCGAAGAAGCCCGCAGGCGTCTCGGGCGAAATGCTGCTCTACGTCAAGAACGGCTGCCCCTTCAGCAGGGCCGCCCTCAACGCGCGGGTCAACCTGCACCTCGAGTCCGTGATCAAGCCTCGATTCATCGACGAAGATGAGTCGGCGCTGGCCGCCCTCGAGAAGCTCACTGGCAAGAAGCAGGTCCCCTGCTTGGTGACCGACGGTGTGCCCATGCACGAGTCGGGAGACATCGTCGCGAAATTGGCGACCGCGGTGACGGGGTTCTAGCCTCTGTGGGTCGACGGAGGCGTTGTCCTCCGTCGGCCCCTTTCGAACGGGAATGCCGCTTCCTATGGGAACACTCGAGTTGGACACGAACTCGAAATGGCGGCATGCTATGCCCACGAGGCGGGGCGATAAATTGCCGAACGGATGGCCGGTTTTCGCACCGCAACTTGTCTAAATGACGCGAAAATCGATCGTGGACAAGCGAGGCAATACTCCCAACATGTCAGAGGCGAATCAGAAAGGGGCCATTCTCGATGGGCGATACCGACTGGTAGAGCAGCTCGCGAGTACCCATTTTTCGACCATCTACAAAGGGGTTCAGCTCTCCACGCAGCAGGCCGTGGCGATCAAGCTCCTGAACACGAGCCAGATTTCCCGCGAAGCCAGGGGCGAGTTCGAGGCCCGCTTTCGCCGTGAGATGGCCATCTACGCCGACGTCCGGCACCCAAACCTCGTGCGATTGCTCGACCGGGGCTCCACCGACGAGGCCCTCTATCTGGTCCTCGAGTTCATCCAGGGACAATCGCTGGGCCGCGTCCTGCACGACGAGCGGCAAATCAAGCCCTTCGAAGCCAAGCACTTGATGAGCCAGTGTCTCGACGCCCTCAGCGCTGGGCACAAAGAGGGGATCGTCCATCGCGACTTCAAGCCCGGCAACGTGATGGTCACCAGCACTGGGACCAATCGCAACGCGGTCGTCCTCGACTTTGGCCTGGCCAAGTTCCAGCACGAGGACCCGCTTGGCAAGACGCTCAGCCGACCCATCACCATGCCGGGAATGACTCCCGGAACGCCTCAATACATGGCGCCCGAACAGCTCGACGGTGAGGTCACACCCCAGTCCGACATCTATGCTTGGGGTTTGGTCTATCTCGAGTGCCTGACCGGCGTTCGTGCCAGCGGCTCGCAGAACAACCTCAAGACCCTGGTCGATCGGCTCAAGAAGCCGCTGGAGATCCCCGAGTGGCTCGACCGTGAGCCCATCTCCCAGATCCTGCGCAAGGCCACCGCCAAGAGCCTCGACGATCGCTATCAAACCGCCCTCGACGTGCTCTCCGACCTGCGCTCCTGCCCCATGGGCGAGCTGCACGCCGATCGAGCGGTCATCGAGATCGAGGACGACGAGCCCGACAGCGAAGAGGCCTTCGACAGCTTCGCCTGGGACCTGAGCGAGCCCGACATCAACCCGAGCGCCCCCCTGACGCTGCCCTCGTTGCTCCTCAGTGAGATGGACAACGCGCGGACTGCAGTGCAGCTCGATGAGACCGTCTCGGAGACCCTCATGCGTGAGCTCAACAACCTCTACGACGACTACCGCAGGGTCTGCGAAGCGTTGGGCTTTTCCAAAGGCGTGACGCGCGAGGAGTTCGTGACCAGAGCCAGCAACAAGGCGCAGGCGCTGCGGCGTGAGGTGGGGTGTCGGGCGATCAAGTACCGCATCGTCGTCGAGGATGAGGACGTCCGATTGCAGCCCGTGATCCTCAACTGAGGCACCGGAATCCAAATCGGTGTTGCAGCCCTGCCCATGGGTTGATATAGCAACCGCGCGCTCGGGCCACCACTTCGCGGTCAAGAGCAACAAGAACTCGCCGCCATGTCTCGTTCGAGACCCTACTCGAAATAGTCGTAACGGCCAACCTGGAGGTCGGCCGTCCATCAGAGGGAGAATTCATGTCGAAAAGAGCACTGCTGACCGCTCTCGCCGTCGCCTCCGCCGTGCTGGCCTTCTCGAACGCTGCCGCGGCGCAGGAGGTGAGCCTCGACAGCCTCGAGGTCGTCTTCTGGCCCGAGTTCGACAAGCCCGACGTGCTCGTCATGTACCGCGCCACCCTCAGCCCCGACGTGCCTTTGCCCGCCGTCGTCAGCTTGCCCATCCCCGCCATGGCTGGGCTGCCGCATGCAGTCGCCAAGAGGCGCGGGCCGCAGCTCTTCGATGCCGAGTATCAAACCCGTGACGAAGGGCAGTGGACGCACATCGACCTCCTCACCGACAGCCCTGAAATCCAGCTCGAATACTACGCGCCCCTGAAATGGGAGGCGAATCGTCGCTCCTACGCCTTCGAGTGGCCTGGACTGATCGCCGTCGACGAGCTCACTTTCGAAGCCCAAGAGCCAGTCGCCACCACCCACTTCAGCGTCGAGCCATTGCAGTCAAAGATCACCACCGGCGGCGACGGCCTCGACTACTACAGCGGCAGCCTCGGCGCTCGCCCAGTCGGCGTGCCCGCCTCGCTGCTCATCACCTACGAACGCGACACCAAAGCGCTCTCGGCGAGTCCCGCGCCCGGTCGAACCAGTCAGCCGGAAAACGCCGCGTCGGCCCCCACACCTATGGCCCCCGGTCAGCCTTCCCAACCGGCCGCGCTCGGCCCGAAGGGCAACCCCAAGCAGCACCCAAAATCCTCGAAAAACTACACGAACTGGCTCATCGCTTTGCTCGTATTGGTCTCGGTCGGCGGCGTGACCGCGTTCATCGTGATGGACAAGAAAGCCCGTCGCGAGGCCAGCAAAGCCAAGAAGGGCTGACCCACGCTTACGCAGCAGGAGACCCCGTGAAGCTCCCTTTCCTCGCGCTCGTTTGCCTCGCCTTTGTCCTTGCCGCCTGTGGAACGCTTCCGACCGCCGCGGTGCCTTGCCTGAGCGACCAAGGCGCCGCCGAGGAGATCGAGGCGACCGACCCGCAGAGCGAGGCCCTGGGCGATCCGGAGCGGCCCTACCCACCGTCGCGAGAGCCGGTCACGGGCGACGTGCTGCATGTGGCTACGGGGCTCTTCGTCAACGCCGCCGAGAGCCTGAAGCTCGTCACCGACTCCCGTGTGGTCTACATCGGCGAGTCCCACGACAACCCTGAGGCGCACCGCGTCGAGCTCGACGTGCTCAAGGCCATGGCCGCGCGCTATCCCGGAAAGGTCGCTCTCGGGATGGAGATGTTCGTGACCAGTCAGCAGCCCGTGCTCGATCGCTGGGTGGCTGGCGAGCTCGACGAGAAAGACTTCGTGAAGGAGTCCGACTGGTACGACGTCTGGTCCATGAACTTCGAGCTCTACCGCGACCTCTTGCTCTTCGCACGGGACAACCAGCTCCCCATCGTGGCGCTCAACGCCGAGCAAGCGACTGTGCATACCGTGGTGAGGACCGAGTTGGACCAGCTGGAGCCTGCGATCGCCGCACAGCTCCCCGAGATGGACTCGCAGGATCCCTACCAGAGAGCGCTGGTCGCGGCGATCTTCGGTGGGCACGCCATGGGCGGCGGCAAGCTGGATGGCTTCTTCCGGGTCCAGACGCTGTGGGATGAGACCATGGCCCAAAACGTCGCTCGGACCTTGCAGAGAGAGGGCAACGAGGACCTCAGGATGGTCGTGTTGGCAGGTGGATACCATGTCCGCAACGGTTTTGGGATGCCGCGCCGGGTCTTTCGCCGGGTGCCCCACTCTTACACCTTGGTTGGTATCCTCGAGACCAATGTCGACGAGGATTCACCAGAACGCTACATGGACGTCGAGATGCCTCGCTTCCCGAACATCGCCTACGACTACGAATTCTTCGTCGAGTTCGCGTCGTTGAAAGAGGCGAAGCTCGGTGCGCTGCTCAACGAAGCCAATGGTGCGGTGAAGCTCGAGTCCATTCTCCCGGGTTCCCCGGCCGAGTTGGCTGGGCTTGCCCCCGGGGACCAGATTGTCAAGGCCGGCGGCGTCGACGTGAACGAGTCCTTCGACCTAACCTGGGAGGTCGGCCGCCGAAAGGTCGGCGAGGTCTTGCCACTCGAGGTCAAACGCGGCGACGAGACCTTGACCGCCGACGTGACCCTCGACGTCTTCGACATGGGCAAACACGGGGAACCGAAGGCGAACTGATCGGATTCGCTGGTCCTTCAACCGAGCCAGCGTCGTCCCATGAGCGCCAGGCCCACCAGCAGGAGAAGCGAGGCCGCGAACGCGACGGGGTTCCCAGGCGCATGGCGGTGACGCAAGAGCAGCGAGGGCCTGGGTTCGAGACCATTCAAGCGCAACGTGGTGCCGTCGCTCAGGCGCTTTCCCTGCGTCGGGTAGAGAGCGAACGTCTCCGCCTCGCTGCCGGGCCGAGTGGCTTGGAACTGCGCCATAGGAATGTTCTGGGGGGTGAATCCAACGAAGAGAAGCAGGAGCTTTGCGTCTCCCAGCTGACAATAGTTGCGGATCGCCAATTGGCACGCGCCCGCGCTCGAGACAACGTTGGCCACCTGCAGAGTCTGCACCATTCGGTTGAAGAGCAGTAGGTCCTCGCCGAAGCCGCTCGAAAGTGGATGATTGTAGCCAACCTCGACCCTCTCGCTGCGGCCGCCATCGACGAGCTCGAGCTTTGCCGCGATCTTGCTCGGCTTTCCGTCCGGGAAGGTCTCGAACTCGAAGCCCTCGAGGCGAGCGCTGCGGCCGTCTCCCAGACCAGTCCATCCGCTCCCCACCACGACGGGCTCGAGCTCCTCGGAGTAGACCCCTCCGAGCAAGTGGGCCACCAAGGCGAGCAAGAACCCAAGGTGCACGATGGCGGCGGCGTAGGCGCTCGGCGCCCGGACGCCCACCGTCCAACGTTGCCAAACGTTGTGGAGTGTCGCAAGCAAAGTATTGAGAGCATAAACCGACATTACGACGATCAGCAGGTAGAACCAGAGGTGCCACCACGACGGACGGTCGAAAAATGGCCGGATGTCGTCGAGCACGATGTTGGCGGAGACGGTCTCGCGGGTGGCCGTGAGGGCGATGGAGCCTATGCCGAGTAAGAGCACCGTGAACTGCCCGCACAGCAGCCCCAGCCCTTGGGAACGGGCCAAAGCCCAGAACGTCGTTCTCGTGGTGTCTGGCAGGGTCCTGGGTTCATTGGAAGGCATGGCTGGACCCTCCGAAGAAGAAGGAGGTGCCGATGTAGGCGATGAAGACCCAGACGAGACCGCAGAGCGCGAGCACCGGCCTCACCCAGGGGCGCGTCCGCAGCGACGGAGTGAGCCGAACGTGGATGAAGCTGGCGTAGTGAAACCACAGCAGCACGCTCCAGATGATCTTAGGGTCCCAGAGGAAATAGGCGCCCCAAGCCACCACGCCCCAGATGCCGCCGAAGACCATGGACAACGACCACAACCCGAAGCCTTGCAAGGCGAGCAGGTCGATCTTCCTCAACAACGCTGGGTCGCGGCTGACGAACCAGAGGGCCCCGACGGCCGCCGAGGCTGTCCACGCGGCGTAGGCGAGGAAGGAGAGCGGAACATGCAGCGGGTACCAGATCGTGATCAGCGGTGCGACCGGGTAGACGAGGCCTAGACCAAAGGTCTGCGCCCAATACAGCAGCGCCAGGGCGAACCCCATCATGACGGTCGTGAAGAGGCGGCTCGGCACCCAGACAACGAGCGCGACGAGGCCTAGCGCCAAGGCCGCGGCTGAGAAAGACTCCATCTTGTTGGAGAGCGGGAAGTACTCGACGATCGTGCCACGCGCCACGGTCATGCTCAGGTGGAGCGCGACGCCAAGGGTGCAAACCCATCGTCCCCAGGTGGGGCGAACCAGAGAAGTGAGGAGGGTCGCGGCATAGGCAGCGCAGGACGCATAGAACAGCGCGGTCAGAACCGGATGCGAAGAGGGATCGAGGTCTGTCGGGGTCATGTGGCCGTGAGGTCCAAGTCTGGGGCATTTGTTGGCCGAACGACCGAGGCGATGCTCCACAATCGTTGCGCAGCCCTTTGCGGCACGCGAGTATGAGGTTCAATGAAGCGAGGTCAACCGGTGGAGGCGGTGGATTCGGCACTCCGCGGTTACGAATCCTGCTGAGACACGTGACGTTTCTGGGGTTCAAAACCGAGAACAGCCATTGACGCCCTCCCACGTCCCCCTCTAGAATGGGCCCCGTTAGCGGAAGTTCATTCATGAGAACGCCACCAAAGGGAGCAGCCATGCCCGAGAATCAAGTCGTCAATCAAGACCACCAGCGTATCGACCAGGAACGCAACCCGATTGACCCACAAGGGCAACGGCCCCGTGAACAGACGCAAGTGCTGAAAGACGAGGAGATCCCAAAGGCCATCGCCTTCAACAAGGGTCGCAACTACCCCCACGAGCTCTGGAAAGCGATCCAACTCCGCGTCGAGACCGCGGCCGATGGCCTCCTCGGCCGCAACACCGTGCTCGCCGTCGCCCAGTGGCAGAAGGACAAAGGCCTTTCTGTCGACGGCATGGTCGGCCCAGCCACCCTGAAGGCCATCAACCCAACACAGGCACAAGAAAAAGAAGAAGAGAAAGAGAAAGAAAAGGAAGAGAAGACCACCGCCACAGGGGCCACCTTCGAGGACAAGGCCGTCGAGGACATGAAGGACTACTTCGTCCAGAACGCCACATCAGGCAAGGCCGACCCCTGCATCACCACGATGAACAAGGGGCTGCGCAAGCTCTACGGGAAGAACCTCAAGGTGGGCTCCACCGTTCAAGACACCATGGCCCTCATGGAGAAGGGCGGCATGGTCTCCTCCAAAAAAGTCATCGAGTTCCTCGACGACAAGGGCCGCCAGACCACCGGCGTCCGCGAACCTCAGGGCCTGAGCGAGAGCCCCTCGGCTTGGCTGCTCGAGCAATGCAAGGGACAACCCGGCTGGCACGTCTTCGGGATGTCCATCATGGACGGCTACCACAGCATCACCATGACCGTAGACAACCGCGACCCCAGCGCGCCCAAGATCTTCTGGTCCGACCAATGGAGCTCCCACGGTGGCTTCAAGGAGCACACCCCCTCCGAGTTCGACGAGAAGCTCGCTCGCCTCACCAACTCCTGGTGGAACGGCTACAAGACTGAGAAGGGCTATCCGCCGCGCTCGCGCCTGACCTTCTGGAAGCTGCAGACGCCAGGCAATCCCTAGCCCCCCTCCCCCTAACCCCCTCCCCCGAAACGGGCCCGAAACGGGAGAGGGGAGTATGGATCACAGAGCCACGGCATGCCGTGGCTCTTTGTGGTTTCGTGGCCTTCTCGCTCAGCTCGGGTTGGCTTGATACGGTGCCCTCGAACTTTGGGCAAAGAACACACTGCCGAGGGGCGTGTCCTGGGATTTCGCTGCGCGAAATCCCTTGGACGACCTGGGCGGCTACTCCTTCTCGACGATGAATTTCACGATGAACCCGCTGCCACGCGGCGCTGGGACCCCGTTCTTGTCCATGGGGTAGACATCACCTGGACCCTTAGGGACGTAAGTCTTGGGCACCGCGTCGGTGCCGACCACCTCGACCCTCTTGCCCTCGAATTCCGCGAACTTCTCGAAAGGAACTTGCTCGGAGAAGCGCAAGATGGGCGCCTCAGTGCTGCCCTCGACGCGCAGGACGTAATACTCGGTGTCGACGGTGGCGCCGGCGTCCCAGGACTCGAAATCCTTGCTCCACGGCATCTCTTGTACGCGTCCGACGAGGGTCCTCTCGACTGGAGCGGCCGCAGGCGTCTCCTCGGTGCCCGGCTCGGGGTCTGCGGGTTTTGCTTCTTCAGCGGCGGAGTTCGTGGCCGGCTTAGGGTCTTTGCCGTCGGTCTCCGCCTTTTTGTTGCAGGCTGTCACCCACAACAAGGCGAGCGCTACCAGCAGGAAACTGAGTCTTCTCATCGTGAATCCTCTAGCGTTCTGCTCGTCCATGGCCGGAACGAGTGGCTCTGAGTCGGCCTTCTTCTCTCGTACATGTCGCTCGGCGGCTTCTTGATTCTTGTCGAACAGAGACGAGGCGCGTGCGCACAAGGACTACTTCTCGAACACCTCGCGCACGAGGCGCCCAGCGGACGCGGCCTCGCGCCTCGCCGCGTCGAAGAGCTGCTCCATCGACAGCAGATCGCCGCTGTTCGCCGCCGCGTAGGCCGCGCGAATGATGGCGTTCTTGATCTCGCCGCCGCTCATCTCGAGCTCGGCCAGGTACTCGTGGTCGAGCTCACCGTCGGTCGGCATCTCCGGAGGCAGCAAATGACGCCAGATCTTCTGACGCTGCGGCGGCTCCGGCATGGGGAAGTTGACCTTGAACGTGATGCGCCGTTCGAACGCGTTGTCGATGGCCTGCTTCAGGTTGGTGGTCAGGATGGTGACGCCCTCGTAGCGCTCGATGAGCTGCAGGAGAACGTTGATCTCCATGTTCGAGTAGCGGTCCGTGCTGCGCGACACCTCGGTGCGCTTGGAGAACAAGGAATCGGCCTCGTCGAAGAGCAGGACCATGGTGTCCGGCCGGGCGCGCTCGAAGATGCGCGACAGATTCTTCTCGGTCTCGCCAATATACTTGTCGACGACGCCCGAGACGTTGACCCGGAAGAGCCGCAAACCCACTTCGCTGGTGATGACCTCCGCCGCCAGCGTCTTTCCCGTCCCTGGGTCGCCGTCGAAGAGGCAGCAAATCCCTATGCCTCGCTTCAGGCGACGCTTCAGACCCCAGTCCCGCATGATGCGCATGCGGTTCTTCACGGCCGAGACGATCTCGCGGATCTGCGCCTCGGTCTCTTTGGGCAAGATGAGGTCGGCGAAGCTGCGCTGCTCGTCGCTCATCTTGGCCAGATGCCCCATGTCGGCGCCGAGCTGGGAGAGGGCGGCGTTCTCGAGCATCTTGATGTCGGCGTGGTGGTTCGACGAGGCGGTCAGCAAATTGGCCAGGCGCGCGGCCACGCGCACCTGGCCACCGGTCAAGCGCAGCCGCCTGGAGAGGTGCTCGTAGTCCAGATCGTCGGCGGCGTCGGGCATGTTCGCCGCCCAGACCTTGGCCAAGTGGTCGGGCTCAAAGCCAAAGGGCAGACGGATGCGCTCGACGATGCGCAGCTGCAAGCTGGGCTCGACATGGGCGCTCTCCTCGACGCAGAAGACCACCAACACGTTGTAGTTCGAGAGCGTGTCGGCGATAAAGGGCGCCAGATTTGCCCCTTGCTTGAGCAAGTCCTCGGCGTGCCGCACCACGACGACCTCGCCGCGCATCTCGGACTCCTGGCAGAGCTGCTCCCAGGCGTCGATGCCGGCGTGGCTGAGCTGATCGAGACGGCGGCCGTCGACGATGGTGACCGAGCGCCCGATGCTGCCGGCCACCGCTTTGACAGCCAAGGTGCGCCCTGAGCCTTCGGCCCCGATCAGCATCACGCCCACGCCCCGCGAGCGCTCCATGCCGGCAAGCCCAAACTGTGTCCGATCGTCCAGGCTCATCTTGGTGGCGTAGAACCCTTTGATGATGGGGACGAGCTTCCCGGTCACCTCGACGGGCAGTGTCACGGTCTCGAGCGTCACCGTCGGCGTCACCCGCGCCGCGAAGCGAGAGGCCGTGCGGCTCAGCGACTCGGCGCCGACCAGGTATTGGACTAGATGCTCCCCAGGCAAGAGGGCGAACGCCAGCGGGTTGTAGCCGGCGATCTCCCTCGGTATGGACCGCAGCAAGTGCCGCGAAAAGAGGGGGGCATTGGACTCGAAATAACGCTGCGCGGCGAGCCGGTCGACGCGGTCGCTGCAGAGCACCCGCAGGCAGAGCGCCGCGTCGACCCAGTCGTGGATGGAGTTGTCGTTGACGCGGGCGATCCAGCTGCGCAGCCGCGGCTCGAGCCACGGAGCGGCGCACAGCCAGAGGATTTGCTGTTCGAACGCGTCCAAGTCGAAGCGCCCAGCGAGCTGCTGCATGGGCAGCGCGTCGCTCTCTGCCGTGAGCAGCTCGAGCTCGGAACGAATCGCCACCAGCTCGATGTCGAACTCCCGCCGCGCCTCGAGGTCCGAGGTGGCCGCACGTCGCAGCTGCACCTCGGCCAGGGCGAGCTGCCGGTCGACGGCGCTGAGCATCTTCGTTTTCATAGGTCCATTCGCCATCGGTCCAGCTCGTCCGCGCAAGAAGGGTCTCGACACCGCCGGACACTAACGCGGGGCGGGGGTTTGCGACAAGTGGGATCGGCAGGTGCGAGCGTGTGGCGTCGTCTCGAGTGTCTCGCGCAGAGGCGCCGCGACGCAGAGGACGCGGCGCATCTTGGGGCATTACCTTACGGAGCGAGCGTCAGGACATCCGCGAGCTGGTAGCCCTCACGCACCAAGAAGAGGGTGCGCGTCTGACCATCCTCAGAGAGTAAGGACGGCGCGAACATTTGATCGACTGCGTTTGGCCATGCGCGGTCGACCATCGAAGGGCAACTGTAGTACGAATTCATATCGCTGCTGACCGTCATTCTGCAGGTCACCGCCCGACACTCGATGGGTTCTGTGCGGACACAATTCGGGTCATTGTAGCCTTCGAATTGTGCCAGAAGTTTTTCTGCTTGTGGCGCCCAATCCTCATCCCGAGGCTCCGTGGAGAGGGCCTCCTCGAGGCCAAGCGTCATCATGTCGCCGTCAACGACGTCCTCTCGCCTGAACGTGATCGCCTCGCCCTCGTTTGGGAAGTAGTGCATCGCCCTCCGAAGCGCCATCGAGGTCTCCGTGTCGCGAGGCAGATCGACCTGCCAAACACACTGCTGGAGCCGTTCGTCGACGGGCTCCCAGCTCGCCACGCAGTGAATGCGATAGCACCGCACGACTGGGTCGGGGACCGAGTCGCAGGTGAGCTCGACCTTGTTGTTCTCCGTGTGCTCCCTCACACGTGCTCGATACTCGTCGCTTTTCAAAAACTCGGACATCGCTGCAGACAGCTTTGCCTCGGTCTGAGTTGCCCAAGGTTCGTCCCGTGGTCTCTTTGGATCGTTCGCCAGCGCGTTTTGACGCCGGAGTGAAGCAAGGCGCGCCTCCTGTTCTGATTCACCGATCTGGGCGACTTGCTCCATCTGACGGCTTCGGTACTTCAAACACCGATCGGCGAGCCCCTCGATGCCGGCCGCCTCTAGAACATAGGTGTTCCCCTGGTGATAGTCGCAAGCCATCGCCATGAGCAACACCTCCTGCTGCGTTCTCAACTCGTCGACCTGTGCCCGCAGCTCAGCGAACGAGTCGCCATTTGCCGCAGGACCAGCGCAAGAGACGCACAAGATCATCGCCAAGAGACCCAGATACTTTTTGTCGAAAGCGTTCATGACACCCTCCCACTCATTGTGTTGACGACTGCTCGGACAGTACACCTTAGCGCTCGTCGGGATAAGAGTCGCGTCGAGACGGAAAGCCTCCGGTCGCCGGCCAAGACTACGAAAAGAAAAAAGCGAAAGGGGGCCCGGGGGACAAAGTCCCCCGGCGGGTCAGGGCAGAGCCCTGCCTCCCAACCAAGAGACGACACCCAAACGAATCCAAGACTAAGGCGTCGTCAGGAAACAACCTGCCCATTTGAGCATCGCCAGAGGCGTGATGGCAGCGTCGGTCTGCTTCGACGATGCTGGGCATCGCCTGCATCGACCTCCTTGCCCTCCCACCTCT
>Ga0100377_1002238_pt1 | contig 16316 bp, 17 predicted proteins | sample CryGeymeta201501_FD_83664 | JGI IMG/M metagenome (GOLD analysis project Ga0100377, IMG submission 83664) | Groundwater microbial communities from Crystal Geyser aquifers in Utah, USA - Crystal Geyser metaG 2015-01 | ecosystem: Environmental > Aquatic > Deep subsurface > Groundwater | place: USA... | reverse complement strand
TTCATCGCCACCGCCCATGCCTTGAGTTGGCAGGGCATCACCCCGGTCTTCGCCGACATCGACCCGCGCACGCACAACCTCGACCCCGAAGCCGTGCGCCGCATGATCACCCCGCGCACCACCGGCATCATCGGCGTGCACCTGTGGGGTCGTGCCGCCCCCGTCGAAGCACTGCAACAGATCGCTGACGAGCATGGTCTCAAACTCATGTTCGACGCCGCCCACGCCTTCGGCTGCTCGCATGGTGGCAAAATGATCGGCAACTTCGGTGCGTGCGAAGTGCTCAGCTTTCACGCCACCAAGTTCTTCAACACCTTCGAAGGCGGCGCAGTCATCACCAACGATGACGCGCTGGCCGAGAAGATGCGCCTGATGCGCAACTTCGGTTTTGATGGACTCGATAACGTCATTCATCCCGGCATCAACGGTAAAATGATCGAGGTCGCTGCCGCCATGGGCCTAGTCAATCTGGATGCCATCGACAACGTGATTGAGGCGAATCGGAGCAACCATCAAGCCTACCGCGAGGGACTGGCCGGACTTCACGGCATCAACCTGTTGAGCTTTGACAAGAAAGAGCGCAACAACTACCAGTATGTGGTGATGGAAGTCGGCGCGGAATGCCCGATATCGCGCGACCGCATCATCGAGGCGCTGCATGCCGAGAACATTCTTGCACGCAAATACTTCTGGCCCGGCTGCCACAACATGAAGCCTTACCTCGAGCTGTATCCGTACGCGGGTTTGGTGCTACCCAATACGGATCAAGTGGCGAATCGCGTTGTGGTGTTACCCACCGGCACCACCATGAGCAAGGAAATGGTAGAAACGGTGACGGCTGTCATCCGGGTTGCCACCACCGGCTAACCCTGAGAGGAAAGAGCGTAACCATGAGCAACATCGTCAAAATCGAAAATTTGCAGGAATTGATCATCGAGATCAGAGGGCAAAGCGTCCTGTTGGATAGCGATGTCGCCAGAATCTATGGGGTTGAAACCAAGCGAATCAACGAGGCCGTCAAAAACAACCCCGATAAATTTCCGCTCGCCTACATGGTTACGCTGGACAGCCAGGAACTTGCGGATTTGCGGTCGAAATTTTCGACCGCAAAATTTTCCAAGACACGAGCACTGCCCAAGGCTTTTACCGAAAAAGGCTTGTATATGCTTGCCACCATACTGCGGAGCAAACAGGCGGTAGAAGCCACATTTACTATCATCGAAACCTTCTCGAAGATTCGCGAACTATCAAGGAATGTCAAACAGCTATCCGCAGCCCCGGGCAAGGAACAACAGAAAACCTTGATGCAGCGAAGTGGTGAACTGATCGCCGAAATACTGGATGAAGACCTTCAGGCCAGCGATGCCGAGACGACCATTGAACTTAACTTTGCTGTTTTGAAGTTCAAGCATACTGTCAAGAAGAAGCGCAGCAAATGATCGGAGTGTGCATTGTCGTTGCAGAGACTGGCAAGCTAAAAGGTGGTATGGCATGAAACTCGCCCTCATGCAGCCCTACCTGTTTCCGTATCTGGGCTATTTCCAGCTCATCCGGGCGGTGGACACATTTGTCGTCTATGACGATGTGAACTACATCAAGGGCGGCTGGATCAACCGCAACTACATCCTGTCGCAGGGCGACAAACAGCTCATCACCTTGCCGCTACAAGGTGCCAGCCCCAACCAACTCATCAACCAAGTCGAGATTGGCGGCCAACACAAAATTCTGCAAAGCATTCGCCATACCTATGGCAAGGCTCCCCAGTTTTCCACCGTGTTTCCGCTGATCGAGGACATCCTCATGCAGCAGGAGAAGAATCTGGCGCGCCTTCTCGATTATGAATTGCGGCGTATTTGCGATTATCTCGGGCTCCGCCCCAAGTGGCATATCTCGTCCGAGCTCCAGAAAAATAACGAACTGCGCGGACAAGACAAGGTGCTGGCCATCTGCGAGGAACTGGGTGCCTCGCATTACATCAACGTTCCGGGCGGCAGGTCGCTTTACGACCAGCAAGCGTTCGCCGCGCGCGGGATGCAGCTTTCTTTCATCCAACCGAAAACGGTGACATATCGCCAATTAGGCAATGAATTCGTTCCCAACCTGTCCATCATCGATGTAATGATGTTCAATGACCGGGCACAGTGTGCAATATTGCTTGAGGAGTACGAGCTTGCCTGAGCGGAACACCCGATCGATAGGGGGATATTTCGAGCTGGAATTGCCGAGAAATAGGACGCTTCCTTATCATGGAGTCATGAAATTTCAGTCGGCTAGAGCGGCTTTTCTTGCTTTGCTGCAGGCAGGCAGGCCCAAGCGGGTATGGATGCCTCGATACATCTGCGATGCCATGCTGGCACCGTTGCAGTCCACAAAAGTTAAGTGCGTATGGTATGACCTTGACGAAAAATTGGCTGTCGATAGCAAAGTGCAGATCGAAGCCGGTGATTGGCTGGTGTATGTGAACTATTACGGGCTGCACCAAAAGAATATTGAAAATTTGCTGCTACGATATTCACCAGATCAAATCGTATTGGATTTTTCCCAATCATTTTTTGAGCCGCCAGTTGAGTCCGCTTTGGCAACCATCTATTCGCCAAGAAAATTTTTTGGTGTTCCTGATGGCGGCTTGCTGATAAGCAAATCAATGGCAATATCTGCCGTATTACAAGATGTGAAGTCACTTGAGCGATCATCGCACCTGATGAAGCGCTTGGCAGACTCGCCAGAAGCTGGTTATCAGGATTATCTATACGCAGAAAAAACTTTATCGGATTGTGAGCCAAAACTGATGTCGAAACTGACTGAGCGACTCCTCGGTTCAATTGATTTTGATGATGCAAGGCGTGTGCGAAATGAGAATTTCATGTTCCTGCATCAAGAGCTGGGGAAAAATAATCAGTATGAAATTGACGCGTTGAATGATGTTGCGCCATTGTGTTATCCATTTATGACCAGCAATCCCAATCTTAAGCAAACAATGATCGCGAATAGGATATTTGTTCCAACTTACTGGACTGATGCGATAGCGAGAGTAGGGGAAAAATGGGCAGAAAAGATGGTCAACAACTTATTGCCATTGCCTATCGATCAAAGATATGGCCGTGAGGACATGGAAAAAATAGTGTCAGTAATTTCGGGTGGAAAATAATGAGTTCAAATCACAGCTTGGTTGACGGGCGAACAACAGGATTTTCCCGAAATATGGGTCTGGAGGGCTTGCTGAAGGACATCAATTCATCGTTGTGGATGTCTGAGAAAATGATTCTGGAGAGCTGTCAAGAGGCGCAATTTCCCTTGGTTCTCGTTATGGGGCCGCATAGAAGCGGCACCACCTTGTTTATGCAGTGGCTCGCCAACACTGGATTAGTAGCCTATCCAACCAACCTGCTATCGCGCTTCTATCAAGCTCCTATCATTGGAGCAAAGATACAATTGCTGCTGACCGACCCGCGTTTCAACTTCCGCGACGAGCTGGGCGAGTTCATCCAACAGGCGGAATACCGCTCGGAGAACGGTAAGACCAAGGGCGTGCTGGCACCCAACGAATTTTGGTATTTCTGGCGTCGCTTCCTGGCCGAACCGGCGCGCGATGTGTGGACGGATGACGAGCTGCGGCAAACCATGGACACGCGCACCATGCTGGCCGAACTGGCGGGCATGATGGATGTGTTCCAGAAACCGTTTGCCGCCAAAGGCATGTTGTTCAACTACAACATCCCCTTATTGGATTCCGTGTTCGACAAGGTGCTGTTCGTCCAAATCAAGCGCGACCCGGTGACCAATGTGGCCTCGGTGCTGGAAGCGCGGAAACGTCAATTGGGCGATGAGGCGGCCTGGTATTCATTCAAGATACCCGAGTACGAAGAGCTGCAAGGGCTCGATCCCATTACGCAATCGGCAGGGCAAGTTCACTACATCAACCAGGCCGTCATACTCGGACTGGAAAAGGTGGACGAATCCAGAAAGCTGGCCGTGCAGTACGAAGAGTTCTGTGATGACCCGCAGCCCGTATTTGAGCAGTTGATGGAAAAGCTGGGCATGCCAGACGAAAGTTATATCGGGGTTGAGCGATTTAAGATAACGCGCGCTGATGATTGGTTGGAGCGTGTGGCCCTAGAAAAAGCGCTAACAAGGTTCCTTGGTAAATGAGAGCGCGGCTGTTGGCGAACTTGAATTGGCTATTCGGGGACAGGGTTCTTCGGCTAGTTGGCGGCTTGGTCATCGGTATATGGATCGCGCGTTATCTGGGTCCAGAACAGTTTGGTGTGCTCAACTATGCACTGGCATTCGTTGCGCTTTTTGGTGCGGTGGCCAAGCTGGGAATCGATCAAATCGTGATTCGAGATTTGACGAACTCGCCCGAGCAGCAAGGGGCGATCCTGGGTACGACGTTCGCACTCAAACTGGGGGCTGCGCTGATCGCGTTGATCCTGGTTCTGCCCGCGGCCTGGCTGGCACAGGATGGGAACTGGTCATTCATGGTGCTGATCGCTGTGGTCGCAGCCGGCATGGTCTTCAATGCACTGGATGCCTATGATCTCTACTACCAGGCGCATGTGTTGTCGCGATATGCGGTATTTGCACGAAGCCTGTCGTTCATATTGTTTTCGGCAGTACGCGTGATCCTGATCCTGAAGGGATATCCGCTGCTGTATTTTGCGGCTGCGGCCACATTGGAAATTGCGTTTAGTGGCGGTGTACTGGTGTGGTTGTACCGAAGGAAGCAAGCATCAGAGCCGAAATGGTATTTCAATCGGGAAACGATGATGTCCCTGCTAAAGGACGGTTGGCCGCTCATCGTCAGTTCGGCGCTGATCGTCATCCACACGCGCATCGATCAGGTAATGATCGGCCAAATGTTGGGCCAAGCAGAGGTCGGGATTTATAGTGCGGCAATACGCTTATCTGAATCCTGGTTGTTCATCCCTTTGATTATTGTGCAGACGGTGACACCATATTTGATGAAGTTGCGCGAGAGCAACCCGCAGTATTACCAGGCGCGCCTGCTCCAGCTCTATAGCCTGATGTTCTGGCTCGGTACGTTAGCTGCAGGGGCGACTATCGTGTTCGGCGAGTTTTTTGTGGTACTGCTTTTCGGGGAACAATACCGTGCAGCTTACTTGCCGCTGGTTTTGACGATCTGGACTGGCATCTTCATCTCGCAAGCGGTGGCAAGAGGGGTGTGGATGGTCGGTGAGAACATGCAAGGATTTCGTTTGGCGAACAATCTGGTTGCAGTGCCAATGAACATCGCATTGAATTGGGTTCTGATCCCGACATACGGAATCATTGGGGCATCGATAGCGAGCCTGGCTTCCATCGGATTCAGCACATGGCTGTTTCCGTTCCTGTTCAAGCCAATGCGAGAATCCAACAAGCAGATGCTGCTTTCCATCAATCCAAAATATTTACTGTCGGGGGCAAGGTGAAAGATTTTTATCAGGAGATCAGTCTGTTTCTGGCTAAGTCCATGGGAAACTATTATCCAGACAACTTCGACCGTGAAATAAAGGCGCTTGGTTTATATCGCCGCGCAATCATCCTGCTGGAAGGCATGATTGGCCAACTGGGGCGCTTGTTGTCGAGAGAACTTTCGGGGCTGGTCATTTCCCGCAAGAATTTCTATTTCGAGAACCTGCCGCGCTTCAAGGCTACCTTCGTTCTCCTCCACGATGAAAACAGCCGTAAGAAATATATCGAGCTGTTGGCCTACAGGATGTTGGGTTTCACCAAAGTGAAACTGTCGCTTAACCAGCCAGAGTTCTGGAATGCCAGAGCGGCCACCACTGCATACCGTCAGCCGGAAAGGTTGCCAGCCAATTTCAAGAAAGGCTATCTGGAGTTGTATGACCTGACCAAAGCTGGCTACGACGGCCTCAAGTTGTACTTTGTCCAGAACGGAATCTTTGTGGATTTCATCCTTCAGCAATACAACTACAACGACCTGGTTTGCGTAAACAAGGGCGATGTCGTCATCGATGCCGGTGGGTGCTGGGGCGATACGGCACTGTATTTTGCCGCACGCGGAGCAGAACAGGTTCTCGTTTATGAGTTCATTCCCTCGAACATCAAGATATTCGAACAGAACTTGGCACTGAATCCGGAGCTTGCGGGGCGGATCAAGCTGGTAGAGAAGCCGGTTTGGGAAAATTCTGAAGTGGATTTGAGTTTTGAAGATCAGGGCCCGGCGAGCCGTGTTGCGGCAGCGGGTGTTTACAGCGGTATGACCCAGACCCTTTCGATAGACGATCTGGTCAGGGAGCGAGGTTTGAGCAAGGTGCATTTCATCAAGATGGATATCGAGGGCGCGGAATTCCCAGCGTTAAAAGGTGCTGCCGAAACGATACGCCAATACAAGCCCAAGCTGGCCATCTCGGTCTATCACCAGCCCGATGACCTGATCACGATTCCGGCATATATCCAGTCCCTGAATCCGGATTACGAGTTCTATCTGGACTATTTCACCATTGTCGGGGATGAGATCATGCTGTACGCAATAGACAAACATGCGAAATAAACTGGCGCCAATCGGCCTGTCTACTTATGGCCGCTTGCAACATGTGCGGCAGACCATAGTCGCATTGCAGAAGAATGAGCTGGCAAAGGAAAGCGAGCTTTACATCTTTTCCGATGGCCCCAAGGTGGGTGATGCAGAGAAAGTCGAGGCGGTGCGCCGATACTTGCGCACAGTCGATGGCTTCAAGGCGGTGCACCTGTATGAGCGGGAGCGAAATGATCGTGTGGCGAACAATCGTGGCGGCATGCGTATGCTGTTAGAAAAATACGGAAAGATGATCTTCCTTGAGGAGGATATTGTCACTGCGCCATCATTCCTGTCATTCATGAATGATGCGCTGAATGAATATAAGAATGACCCGCGCATCTTCGCCGTGAATGGATATATGCCTCCCATTGGCATCCCCAGCGATTACTCAAACCCTGTTGTCTTGCTGCCTAGGTTTGCGGCTTGGGGCTTTGGGATTTGGAAAGAGAAGTTCGAAGAGATCATCATGGACATCACGCCAGAGATGTATGAGGATTTGAACGCGGACAAGCAAAGGTTGAAGCAGTATTGTGAAGGCGGTAATGATGTCATCACGCAGTTGTGGCTCCAAGCACATGGGTACATCAATGCGTTGGATGTGCGGATCGATTACACCATGTTTGTGAAGGAGCGCCAGTATGTGGTGTGTCCTAGCAGGTCTTTAACGCATACCACAGGTTGTGATGGGTCTGGTGAACACTGGGTCGAGGAGACGAACAAGTACGATGTCAAGATGGATATCTCTTCGACTTCTATAAGCCTTGCCAGAGTCTTAGAGCCAGATGCGCAGGTCATGAACAAGTTGCAGGCGTTCTATGCGCTTACGCCAAAAGGTAGGTTGATAAGATCCGCGATGGATGTAGGGCTATATCCTATGCTAAGAACCCTTAACCGACGATTGAGTTGATGACGATGTTTCAGAATTAAACAAGAGGTGTCCCGTGGAAACACTGTCAAACAGAATCAAAGAATATGAAGAACAGTACATGCAGGACTATGGCTTTGAAAAAGTCATGGTGTGGGCGCGCCAAAAATATGTTGAATCACTGGTCAGAAAACTACAGCCAGCAACGGTGATGGAGATCGGTTGCGGCTTCGATCAACTATTTACGCATGTTGTGGATGTATCTTCGATCAAGAAATGGACTATTGTTGAACCCGCCGATTCCTTTTCAGCTGCGGCACGCGAGAAGTTAAAAGAAGACACTCGTGTCGAGGTGAGCCAAGGCTTCGTGGAGAACGTGGTCGCGGACGCGAATATTTCAAATGTGGACTTGTGTATCTGTGCGGGCTTGTTGCATGAAGTAGAGCATCCAAACCAGATACTCAAAGCCGTACAGAGTAGTTTGAGTCCGAAGGGTGTCTTGCATGTGAGTGTGCCTAACGCTAGGTCGTTTCATCGCATGTTGGCCGTCGAGATGGGGTTGATCGCTTCGCCTTATCAGATGAGTGAACGGAACATAAATTTGTCCCAATATCACGTGTTTGATGCGGGCTCACTTCGAGCCTTGGCAAATGAAGCGGGGCTGGAGGTATCGGAGGCGGGCGGTTATTTCATCAAGCCTTTCACCCATTCGCAGATGGAGAAAGTGGTGGAGAGCATCGGTAGCGATGTTTTAGAAGGTTTGTGGCACATGGGTGTCCAACATCCAGAGTTGGCGAGTGAGATATACGTGAACACATGTCGGAGATGAGGGTGCAGTACCAAAGATATTCCGAGGAGCTAGAGGACGTGTGGGATCGGTTCGTCAATGATGCATGGAACGGTACGTTCTTGCATTCGCGGCGATTCCTTTCTTACCACGGGCGTAGATTTGAAGATGCTTCTCTACTGGTGAATGATGAAGATGGACGCACCATCGCAGTGTTTCCCGCAGCAGCGCATCCAGTGGCGAAAGATACGGTAGTAAGCCATCCAGGTGCTACGTTTGGTGGATTGGTGGCGGGCGGCCAGTGTCGCGGGGAAAGTTGCATCACGGCGTTGAGAGAAATCGCTGATCATTACCGTGGTATGGGATTCAAGAAGCTGCTCTATAAGGTGACGCCACATATCTACCACCAGATCCCTTTTCAGGATGATTTGTATGCGCTGTTTCGCCTTGGGTTTCGCCGTGTTCGTTGCGATATCAGTGCCACCGTCACTAAACATGATCGACCTGCCCTGACCAAAGGTAGAAAATATGAAATCAACAAAGCTAAGAAGCGCGGGGTCGAAGTCTTCGAGGGGTTGGATCAGCTAGCAAGCATATACGAGCTAATTGCGTCTAACCTTTGGCAAGCACATCAAGCAAAGCCCGTGCACAGCATAGAGGAGTTGGGAGTGTTGCATTCAAAATTTCCGGCGAACGTGAGATTTTTTGCGGCCAAGTTGGATACAGAAGTGGTGGCGGGGCTGGTGATGTTCAATTTCAAGAACGTCTCGCATACCCAGTACATTGCCTCGAATGATAAAGGAAGAGAGGCGGGCGCATTAGATGCGCTGATCGAGTCAAACATCAATGCGGCATTCGCCGAGGGGTATCGCTATTTTGATTTTGGTATCAGTAATGAGCAGGATGGACAGATACTCAACGAGGGTCTCTACCGATATAAAAGAACATTCGGTGCGGGGAGCGTCGTTCACGAGTTTTATGAATTGGATCTGTGAGGTCTGAAATGTCGATCGAAGACAGTCGCATCATCGAGTTACCAAAGATATCCGATCCGCGCGGAAACCTGACTTTTGTCGAGGGAGGTAGACATATTCCTTTCGATATCAAGCGCGTCTATTATCTTTATGACGTTCCAGGGGGGAGTGAGCGGGGGGCGCATGGTCACCGCGATCTTCAGCAACTCATCATTGCGATGAGTGGCAGTTTCGATATCACACTGGATGACGGGCATAGTAAGCGTAGTTTCCATATGAATCGTTCTTACTATGGCCTGTATGTTCCGCCGATGATGTGGCGAGAGATCGATAACTTTTCCTCAGGAGCGGTGTGCATGGTGCTTGCCTCCGACTACTATGATGAAGCTGATTATTTTCGTGACTATGAACAATTTTTCAAGGCGGTTGAAAGCAAGTGATCCCTTTTCTAGACTTAAAAGCTCCATACGACGAACTGAAAACTGAGCTTGATTCTGCTTATCAACGCGTGATGAATTCCGGCTGGTATATCAATGCCAGCGAAGTCGAGGCATTCGAGCGCGAGTTCGCGGATTACTGCGAGGCTAAACATTGCATAGGCGTAGGCAATGGACTGGATGCCCTGTATCTAATCTTGCGTGCGTATGACATCGGTGCTGGGGATGAGGTGATCGTGCCCGCGCACACTTTCATTGCGACTTGGTTGGCGGTCTCGAATTGCGGTGCTACACCGGTGCCTGTAGATCCAGATTGGTTCACATACAACATCGACTCGGCCAAGATCGAAGCGGCCATCACGCCGCGTACTAAAGCCATCATGCCTGTCCACCTGTATGGGCAGTCGGCTGATATGGATGCGATCAATGTGGTCGCGAAGCGGCATGGTTTAAAAGTCATCGAGGATGCGGCGCAAGCGCATGGTGCGAGATATAAAGGTCGCCGTGTCGGCACGTTAGGTGATGCGGCTGGTTTTAGTTTCTATCCGGGCAAGAACCTAGGCGCATATGGTGATGCGGGTGCTGTAGTGACGAATGATCCAGTGCTGGCAAAGAAGATACGGATGCTAGGTAACTATGGTTCGGTAGAGAAATATCATCACGATATCGCAGGTGTGAACTCTCGATTGGATGAATTGCAGGCGGCCTTGTTGCGCGTCAGGTTGTCCAGGCTGGATGATTGGAATGCGAGCAGAAGAAGGGCGGCGAAAGCATATTTGAGTGGACTGGAAAAATTCGATGGAATTCGACTTCCTATTGTGCCTGAATGGGCCGAGCCAGTATGGCATCTCTTTGTGGTGCAGCATCAAAGCAGAGATGCGTTGCAGGATCATCTTAAGAAGAGTGGTGTACAGACTGCGATCCACTATCCGATCCCGCCTGCTCGATCGGGTGCGTATGAGAACGCATTTGCCAGCGTCAACTCGGATTGTTCGTTAATGGCAGACCGATTGCTTAGCCTGCCGATGGGACCTCATTTGAAAGATTCTGATGTTGATCGGGTCGTTGCATACGTGAAGGCCTATCAATGATGGATGCGCGCATTGGAATTCCTTTGGTTTCAGTGATGATCGTTAGCTATAACCAAGAGGGATTCGTCAGAGAGGCATTGGTCAGTGCGCTAGAGCAAGATTATGAGAACTTGCAGGTCGTTATTTCGGATGACGCGTCTAAGGATGCTACTCAGCATATAATCCTTGAAGTTGCAAAGAGCTATTCTGCGGATAGATTGAAAGTCGTTCTGAACCCGCAGAACCTTGGCATCACTGGAAATTGCAATGAGGCTTTGAGTCATTGCAAAGGAGAGTTGATCGCGTTCATGGGTGGGGATGATGTTCTCATGCCAGGCAAAATCGCACGGCAAGTAGCTTGGTTCAATGAGAATCCAGACATGGTTCTATGTGGGCACGCCGTCGAGTTGATTGATGAGAAAGGTGAGCAGATCAGCTCGAAATACGGTAAGTTAGGAGAATTTCGCACAGGTTGTGGCGCGGGCGGAATCATTCGAGCTGGCACACCATTCTCCGCAGTGTCGGTGATGGTCAAGCACTCTAGGATTCCCTCTTATGGATTTCATCCTGCAATTCCGATGGTGTCCGACTGGAAGCTTTGGATCGATGTGGTTGGACGTGATGGTGCATATGGATTCATCGACGGTAAATGGGCTAAATACCGTCGGCACACAGGAAATGTGACGGTACGGATGAATTGGAAGATCGTGCGGGATGTGTTGTTGACAGCAACATTGTCATTGTTGCATTTCAACGGGAAATTTTTATTTGACTGGCTACTCTATTTTTCTCGAATGCTACGCGTTAAAAAGTGAGATTCAATGAATCTTGCAATACAAAAATACGTACTCCACGTTAATTTTGACGCTGAAGCTACTCATTAAAAATATCGGCACTATGAAAATCGCAATTTCAGGCGCAACAGGGTTTATTGGGAAAAAACTTGTAGCGCACTACGAAAAGGAAGGTGCAACGATCCATGTTCTTTCACGAAAAAATTCGTTGAATGCAAATAACTTCATTCGTACTTTTAATCTAGATCTTGCAAGCTGCCATTCGGAAAAACTTATCCCATTTTTAGACGGTTGTGATGTTTTTTATCATTGTGCGGGAGAAATACGTAACGAAGCGATGATGGGTGCAGTACATGTTCAGGGCTCGTTGCGCCTGATAGAGGCTGCTTCAAATAGGATTGGTCGCTGGGTGCAATTGAGCAGTGTAGGTGTATATGGGCGGCAATGTAGTGGGATTGTGACAGAAGAAACCCCAGTTAACCCGATGGGGGTTTATGAAATCACCAAAATGCAATCGGATAACCTCGTTATGAACGCTGGGGAGAGGGGCGCATTTGAATGGTCAATTTTGCGTCCATCGAATGTATACGGAGCCAATATGACAAACCGCTCATTATTCGCTCTCATCGAAATGATACGACGACACAGATTTTTTTTTATAGGAAAACCAGGAGCATCGGCAAACTACATTCATGTTGATAATGTAGTGAATGCTTTGTTGGATTGTGGTAGGCAATCTAACGCGAATCGGCAGGTACTTAATCTTTCTGACCACAGAACAATTGAAGAGTTTGTCGGAACAATAGCGAAGGAGTTGGGCATAAATGTACCTTGGTTACGTGTTCCAGAGTCCGTTTTAACCCAGATTACAAATTTATTAGAGAGCCTACCAAAATTCCCTCTGACTGTGGCACGCGTGGAGGCATTAACGGGTCGAGCTGTATACTCGACAGACAAAATTGAAAAGCTACTGGGCTATCAACATGAGGTTACTATGGAATCTGGGGTGACGGAGCTCACTAAATACTGGCTATCGAGTAATGCCTAATTATGTTGTTAACTTTTTGATTTCGCGTTCTCAGCTATGAAGCACACCCTTTGCCTCGTCGTTTCTTCCCCAATGACGGTGAACGCATTCCTGCAAGAACCTATCAAGCAACTCGCGCAGGATTATCAAATTTTTCTGGTGTGCAATGGCACTGCACACGATCTGTCCGCAGAGATTCAGCCCTATTTAACAGTGCTACCTGTGGCGATAGAACGCCAAATAACGATTAGGGGAGATTGGGCGGCGTTATGGCAGTTGTTGCAGATTTTTCGTGCGCGTAAATTTGATGTTGTGCATTCGGTCACGCCCAAGGCGGGGTTGTTGGCCATGTTGGCAAGTTATCTGGCTGGCACGCAGACTCGAATTCACACTTTCACAGGACAGGTGTGGGCAACGCGAACGGGCTTGGCGCGGCAGGTACTCAAAGCGATGGATAAGATTATTGCAACTTTGGCATCACATATCTTGGTAGATAGCCCCTCTCAATTGCAGTTTTTATTGTCTGAAAAAGTAGTGACGCAAAAAAAATCTAGCGTATTAGCTCAGGGCTCGATTTCTGGTGTGGATACTGCACGATTTTGTCCTAATGCACAGGCCAAAAGCCGCATACGCAATACCTTGAAAATTCCAGAAACTGCACTGGTTTTCATGTTTCTTGGGCGACTGAATATTGATAAAGGGGTGCTGGATTTAGCTTCCGCTTTTCATTTTGTTGCGCGCGAGAATCCTCAAGCATGTTTGCTCGTGGTAGGCCCTGATGAGGCGAATCTCACCTCGTCAATGTTGAACCTAGTGGGTGAATATGCTGATCGGACATACTTTGTCGGGCATACCGACAAGCCAGAAGACTATATGGCCGCTGCGGATGTTTTTTGCTTACCAAGTTATCGTGAGGGTTTTGGTACGGTGATTATTGAAGCAGCCGCAACAGGGTTGCCTGCCATAGGTTCGAGAATTTATGGCATTGTGGATGCGATAGAAGAAGGGAAAACGGGCTTGTTACACAGAGCGAGAGATGTTGCAGAGCTACAAGCGTGTATGTTGAAACTCGCCGCATCGAATGATCTGTTGATTGGCTTGGGCCAACAGGCGCGTGCGCGAGCTGTATCGAGTTTTTCCAGCCAAGCTTTGGCGACAGCTTGGTTAAGCTATTATCGCGGATTGCAATGAAGAGAGCGTTTGATTTGCTGATTGCAGTTTGCTTGCTGGTGTTGCTGTGGCCAGTGATGCTGGTCGTGGTGGTGTTGATTCGTTGGCAGATGGGAACTCCTGTGGTGTTCGGACAAGAGCGTCCAGGTTTATATGGGCGACCTTTCAAAATCTACAAGTTTAGGAGCATGACCGACGCTCGCGATAGCCTAGGTAATCTATTAGCCGATGAGCAGAGACTCACGTGGTTAGGGCAGCTGCTGCGTCGTTTTAGTTTAGATGAGTTGCCGCAATTGTTGAATGTTTTGAAAGGCGACTTAAGTCTGGTTGGGCCGCGTCCGCTGCTGATGGAGTATCTCCCTCTGTATAATGCTGAGCAATCGCGCCGCCACGATGTGAGGCCTGGCATTACAGGCTGGGCACAAGTCAACGGACGCAATGCCATTAGCTGGGAAGATAAGTTCAAATACGATGTTTGGTATGTGGATTATCAATCATTCTGGCTTGATTTGAAAATTTTGTGGATGACGGTCATGAAAGTGGTCAGGTCTGAGGGCATTAGCCAAGCAGGTAATGCAACGATGGAAAAATTCCAAGGCACTGCAAGCAACATTGAGGAACAACAATGACGAAAGAAGTCACTTCACAAGAGGTGCTGGTGTTTGGTGCGAGTGGTCATGCCAAGGTGATTATTGATTTAATCGAAAAAACTACTCAGCACCACGTCAGGGCTCTATTTGATGACAATCTCACCCTACGCGGCACGAAAATCTATGGCTATGAGGTGATGGGTGGACAGGCGGAATTGCTTGCTGCGGATTGGCTGAAAACCCACCCTGTGGTGGTGGCGATTGGCAGTAATTCTATACGAGCAAAAATTGCCGCATGGCTAACGGGGCATGGCGGAGCATTAAGCCCAGCCTTAATTCATCCTTCCGCTCAAATTGCGCGTGGCGTGGTTCTTGGGCAGGGAACGGTTGTTATGGCGGGGGCGGTCATCAATGCGGATAGCCGAGTTGGTTGCAATGTGATTGTCAATACAGGGGCGTTGGTAGATCACGACTGCGTGATTGGCGATAACGTACACATTGCGCCTGGGGCGACACTCTGTGGTGGGGTCAAAATCGGTAATGAAACGCTGATTGGTGCAGGCTCTGTTGTTACGCCCAATGTGCGTATTGGTTGCCAGGCCACCATTGGTGCTGGAGCCAGCGTGCTAAACGATATTGAAGACGGGTTAACGGTGGTGGGATCTCCCGCTAAACCGATAAAGCAAGAAAAATGAAAAACGAAAGCAGCCCCATACGCATCACCCCATTCCCTTCTTGGCCTTATTACGATGAGGACGAAATTGTCGCTGTTGCTGCGGTATTGCGTTCGGGTAAAGTGAACTATTGGACAGGCGATGAAGCGCGCCAATTTGAGCATGAATATGCCGCATATACCCAAACACAATATGCCATCGCACTAAGCAATGGCACGGTGGCACTGGAGCTGGCTTTATACGCCTTGGGGATAGAGCAAGGCGATGAGGTGATTACGACGAGTCGCACTTTTATTGCCTCTGCTAGTGCCGCTGTGATGCGTGGAGCTATACCGATTTTTGCGGATGTGGATCCCGTTAGTCAGAACATTACGGTGGAAACCATACAACGCGTTGTCACCCCCCGCACCAAAGCTATCATCGCGGTGCATCTGGCAGGTTGGTCGTGTGAAATGGATCGCATTATGGCCTTTGCTAATGAGCGCGGCATCAAGGTGATCGAAGACTGCGCGCAGGCGCATGGGGCAATATATCAGGGCAAACCGGTGGGTTCATTTGGACATGCGGCGGCATTCTCTTTTTGCCAAGACAAGATCATTACCACAGGTGGCGAAGGCGGGATGCTGGTAACCAATGATGAGCAAATCTGGGCAAAAGCCTGGTCGTATAAGGATCATGGCAAAAGTTTTGATGCTGTCTATAATCGCCCGCAAACCCCAGGGTACAGTTTCCGCTGGTTGCACGAATCTTTTGGCACGAACTTCCGTATGACTGAATTGCAGGCTGTTTTGGGTAGAATGCAGTTAAGAAAATTGCCTGAATGGACTCGGATAAGGCAGCAGAATGCGGCCATACTTAGCACCGAGTTTGCGGGCATGAGTGGGATTCGCGTTACACTTCCATCCGATGAAATAGGCCATGCTTATTACAAATACTATGTATTTATCGAGCCAGAAAAGCTGCGCGAAGGATGGGATCGTGATCAAATCATGAGAGCCATAAACGAGGCCGGTGTGCCTTGTTTCAGCGGATCATGCAGTGAGATATATCTGGAAAAGGCATTTGAGGGCACAGTTTCTCGCCCGGCTTCCAGGCTTCCGGTGGCTAAAGAATTAGGTGAAACCAGCATGATGTTTTTGGTTCATCCCACCCTGAACGCAGAGAATATGAATAGAACGGTGGAAGTGGTGAGTGCTGTAATGAAGCTTGCAGTCAGATAGTGGGATGGGCGTAATTTTATTCAACCAATTGATTATTAACAATTTTTAGGTTAATGCTAAAATGATTTTAGTAACGGGAAGTGCGGGTTTTATAGGTTCAAATTTTGTGCTGGACTGGTGCGCGCAGCACGATGAGTCTGTCATCAATCTGGATAAATTGACTT
>Ga0100377_1002232_pt1 | contig 16340 bp, 7 predicted proteins | sample CryGeymeta201501_FD_83664 | JGI IMG/M metagenome (GOLD analysis project Ga0100377, IMG submission 83664) | Groundwater microbial communities from Crystal Geyser aquifers in Utah, USA - Crystal Geyser metaG 2015-01 | ecosystem: Environmental > Aquatic > Deep subsurface > Groundwater | place: USA... | reverse complement strand
GTTGCTTCGGAAAGTGAAGCGCATTTTCTTACTTCGGTTTTTACTCCGTTTAGTTCGCACGAATTATTATCGCCGATTAAAAACTCATTTAATACGGGTTGATTGATCACTCCAAGTACCGGTTCGCCATTTTTAGTTAACGCGATCAAAGTTCCGAATGTAACTGTTCCCGTGATAAAACTTTTTGTTCCGTCAATCGGATCGAGAATCCATTTGTATTCAGCGCTTTCGTTGTGCGTTCCAAATTCTTCGCCAATAATTCCGTGCTGCGGAAATTCTTTCATTATCAATTCACGCATTTTTTCTTCGGCGGTTTTATCAGCAATGGTTACCGGAGATTCATCTGCTTTAGAATCAACCGGTATATGTGTGCGGAAATAGCTACGGATGATTTTTCCCGATTCATCTGCAAGATACTTAGAAAACTTTTTTAATTCATTCATAGTTTTTCTTTTAATGTTTGTTCATAAATTGAAATTACTTTCTCTGTGAGATAATCTAAATCGAAAAACTTAACGGCTCTTTCTCTTGATGATTTCCCGAACAGTTCTCTTTTTCCTTTTGAAGAAATGAGTCGTTCAAGTTTTTCAGCTAAATCATTTCCATTTTTCTTCTCAAACAGAAAAGAAGTTTCTCCATCAATTGCGATATCGAGAATGCCATCGGAATTTGAACATACCGACGGAATACCCATTGCCATTGCCTCAACCAATGCAATACCAAAAGCTTCAGAATGCGAAGGGAAACAAAAAATATCGAGCGCCGCCAGCACCTCAGGCGTGTCGGAACGGAAGCCGGCAAAAACGATATTTTTCAAATTATAATCATCAACAAGTTTTTTAATTTGAGTTGCATAAGCTTCTTCTCCTCTACTTGCTTCACCAACAATTAAAAATTTAAGATTGGAAAATTTCATGCTCAACTTTTCTGCGGCAAGTAAAACTTCTTCATGTCCTTTTCCCGGACTAAACCGCGCGAGCATTCCGATTACAATTTCATTATCAGTAAAACCGAATTCATTTCTCACTTTACGTTTATCAATTTTCTGCGGGTCAAATCTTTTTCTATCAACAGCGTTGTGAAGCAAAAGAATTTTATCTTCGGTTAGCGGACAAGTTTCCAGCAAATTTCTTTTTATCACTTCGCTTATTGCTAACGCATAAGTAACGCGTTTATAAACCCATTGATGCAGTATATCTTTTTTAACAATGAATGAACCAACTTGCTTGGTTAAGAAAAGTGGAATTTTACTTCCTATGATTTTTAACGCCGGAACTAACACCCACAAATCCTTCGAAGCCTGAGTGTGAATAAGATCAAATTTTCCATTTAAGATGATACGTGATAGTTTGAAAGATTTCACCGGATGAAAATATCCAGACACTTTTAAAGTGCGAAAAATAATTTTTTGTTTTTCAGCTTCTTTGTGAAGACGGGAATTTTCAAAACACAATAGCTCAACTTCAATATTCCGCTTCAACAGCTGATGAACCGCCGTCAGCGTGAACATTTCCATTCCACCCCAGCTTTTAGATAAACAGGAATAGAGAATTTTCATTGTAAGTTTTCAGTCATCAGTAATTGGTTTCACACTAAATTCAAATTGTATGTTAATAATTTTTTTTGAGCGTTGTGTTTTTATAATAGTGAGAAAGAATTTCATCGAAGAAAAAACCGGATTCAGACATTAACGCCGCCCCAATTTGACAAAGCCCGACTCCGTGTCCCCATCCGGCGCCGTGAAGTACAAATTTTTGCGGCACACCATTCACTTCATCCATTTTATCAAATACAATTGCGGAGCTATAGAGATGCGATTTTGAAAGGAGCTTTCTAATTTCCAATTCCTTCCCGATGACCATTGTTTTCTTTGTACCGATAACTTTCAATTTTATCAATCGAGCTGAAGCGCCGCGCTGCATTGGAATAAAGTCAAGTATTTCTCCAAAATCAATCCCGCTTTTTTCTTTTATTAATTCGGCTAACGCTGCTTGAGTATATTCAACTTTCCACCGGTAAAAATCCGTCGTCTCCTGGTCAAAATCAATCAACACTTGAGAAAGGATTTGCTTGTCTGTTGTATTGCAAAACGCGGGAGGCGCAGAGAGTATCCATTTCCGCGCATTCCGTTCTTTGGAAAAGTCAATAGTATAATTTTCCGGTTCATATTTATAATCAACAACCGGAACAAGATAACTGAAATGTTTAGGCTCCCACACATTTTCAAATGATTCGGAAATACCGCCGCATGATTTTGAAAACCTCGCGTCGCAAATTTCATCACCGCTCATTAAAACCAATCCGCGGGTTTCATTAACCGCAATTTTTGAAATATCGGTATAAATTTTTGTTATTCCCTGGTAGCGTTGACAGTGGTCATCCGCGCAGACATCAAAGTATTCATGGTCTTCACGGTCGTACCAGCGAACGATTTCGTCATCATTTTTCTCTTCTGTTTCATATTCAAGATGTTCTTTTTTTATTTTTTTTGCTTTTACAATTTGCGCCATAACCCAGCTTCGGGAAATAATTGCATGAGCTTTTAATAATTGAATCGTTCCCTTCGCACTCATTTCAGAAGAGATGACACTCGTCAAGTATTCTTCTAAAGGAACGATGTTTATTGCATGAATTTTATTCCCGATGCGCAGCAGTTTTAACCATCCTCTGAAACTCTGTTTTTCTTTTCTTTCCCAATGAAACTTTACCCCGATAAGAACGTCACGTAAGGTAAAATGTTCCGAGATATGATTTGACGGCACCAGCAGGATCTCGTTTTCAAATTGAATTGACGTGTCGTTCTGAATTAATTCTAATTTGTTATTTATAACTTTTGCTTTACAAATTCCGCTTAACAACTCCGGACTTCCTTTTATACGGAAGTTTCCGTGCAGTTCAAATTTTATTGATTTTTCATATTGGATTCCGACGCTGATCTTTGGCTCATTCATAAGTGATGTTTTGCATTGTTAAGAAAAGTTTTCGTTGCAAATATAAGAAAAGCAAAATTTAAAGCCGTACCAGACGCGCAGAGAAATTTATTAATTTCTCTGTTTCTTTTTAAAAATTGAAGACCTAATTTCAGTATGAAAAATTATGAGAGAATCTAAACAATTATATGAAGCTAAATGGTGGGAGCAAAAAGAGAAGAAATTACTCTGTACTCTTTGTCCACGCTATTGCACTATTGGCGAAGGACAGAATGGATTTTGTTTTATACGGAAGAATATTAACAACAGACTTTACTCGCTTGGATATGGAAGGCCAACAGGTTTTGCGATTGATCCGATTGAGAAAAAGCCGCTGAACCACTTTTTACCCGGAAGCGAGGTTCTTAGTTTCGGAACTGCGGGATGCAACCTCGGCTGTAAGTTCTGCCAAAATTGGACAATGAGCAAAGCTAAATTTGATGACGGTAAATCACTCTTTGCTTCACCCGAAGAAGTTGTTCATCTTGCAAAAAAAAATCATGTTCCTTCAATTGCTTTTACCTACAACGACCCGACTATTTTCGGAGAATATGTAATTGATATTTCAAAAATTGCACGGGAACAAAAAATAAAATCGGTGATGGTAACTGCGGGTTACATTGATAAAAAGGCTCGAAAAGAAGTTTACCAATTTATTGATGCCGCAAATGTGGATTTAAAAGCCTTCTCTGAAACTTTTTATCACAAACTAACCTTTTCTCATCTGAAAAATATTCTTGAAACTTTAGTATGGTTAAAGCACGAAACGGATGTGTGGCTGGAAATTACAACGTTGTTAATTCCTGGAGAAAATGACTCACTTGATGAAACGAAACAAATGATCGGCTGGATTTTAGAAAATCTCGGAGATGAAGTTCCGCTCCACTTTACTGCTTTTCATCCCGATTTTAAAATGTCGCATAAATTGAAAACACCGGTGGAAACGCTTGTGGCTGCGCGGCAAACCGCATTGAGAAGCGGAATAAAATATTGTTACACCGGGAACATCCATCACCCGGAAGGACAAACAACTTATTGTCCGGTTTGTAAAACAAAATTGATCGAACGCAATTGGCATGAAGTAGCATCCAATCATTTGGATAAGAATAAATGTCCTGTTTGCGGAACAATAATCCCGGGTCTTTTTAGGTGATTATTTTTAGCGGCTTAACTTTTTTCGGCTTTCCTTAAGTTTTTTCTTATATTTTCGACAATAATTCCAATTGATTCAATTTTTTTATGGATGAATTCAAAAGGGAAAAGAAGAGAGTTCTTTTCCCGGGAAAATAAAATGAAAAAAAAAGTAATCGTGAAAAAAAAACCTGCCGGCAAACAAAAAACATTCTCGCCATCTTTTCAGGAGTTCGTTTATCAATCAGTGTTTCATCATTCGGTTGATGCCATCTTTATTCTCAATGCAACATCGAGAACAATCTTGGAAGTCAACGAATGTGCAACAAGAACGCTTGGCTACAGAGCGGATGAGCTGGTCGGGAGAAACTTCTCAACGCTTTTTCCTGATGACCATGAAACGAGAGTCGAAAATATTTTAAAAGAATTGCATGCCTTTGATGCAGTGCTTGCCGGGCAGAAATTCCTCTGTAAAGATGGTTCAACCTTATCAATGGATGTCACCGGATTGATTGAAGAATTGAACGAAGAAAAATGTATCATTCTTTTTTTACGGACGGCAAAAGAACGAAACCATGTCGAGCAAAAACTTTTTTTCAACAATGAACTGTTCCACAGTTTAATGCAGCACCTTCCCGATTATGTTTATATAAAAGATAAAGAGGGAAAATTCTTATCTATTAATAAAGCCTTAAAGGATTTCCTCCCGGGAACCGCAAGCAAAAACACCAGACAACTTGTACCGCAATCTTTTTCAGATTTGACCGCAAGAGAAGATGCTGAGATTCTTCAAACCGGCAAAATGATCCTTAACAGGATGGATCATCTAAAATATTTTAAAGACGGTAAAGGTGTCTGGATGCTTACCACAAAAGTTCCCATCTTTAAACCCACCGGTGAGATTATCGGCTTAATCAGTATCTCAAGAGACGTAACTAACTCGAAAAATGAGCTGGAAGAGTTAAAAAAAGGAGAAAAACTTTACTCTTTGCTTTTCGACATGTCACCTGTCGGTATTCTGCTTGAAGACGAAAAAGGAACAATTTTGGAGGTGAATAAAGCTTACTGCAATTCAATCGGTTTTCCTGCTGAAGAGCTGATCGGAAAATCTATTTCCCATTTTACAAGTGCTGAAGCTCTCATTAAGATGAAAGAAAATATTAAACGAATTTTAAACGGGGAAATTTTAATTCAAGAAGTTGAAAATATTGGAAAAGACGGTATTAAAAGAATTTTAGAACTGCGTGAGTTGAAGGTTACTTTAGCCGGTGGAAAAAACCGGATTTTAGTTATTGCCAATGATATTACCGAACGAAAAGAAGCCGAACAGAGACTCCAGCATGAAAGTGATCTATTGCGAAATCTCATGGACGATATTCCCGATACGATTTATTTTAAAGATGAAAAAAGTCGTTTTATACGCATTAATGCTGCACAGAAAAAAACTCTCGGGTTAAACAACGAAGCTGAAGCTGAAGGCAAAACCGACTTTGATTTTTTCCAAAGAAGTCATGCATCTGCAGCTTTGCTTGATGAACAAAATATTATTCGAACCGGTAAACCGATGATTGGAAAACTTGAAAATATTCGCACTTCAGACGGTAGTTACCGATGGGTTTCCGCGACAAAAGTTCCCCTCTTATCTAAAGACGGAACAATTAAAGGGATCGTAGGTATTTCTCATGATATCACCCACTTAAAAAATCTCGAAGAAGAAATCAAAAAAAGCGAAGGAAAATACCGCTTTATGTTCGAACATTCTCCCATTGGTTTTTTTATTTTTGATACCGGCGCCCGCATAACCCAGTGCAACAAGCGTTTTATGGAAATTCTTCAATCCTCTTATGAGAAACTTATCGGCTTAAATATGAAACAATTGAAGGATAAATCAGTCTTGCTTTCAATTGAAAAAGCTTTGCAAGGAGAAGATGCCTCCTATGATGGTTGGTATAAAGCAACAACAAGCAGCGCCAAAATTTATGCTGCTATCAAGACAACTCCATTGTATGATACAGATAAAAATATAATCGGCGGAATGGGGATCGTCGAAGATATAACCGAAGAGAAAAAGAAAGAATTGGAGATCCGGAAATCGGAGAATCATTTCCGTTCAATTTGGGAAAATTCTTTTGACGGGATGAGGGTTATTGATCACAACGGCATTATCCTTTCTGTTAATAAAGCATTTTGTGAGATCGTAAAAAAAACACAGGAAGAATTAATCGGCAAACATTATTCAACCATCTATCATGAAAGTCTTCATGCAGATTTCATTTTAAAAGGAAGTAAAAATCTAATATCGAAGACTGTTCCTCTTCATTACGAACGAAAGTTAGAACTCTGGGACAAGACAAGTGTGTGGCTTGAAGTTATGAATTCGTTTATAGAAATTTCCGATGAGGAAAATTATTTGCTAAGTATCTTTCGTGATATCAACCAGAGAAAACTTGCCGAAGAAAAAATCAAAATCTATCTTGAAGAACTTAAAGAATTGAATAAAAGCAAAGATAAATTCTTTTCTATTGTTGCTCATGATTTGAAAAGCCCGTTCCAGGGATTGCTCGGTCTTTCCGAAATCCTCCTGGAAGATTATTCCGAAATGTCTGACGACCAGATCGTGCAATATCTTAAAATGATCCGCACAACCACAAAAGATGTTTACCGCTTAATTGAAAACTTACTTGATTGGTCGCGCCTGCAATCAGGCAGAATGGACTTTAACACTGAAAAACTCGACTTCTTCCATCTCTCTGAGAATGTAATAAACTTACTCAATCCAAGTGCATCAAAGAAAAATTTACGGCTCATTAATCACATTCCAAAAGAGAGTTATGTTTTCGCAGATATGAATATGCTGAATTCAGTTTTACAGAATTTGGTTTCTAATGCCATAAAATTCACTAATGATTCCGGTGCGATCTCAATTTCTTCCACCGTAAAAAACGACTCTTTAGAAATCACTGTCACTGATAACGGGGTTGGCATGAGGGAAGAAGATTTAAATAAGTTATTTAAAATTGATGAGCATTTTTCTACAAAGGGAACAAAAGATGAATCGGGTACAGGCTTAGGTTTGTTGTTATGTAAGGAACTGGTTGAAAAACAGGGTGGAACTATCTGGGCAGAAAGCGAACCGGGAAAAGGGACAAAATTCATATTCACAATTCCAAAAGCTTAGAACAAATTTAGGTTTCTATTTAAAGATCTGCCTCGAAAAGTTTTTCTCCTTCAATTAAAGAAAAGCTGTGGAAACAAAAGTTTTGTGTTTTCGTGAAATAGCAATCCGTCTATTTCAATATCCATACATAAATAGAGCGGAAACTCTAGAAGTAACTCCCTTATTTCTTCTTTCGAATTAACTGAAAATGTTATCCACAATTTTGTTTTGTCGGATGATAAAGCGTACGAAGTAATTTTCTTTTGGCTCACCAATTTACCAATATACTCTTTCTGCGCAGGAATTCGTTCAATGTATTCTTCAGAAATTACTTCCGGAAGTGATATGGTCGCCATAAATTCTTTCATGTCCATCTTTCTTTAAATAATCGTTTTACTAATAACACATTTCGGGAAGAAAAAGTTTAGCTTGAGGTATTTTCCTTCAAAAAGTACTGCTAAGGTGACAACGAAGCTCTTTTTAATCGCCTAATATCCAGGGAAAATAAAACCTCGGGGAGAGGAGTATGAGAAGCTACCTCTCCAAAGTTTCTTATATTTCCGGTAGAGAAATTTTAAAAATTACTGAGCGTATGGCAGAAAAAATAATTCGTGTAAAAGGAGCAAGACAGCATAATTTAAAAAATGTTGATCTTGAAATCCCCGGCAATAAACTTATTGTCTTTACAGGTGTGAGCGGAAGCGGTAAATCTTCTTTAGTGTTTGATACTCTCTATGCCGAAGGACAGAGGCGTTATGTTGAAAGTCTCTCTTCTTACGCAAGGCAATTTTTAGAACGCATTAACAAACCTGATGTTGATTTTATCACCGGGATCAGCCCCGCAGTAGCAATCGAGCAAAAATCCGGGTCTAAGAACACCCGCTCAACCGTCGGCACCACTACAGAAGTGTATGATTATCTCCGTCTGCTTTTTGCAAGAGTCGGCAAAACAATCTGCTTTAACTGCGAGAAGGTAGTAAAGAAAGACACCACCGCAACGGTTGTCGAATTTTTATCTTCACTTGATGAAGGGACAAAATGCTATCTTACTTTTCCGCTAACCGAGCATGAGGGAAGAACTGTAAAAGAAGAAATTGATTTAGCGAAAAAACGAGGATTCTTCAGAATCTATCACAAAAATAAAGTTTACGATTTAAATGAAACTTCCCCCAACCCAAAATCAAAGAAAGATATCCGCGTAGTAGTTGAGCGGTTAAAAATAACACCGGCAAATCTTCGCGAAAAACTTGCCGATTCTATCGAAACAACTTTTAAAGAAGGCGAGAACCGGCTTGTAATTATCAATGCAGAGACGAATGAACAAACCGAATTCAATAAATTTTATGAGTGCTGTGGAATCCGGTATGAAGAACCCGAACCACGGTTTTTCTCATTCAATAATCCGTTCGGCGCTTGCCCGGTTTGCCAGGGATTCAGCAAAGTAATCGGCGTTGATATGCAGCTTGTTATTCCGAATCCGAATTTAACTTTGCTTGAAGGTGCAATCGCTCCCTGGCGAACTCCTAAGTTTAGCCAGCATTTACGCGACTTGGTTCAACATTCAAAAAAATATGAAATCCCTTTAACCGTTCCATTTAAAAATTTATCTCCGGAAATTGTAAACCTTGTTTGTAACGGTACAAAAGATTTTACCGGTATCAATGAATTTTTTGAAAAGCTTGAAGGAAAAACTTACAAGATGCACATCCGCATACTGCTTAGTAAATACCGCGGTTACACAACGTGCCACGCTTGCAAAGGCAGCCGGCTGCGTCGGGAAGCGCTTCAAGTAAAAATACAAGACCATTCCATTTATGACCTTGTAAAACTTTCGATTGATAAATCACTCGCATTCTTTAATAATTTGAAACTTACCGAGTATGAAACAAAAATAGCGGAACGTATTCTAAAAGAACTCCAAAGACGTTTGACTTTTTTAAATGATGTGGGATTGAGCTACTTAACTCTTGACAGGTTAAGTTCAACTCTTTCCGGCGGAGAAACTCAACGGATAAACTTAGCGACGGCTCTCGGCTCGGCTCTGGTGGGTACGCTTTATGTTTTAGACGAACCAAGCATCGGGCTTCATCCGCGGGATAACGCAAAACTTATCCGCATTTTGAAGAACCTCCGTGATATTGGTAATTCCGTTTTGGTGGTTGAACATGATGAAGAAATGATCCGGACTGCTGATGTTATTGTAGATATGGGACCCAAAGCAGGTCAACACGGCGGAGAAATTATTGCACAGGGAACTGCGGATGAAATTATTCAAAACGAGAAATCGCTTACCGGCAAATATTTATCGGGCAAATTATTTATCCCTTTGCCGGCGCATCGAAAAACGGAAAAAACTTCATCGCTGAAAATTATTGGCGCGCGCGAACATAATCTCAAAAATATTGATGTTGAAATTCCGCTTCATAAATTGGTTGTGGTTACCGGCGTTAGCGGTTCCGGAAAAAGTACGCTTATCCATGATATTCTTTACGGCGGTACTGCGAAATATCTTGGAATGAATCCAGGCTCAGGCGGGGCACCCGCAAACTTTGATGAAATAAAAGGAACACAGTATATTGATCACGTTGAAATTGTGGATCAATCGCCAATCGGGAAATCGCCCCGTTCAAACCCGGTGAGTTACATAAAAACCTTTGAAATGATCCGGGAACTTTTTGCTTCAACCCATCAAGCCAGGGCGCGCGGATACAAGCCGGGTTTCTTTTCTTTTAACGTTCCGGGGGGAAGATGCGATGCTTGCTCTGGAGATGGATTCATTAAAGTTGAAATGCAGTTTCTTGCCGATATTTATTTGGAATGTGAAGACTGCAAAGGAACACGCTTCAAAAAAGAGATACGCGAAATTACTTACCGCGGTAAAAACCTTGTTGAAGTTTTGGAGATGACCGTAGATGAAGCTATTGAACATTTCCACGGGAACGATAGAATTCTCCGCTCACTAAAAGTTCTTGCCGATGTCGGTTTGGGGTATATAAAACTTGGTCAGCCGTCGAATACACTTTCAGGTGGAGAAGCTCAACGCATAAAATTAGCGCTTCATCTAAATGCTCAACATGATAGGAAACATACCCTGTTTATTTTTGATGAACCGACGACCGGTCTTCACTTTGATGATATTTCTAAATTGTTGAAATGCTTCGACATGCTGATTGAAAAAAATAATTCTGTTGTAATAATTGAGCATAATTTAGACGTAATCAAATGCGCAGATTATGTTATTGACCTTGGTCCCGAAGCAGGCGAAAACGGAGGAGAACTTGTTGCAACCGGAACTCCTGAAGAAATTGCCGCAAATAGCAACTCGCTGACAGGAAAGTTTTTAAAACAACGACTGCAGTAATAATTAGGAATTAGGAATTACGAATTAGGAATGAATAGACTGAATCTAATTGATCGCCAACTGCCTATTGCCAACTGCCAACTGCCTATTGCCAACTGCCAACTGCCAACTGCCTATTGCCAACTGCCAACTGCCTATTGCCTACTGCCTATTGCCAACTGCCTATTGCCTACTGCCTATTGCCAACTGCCTATTGCCTACTGCCTATTGCCTACTGCCTACTGCCTACTGCCAACTGCCTATTGCCAACTGCCTATTGCCTATTGCCTACTGCCTACTGCCTATTGCCTATTGCCTACTGCCTACTGCCCACTGCCTTCATTTTCTTTCCCAAGCAGCACTTCTTCCATCAATTCTTGCAGCGCAGCTTTTGTAAAAGGTTTAGAAATATAATGTGAGCAGCCGGCTCCTAAGAATTCTTCCTTATCGCCTCTCATTGCAAACGCGGTGATAGCTACAATCGGAGTGTTTTGATATTGCGGGAGTTCACGGATAAGTTTAGTGGTTTGCATTCCGTCTATTCCTTTGGCGAGATTAATATCCATTAAAATTGCTTCATACTTAGTTCCCCTTGCCATTACCACGCCATCCTGCCCGTTCCTTGCCCAATCGAGCGTAGCTATATTTTTAAGAAAATGCTTCACAACGGAGAAGGAAATTTCCTCATCTTCTACATACAATATTTTACTTAAAGACTTAGCGACAGAAGGGACCTCTTGAATTAGAGATTTCTTCACTTCCACTTTTTCATTAATTTCAATTTCTTGAACATCCATGGTTTTTCCTGTCGGAATTTTAATTGTAAACGTAGAGCCAATTCCAGGTTGACTTTCAACGGAAATCGTTCCACCTAATTTTTCTATAAAATTTTTCGTAATAGTTAAGCCGAGACCATTCCCTTCAAAACTTCTGCCAACCCCTTCGCTTGCCTGCCGGAATTCGGTCCAAATAATTTTTTGTTTTTCTTTAGAAATACCAATGCCGGTATCGCACACTTGAATAACTGCAAGAGTATCATTCCCGGATTTTTCTACCTGCGCCTTTATGGTCACCCCGCCGGTTTGAGTAAACTTCAGTCCGTTGTTAACGAGGTTATTGATAATCTGCCGCAACATTCTTTCATCGGTATAAATATTGAGAGACTCAACTCCAAATTCTTTTTTTAAATAAAGATTCTTTTTTCTTGCGACGGACTGGAACAACCCACCAATTTCATCTAAAATTCGTAGAAGATTAAACTCTGCCGGTTTAATAACCACGCGTTCTTTTTCTATTTGTGATAAATCGAGAATAATGTTCAAAGTATCCAATAACCGCCGGGCGCCCTGGTTCATCATTACCGCCATTTCTTTAACGTCTTCCGGCAAGTCATCCATCTCAGCCAATGTTTCGGTGAAGCCCAAAATGGGGATCATCGGGGTGCGGAGTTCATGGCTCATATTTTCAAGAAAGTTGGTTTTCACTTTATTTGCTTCTTCGGCTGATTCCTTTGCAAGAATTATTTCCCGTTCCGATTGTTTTTTTTCTGTCACATTCCGGAAGATGGTTAAAAGTAACGGTGGCTGTCCTTCAATCTCAACAAATGAATCGGTGAGTTCAACTGACATCGGCTTGCCGTTCCATAGCGTAATATCTCTTTCCAGGAAAGGTTGAATTGTCCTCTCTCTGAAATGACGAATAAAAGAAGTTACATTGTTCAGCCTGGAGTTTTTGTCAAAAACTACCGCAAAACTTTTCCCGATAATTTCATTTTTATCTTTTTCAAAAAGTTTAGCGAAGGCTTTATTTACCGAAACGATAATTCCTTTTTCGTCTGTAAGCCGCATGCCGTCAATCGAGCTTTCCCAAACAGAACGGAAGTGAAGTTCTGATTTTTGCAGTCTTTCTTCTTTTAATTTATCTTCCGTTATATCATCTTTAATTGCAAGCAGGTTTGTGATTTTTCCTTCACTATTTTTAATCGGAGAAATCGTTGTGGTTTCCCAATACAACGAACCGTCTTTTCTTTTATTATGAAACGTTCCTCTCCAATCACTTCCTGCAAGAACAGTCTCCCACATATCTTTGTAAATGTTAGCCGGCGTTTCACCGGATTTTAAAATGCGCGGATTTTGCCCTTTCACTTCTTCAAAAGAATAACCGGTTACTTCTCCAAATTTTTTATTTACGTATTCAATATTCCCCTCCAGATCGGTGATAACGATTGAGCCGGCGGATTGTTCAACTGCGCTTCCTAATTTATGAAGTTCTACTTCAGCCTTTTTTTGATAAATTGCAAATGCGATAGTTGAGCTAAACGTTTTTAGCAAGTTCATTTCCGCTTCGGAAAAGAGATGCACCGAATTATAGTAAATCATAAACTTGCCAAGGAGAATGCCCTGGTTTACAAGCGGAACAAACGCCAAAGAACGAATTCCTTCTTTTAAGATAGCCGGCAGCAGAGATTTTAAGTACGGTTCGTTTTCTACCTTTTCAACTAAAATCGGTTCCGGATTTTTAGCGTCACGTTTCCATGGAGAATGTCCTTCAGCCGCGCTTCTGTATTCTTCCGATAGCTCTCTCCATTCAATAAATTTCATTACTCCTTGTTCATCAAAAAGAAGGAGCGAAGCTCTATCGGCATTAAGAGAAAGAAGAATTGAATTAAGCGCTTTAGAGTAAACTTTCTCTAATGATTCTGCACGGCTTACTGCTTTCGACAAGTTGAACAGATGGGAAATGTTTTCATACTGTTTTTGAACTTTTTCTTCTGCAAGTTTTTGTTCGGTAATTTCGGTAAAAACACCAAGCAATAAAGGCTCTGCGTTCTCACTTTCTATAAAAGAATTTATAACCCTTAACCAAACTTTTTTCCCGTTCCACATAATAAACTCTTGTTCAACAAGGTTCCGGACCGTTCTTGTTTTGAACCGTTCTTTATGCTTCTGCTGAATATTTTGACCCTCTTGTTCAAAATAGATTGACGAAACCGGGAAGCCTTCCAATTCCTCTTTAGTTTTACCAACCATCCGGCAAAAAGCATTATTAACAGAAATAATTATCCCCTCTTCATTTGTAACTCTCATTCCGCTGGCAGAACTTTCCCAAACAGAGCGGAAGTGTAATTCCGATTTTCGTAATTCTTCTTCCGCAGATTTCTGTTCGGTAATATCTTGCGCCGCGCCGTAAATGCCGATAAGCTTATTAGCTTTTTTATCCCAAATCGGGCGGGCGTATGATCTTGTCCAAACAATATTTCCATTTTTTTGAATGGCTCGAACTTCACTTATCACTTTTTCATTATTAAGAAGTTTTTGAAAATCGAGAGAATCTTTTGCCCGGTCATCAGGGTGCAGCACAGCCCGCCATCCTCCAATAGCTTTGTATTCTTCTAAGGTGTACCCGGTTATCTTTTCAAATGCCCCCAATACCCAATCAAGTTCGGCGTTTCCATCTTCAGTTATTTTTGTAGAGAAAAGATAGTCAGAGGATAGGCTGGAGATAAGACGAAAGCGTTCTTCGCTTTCACGCAAGGCGTCTGCAGATTTTTTTCGTTCGGTGATATCGCGGGTAACTGCCAATAGAGTGATCTGCCCTTCTTTATATGTTAACGGGACAGCATGAGTCTCCATAAAATGAGTAAACCCGTTAAGATCAACCATTTGGAATTCTAATCTCCCTCTTTCACCGGCACAGATTCTTTTGTTAAATGATTTAAAAATTGTTCTGTCTTTCTCAGCAATGAGATTATAGATTGACTTACCCACCACTTTCTCTGTCGAATCAGCGGCGATCATTTTCAGACCCGCTGCATTCATGAGCAGCAATTTCCCATCAGCATCTACTATTTTTATGCACTCAGGTTCCGCATCAATTATACTTTGTAGAAATAAGGTACTTTGTTTTAATTCTTCTTCTACATGCTTACGCCTGGTAATATCTCGAGTAACCGTTCGATATTCAAGAACATCTCCTTTTTCATCACGAACAATGCGGGTATTTTGCTCTGTCCAAAAGATTGTTCCATCCTTCCTTTGGATCATAGCTTCTGTACGCGTGTCGAGGACTCCCCGCTTGGTTTCTTGAATAAAATGCTCAATAATCCTTTTTTTATCTACAGGAGCAATAACTCGTACATAAGAATTTCCTAAAATTTCCTCAGGAGAAAACCCCGTAAAAGTATAGAAATTTGGGCTGCAATATTTCAGTTTTCCCTGGTTATCTACAATATAGAAGACATCGGTGATATTCTCAATAAGATTGCGGAAAAGTTCTTCGCTTTCTTTCAGTTTTTGTTCCGCTTGTTTCCGTTCGGTGATATCGCGTATTACTACCTGTATAGCTTGTTTATCATTAAAGATCAGAGGCATCGCTGTTACTTCAACGTCAACTGTAGTTCCGTCTAATCGGAGGAATTTTTCTTCTGTAAGAGGGACAACTTTACCACCCTGCATCTTCCGGATACGTTCTAATGCAAGAGCCCGTGAATCCGGATGAACAACATTGAGTATGGGGATTCCGATTAGATCTTCTTTCTTGTTTCCTCCAAATAATTTTACGGCTGCATTATTTACAAAAACAATTTTCCCTTCAGCGTGCACGCCAATTGCATCGGGAGAATTGTCTACTAAGAGGCTGTATCTCTTTTCACTTTCAATTAACTTAACTTCAGCTTGTTTGCGGTCGGCTTCGTGCTGCTTTACTTCGAGAGCGAAGGAAATGTCCGCCGTTAATTCACTAAGCAAGCGAATTTCATCATTATTAAAAAATGCAACGCTGTTTGCATATAAGTTAAAAGCTCCAATAGTTTTGTTTTGAACGATAAGCGGTAAAGCAATGGACGATTTGTATCCTAACTTCGATGCTTTTTTGCGCCAAACGGTCATTCTTGGATCGTGTTCTATATCCGGGCAATAATTGAGTGTGCCGCTTTTTATTGCTTGGCCGGTTGGTCCCAAACTTCGTTTTTCATCATTCAAGTCAATGTTTATTTTATTTAAATACTCTTTTGCCGCGCCGGATGAACCGACCACATCAACTTTGTTAGTTGATGAATTAACCATTCCAATCCAAGCCATAACAAATTTCCCATCATCAACGGCAATTCTACAAATTTCGTTAAGCAACGATCCTTCATCTTTTATGCGAACGATCGCTTGATTGACATTGCTAAGTAAAGCATAAAGTCGGTTCAGATTGTTTATGCTTTCTTCTCCCTTTTTTCGTTCGGTTATATCTCGAGCAACGAGAAGAATAGAGTTAGCAGTTAACGGGGAAAGCGTTGCAGCGAACCAAATCTTTTTATTTTCGATTTCTAAAAAGTATTCCATCTTGACACTTTGCTGTGTAACTAAAGACTGCTTGATATGTAAAAGGAAGAAGTCAGCTTGCTCTTTTGGAAAGATTTCATGCATCTTTTTCCCAAGCAATTCTTTAGGGGGTTTGTAAAGCAGAGAAGGATTAGTTGGCGCAATTTCAAGGTAACGTCCTTCAGCATCAATAACCAGAATCACATCAGGCATCGCAGTAAAGATTGCGCGCAATTTAGATTCAGATTTCTGCAAGGCTTCTTCGGTGAGTTTGCGTTCGGTAATATCTTCAACCGTTCCTTCGTAATAGTTAATAGCGCCATTGGCATCACGAACAGCTTGTGCGTTTTCGCGTACAAAAAGAGGAGTTCCATCCTTTTTAAGCCATTCAGCTTCAAGCCCGATAATTTTATTTTCCCGTTCAAGTTTTTCCT
>Ga0100377_1002230_pt1 | contig 16349 bp, 12 predicted proteins | sample CryGeymeta201501_FD_83664 | JGI IMG/M metagenome (GOLD analysis project Ga0100377, IMG submission 83664) | Groundwater microbial communities from Crystal Geyser aquifers in Utah, USA - Crystal Geyser metaG 2015-01 | ecosystem: Environmental > Aquatic > Deep subsurface > Groundwater | place: USA... | reverse complement strand
TTCCTCGTATCTTCTAGACCGCCGTGCATCTCAGTGGGCGTCGCGACGCAGGGTCTTCTGCGAGCTATCGCTCACAGAACCCTCTGCGCTGCGACGCCCACTGAGATGCAGGCTGGGGTGGCCCCAGGCGGGTTTTCTGCTCAGTCATGGGCCTCTGGGCCCACTCCCTCACATCAAACGCCGCCTGGAACCAGAATCTACATCGGCTCCATCGGCATCTACTTTCCGAATGGCTTCTGAGAGGAAGGGCGCATGAAGAGGATCTGCATCGTCGGTGGGGGGTTCGCAGGGTTTCAGGCGGCGCTCCGGCTCCAGGACGGCCTCGGCCATCGCCGGAGCGTGGAGGTGACGCTGATCAGCGACGAGCCCCAGTTCACCTACACGCCGCTGCTGCCGGATGTGGCGACGGGCTCCCTGACGATGCGCAGCGCGACGGTGCGCCTTTCGTCGGTGCTGAACGCGGCGCCGTTCAAGGTGGTCAAGGACCGCGTGGTCGGCTTTGACTTCGACCGCCGCGAGGTGCACGGCGAGCGCAAGCGGTACGGCTTCGATTACCTCCTGATCGCCGTCGGCTCCGATCCAGACTTCCATGGTATCAGCGGGCTGGCCGACAACGCGGTGGCGCTGGCCAAGGTGCACGACGCGATGCGGATCAAGGCGCGGGTCGTCTCGGCGTTCCGCCGCGCCATGGCGCACCGGGGGGCCGAGGGCCTGGATCGTGCGCTGACCTTCGTGATCGCCGGCGCGGGCTGCTGCGGGGTCGAGCTGGCCTGTGAGCTGGCCAGCGGCGTCCGCCAGGCCATCCTTCCGAAGGTGGACGCGGCCATCGGAGGGCGGTTCCGGGTGGTGCTGGTCGAGCCCCAGAACACGGTCCTGGCCCGCTTTGATGACCGGATGCAGCAGTCGGCGATGGCGGCGCTGGCGCGGCACGGGGTCGACCTGGTGCTCGGCGACAAGGTCGTCGGCTCCGACAGCATGGACGTCGCCCTCGAGGGTGGCGACGTGATCGGCAGCGAGAACCTCATCTGGACCGCCGGGGTCAAGGCGCCGCGCTGGCTCGCCGACTCGGGCCTGCCGGTCACCGATCACGGCCGCGTCGAGGTCTACGGCACGCTCGAGGTCGCCGAACTCGACGGTGTGTTCGCCATGGGCGACTGCGCCGAGGTGATCGACGCCGACGAGACGCTGCCGATGAACGCCCAGGTGGCCAGCCAGCAGGGTCCGCTGGCGGCGGACAACGTCATCCACCAGCTCGTCGGCTCCTCCTTCGACACGTTCAGCTACCTGCACATGGGCGACCTGGTGACGCTCGGTCGCTTCGACGCAGCGGCGTCGTGGGGGCCTGTGTCGCTGAGCGGCGTGCCCGCCTTCGCCGTCTACCGCGCCGCCTACACCGCCCTGGCGCCGACCTTGACCAAGAAGGTCGCGATCGCGGCCGACTGGGGCGAGGAGATCGTGCGTGGGCGGGACTGGGGGCGGTTGCTGCTGCCGGAGTAGCGTCCTGACCGCGCCCATTGCTCCCGCCTGCGCGGGCGGCTATCCTCACCTCCAGTCGCAAAGGATGGAGGCCGGCGCTGTGGCGCCGGACGGACACGGGAGAGGTCGCGCGATGGCGTACATGGGACAACGGCGTGGGGTGGTCGCCCTGCTGCTCCTGGGCCTGGTCTTCGGGCTCGGGCTGGCGGCGTGCAGCGACGACGCGCCGAAGAGCGCGGTGCAGTCGAGCGCGGGCGACGTGTCGGAGGACGCTGGCGGCGAACCCGATGTGGCGGTGGAGGACGAGCCCGAGGCTGACGTGGGCCCGGACGTGCCGGATTGGGGGGATGTGGAGCTGCCGCCGGTGATCGTGGCGGTGGACACGCTGCTGACCTCGAACGTGGTGACGGCGGGTTCGACGGTGGACGCGCGGTGCCAGTTCATCGACGAGATGGGCGAGGCGGTGGAGTTGGAGGAGCCGCCTGCGGTGTTCATCAACCACGCGCCGTCCGAGTCGTTCGCGCAGGGTGAGGACGGGCTGATCGCGACGCGGGTGGGCGCGGCGACGTTTACCTGTTCGGCGCCGAGCCTGAGTTTGATTGACCAGACGCCGGCCGAGCTGACGATCCTGCACGGACCTCCTGACACCGTATTGACCGAGGTAGATCGGAACCTGATCGTGGCCGGCGACGAGGTCGTGGTGGGCTGCAGCGTATTCGACGCCTGGGGCAACGCCATCGATGACGTGGAGCCGACGGTACGGGTCGACCCGAGCGGGGACGGCGTGGAGGTGCTGCGGGCGATCGTCACGCTGGAGCGGACGGGCATCTTCACGGTGTCCTGCCAGCTCGACGGGGCCGGCGACGTGATCGCGGAGGTGGTGGAGGTCATCCCGGCGCTTCCGGCGCACCTGGTGGTGAGCAAGGACCCGGACCAGCGGGTGTATGGGCTGGGCGCGGTGGTCGGGCTCATCTGGACCGTGACGGATCGGTACGGCAACATCATCCGCGATCCGGTGCTCGACATCGGTGTTGCGCCGCCGGCGGAGTATTTCGGGGAGGGGCGGTATCGGTTCGACAACGAGGGCACCTATGTGATGTCGGTGCGGGTGTCCGGGCGGACCGAGAACAACATCCCGTTGCAGGCGGGGGAGACCGTCGTGATCAACGGCAGCGGACCGTCCATCACCTGCGACAACCCGCGGGATGCGGCGCTGATCGACACGGCGCCAGGGCCGGGCTTCATCTTCCGGGGCCGTGTGGCGGACGCCAACGGCGTCAGCGAGGTGCGGGTCAACGGCAATCCGGTGGTGGCAGACGCCGACGGGCGCTTCGCGGTGACGCTGACGACGCGGTTCGGGATCAACTTCGTGGACATCAGCGCGCTGGATGACTTCGGCGAGGAGAACGCGACGACGTGCGCGTTCCTGGTGGCGGACAACTGGGCGCCGGAGAACGGGTTTCTGGACGATGGCGTGACGCTTCGGCTGGCCCAGTCGGGGGTGGACGACGGGAACCGCGGTGATGGGTGCAGCAACGGTGTGTGCCTCGACAGCCTCAACGACGTGCTGCACATCGTCGTCAACAGCACGGGGCTGGTGGATCAGCTGCGCAACACGCTCGAGGGCGCCGACCCGCTCAAGGCGTCGTCGTGCCACCAGCGGGTGTTCGGGCTGTGCGTGCTCAGCTCGGAGGTGTGGCACGAGGACAGCAAGATCGACGGCCCGAACTCGACCTCGTTGACGTTGCTGGACGGGGGGATGCGGGCGGTGGCGTCGCTGCGCGGGCTCGGCGTGCGGGTGCGGGTCAAGGGCAAGGTCGCCGGGATTGGCTACGACACGACCGGTTGGGTCACGATGAACACGGCCTCGGTGGATGTGACCTTCAACCTGGAGCTGCGCAACGGGCAGCCGCGGGTGACCGTGCGGTCGGTGAACGATGTGGCGGTCAGCAACGTCGACACGAGCTTCAACGGGCTGGACGGGTTCATCATCAACGTGGTCGTCGACCTGTTCCAGGGGACGATCCGCAACCTGATCCGGGACACGCTCCGGGACCAGATCCGGAACGCGTTTGACGACATCCTGGACGGCCTCGTCAGCAACCTCGACATCAGCACGCTGGGCACGAGCTTCAACGTGCCGCGGCTGTCGGGGGGGGATCCCATCCGGATGGGCTTCGGGGTGCGGTTCTCGACGGTGACGGTCAACGGGACGCGGGCGCTGTTCGGGATCGGGACGCGGATGACGGCGCCGATCACGCACGGGGGCAACACGTACGGCGCGCCGATCCCGCCGGGCACGGTGCGCAGGGATCCGACGACGGATCGGTCCATCGCCTCGGGGGTCAACATCGGGGTGCTGAACCAGGCGCTGCACACGCTGTGGCGCGGGGGGTTGCTGGACGCCGACATCAACGGCGCGACCCTCGGAGGCTTCCCGGCGGGCACGCAGGCGAACATCCGCACGAACCTGCCGCCGGTGGCCGCGGGGCTGCGGGGTGGCAAGGTGGAGCTGATGCTCGGGGCGATGAGCCTCGATCTGGTCTATCCCGGCGTCTTCGACCGGCCGCTGAGCGTCGTGCTCGGGGCTCGTGCCCAGACGGCCATCCAGCTCAACGGCGACGACCTGGCGTTCTCGAACGTGCAGATCACCGAGCTGTTTTTCTCGACCCCGGACACGACGCTGACGGCGCAGAACCGGGAGACCATCGAGGGCTTCCTGCGATCGTTGATCCAGTCGGTGGTCGACCGCTCGCTCAACGACGCGCTGCCTGCGCTGCCCATCCCGGCGTTCGCGCTGCCTTCGGCGGTGGGCGCCTTCGGCCTGCCGGCGGGCGCGGACCTGGGGATCGTGGGGCCGCGTCTGGACAACGACGAGAGCCACTTCGTGATCGACGGCAACTTTGGCATCCGGTGAAGCCCATGGAACGCACCCCTCGCATCGTCGCCGTTTTCGTCCTGGTCGCCTCGTCGCTGATCGCCTGCGGTGACGACGACACCGGCAAGGTCGACCGCATCGCGGCGACGAACAACGGCGCCACGAACAACGGCGCGACGAACAACGAGACCAACAACGGCGCGGCGACCAACAACGGCGCGGCGACCACCAACGATGAGCCGCCGGTGCCGCCGCCGGTCCAGGTGGCCGTGCACGTCGATCCGGCGCGGGCGACCTACGCCACCGGGGCGCGGGTGCTGCCGGTGGCGGTCGTGCGCGACGCGTCGGGGCAGGTCGTCCAGGACGCGGTGGTGAGCTGGAGCACGTCGCCGGCGGGCGCGGCGATGCTGCTCGACACCGGCCGCTTCGAGCTGCTCGAGGAGGGCGCGGTGGAGCTGGAGGGCTGCGTGGACGGCCCCGACGGGCCAGTCTGCGGCCACGCCACCCTCGTCGTCGACGTCGGCGGCCCGCGCATCGAGCTCGACTCGCCGCAGCCCGGCGCCGAGCTGACCGCCGAGGAGGCCCCGCGCATCCCGGTCGCCGGCCGGGTCATCGACACACACGGCGAGCTGTACGTGTTCGTCAACGGCGTGCCGGTCGAGGTCGCCGAGGACGGCGGGTTCGCCACCGAGGTGGAGCCGCGGTTCGGCGTCAACCACATCGAGGTCTCGGCCACCGATGGGCTGCAGCCGCTGGAGACCGTGGCGGGCGCCGACGTGCTCTGGGCGCCGACGTTCCATCGCGCGGGGGACGGCTCGGTGCTGGCGGCGGCGAGCTTCGATGAGGGCATCAGCCTCCGCCTCGGCCAACGCTTCTTCGACGACGGCATCCCCCTGACCCAGAACGGCGGTGTGGTCCGCACCGAGGACCTGGCCGATATCTTCGAGCTGCTGCTGGAGCGCATCGACTACCTGGGGCAGATCCCGAACCCCATCGCCGACTCGGCGACGTTCCGGCTCCAGGTCAGCTCCTTCGATGTGGGCCAGCCGGCGGTGGCGTTCGTGCTGACCGACGAGGGGGCGGAGCTGTTCATCCGCATCGACGGCGTCATCGCCGGGACGAGCGGCTTCCTCCAGGTCGAGAACCAGCGCCTGTCGCTCGACGGGCAGGTGCGCGTCGGCATGAGCGGGTTCGTGCAGCTGCGCATGCGCAAGGCTGGCCTCGGCGAGCCGTACGACGTGCGGGTGCTGTCGGTCAACCTGGCGCTGGAGGACGCGTCGAGCCGGTTCGCCAGCCCGGAGGCCAACGCCATCTTCGAGCTGGCCGCCAGCCCCCTGCGCACGACGCTGGAGGCGCTCCTGACCGACACCATCCGCGACCAGTTCGTCGAGCAGCTTCCGGGGCTGCTGCTGACCACGCTCACGTCTGTGGAGGGTGCCATCTCGGGGCAGACGCTGCCCATCGACACGGGGCTCGGGCGTCCGTTGGTCCTGACCATCGACGCGGCGATCTCCACGGTCGAGCCGATCTACCGCAACGGCCTCACCGCGCGCCTGTGGACGACCACGCGCCTTGACCAGCTGCCGACGCACCCGACCTCTCGCGGCGTCGCGCTGCTGGCGCCGGCCGACTCGCTGGCGCCGTTCTTGCGCAACAGCCGACTCCAGCTGGGCGTGCGCATGGGCATGCTCAACGGGATGCTGCACGCCCTGTGGAACGCGGGGATGCTCGACCTCGACATCGGCTCGCAGCTCCCGCCCGAGTTCGCCTTCCTCATCCAGTCGGGCGCCGTCTCCGGCCAGCTCCCCCCGATCCTGACGCCCGCGCGCCCCGAGGACGGCTACGACCTTCGTCTCACGGTGGGGCAGCTCGACTTCACGGCCGTCCTGCCCGACCGGACCGATGTCTATGGCATCACCATCAGCACGGGCGTGGACGTGGATTTCCAGAGCAACACGTTGATCGTCACCATCCATGACGACCCCGAGATCACCACATGGTCCATCAGCTCCACAGCCGAGGCGACCTACTTCGACGGCCCTTCGGTGCGCGACATCATCCTGTCGCAGCTCTGGCCGCGCATCGCCGAGGTGCTCGCGCAGAACCTGTCGCTCCGCCTGCCCGACATCAACCTGTCCCAGCTCGGCGTCATCGCCCCCGACCTCTCGGCCCTCACGCTCCAGATCCGTCTCACCCGTGAGATCCAGGTCCGCCAGGACTTCTTGATGTTTGAGGGGAACCTGGAGGGTCGGCTGGAGTAGGCGGCGTCGCGGTGATTGCGCCCGTCGCGTCCGACGTTTCCGGACCGGCGTGGGGCCGCGGTCCCGAGATTGACCCTGGCGGCAAACCAGGGTATGTGCGATCGCGTGGCTGGCTCGGCGTGCCCTGAGTCAAGCCGCCACGAATCGTGCCACGCGTGCCCCGACCGGGTTCACCGCACGAGCGACCCGCCTTCGAGGGTTGGAGCGATGAGCACCGCGTTCCTGGCGCTCGGGCGAGGCTTCACGGAGAACTTCGGCATCGACGTTTCGGTGTTCGATGAGGGCTCTGTGCTGCGGACGGTCGACAAGCGCCGTCAGGTCGAGGGAGCGCCGACGGTCGGGGACAGCGCTGCGCGGGTGCTGGCCGCTCGTGGGGAGGCGGAGACCGTTCTGGCGTCTCGGTACGTCGGTCACAGCGCCTTCTTTCGCAATGCGCTGATGTGGGCGACGCTGGCGCGATCGGTGTTGCCGTCCATGTTCGACGCCCGTGCGCTCCAGAAGGCCTTCGAGGAGGTGCTTGATGCTCCCGCATGAACTCACGCTGCTCGTCGTTGACGACCAGCCTGACAACCTGATCACCCTCAGCGCGCTTATTGGGGAGTCCTTCCCGTCAGCGAGGGTCTTGACCGCGAGCAGCGGCGCGCAGGGGATCGAGCTTGCCGCTTCGTCGGACGCGGACGCCATCCTTCTCGACGTCGTGATGCGTGGTATGGACGGGTTCGAGATCTGCCGGCGTCTGAAGGCCGATGCCGCGACGCGGGACATCCCGGTGGCGTTCGTGACCGCGATGCGGGCGAGCCGCGATGACAGGATCAAGGCACTTGAGATGGGGGCTGAGGGATTTTTGTGTAAGCCTGTTGACGACGCCGAGCTCATCACCCTCATCGGCGCCATGGGCAAGATCCGTACGGCTCGCCGCTACCGGAGGGACGAGGCCGGCTGGCTCTCCGACCTCGTCGACGCCCGCACCGGTGAGCTCGCTAGCGCCCGCGACGTCGCGCTCGTCCTCATCGAGGAGCTGCGGCGGGAGAACAGCGCCCGCCGTGCCTCGGAGGAGCGGCTCGAGCGGGCCCTGCGATCGTTGCGCGAGAGCGAGGAGACCTACCGGACGCTGTTTCGGGAGATGCTCAACGGCTTCGCGGTCCATGAGATCGTGCTCGATGGTGCGGGCGTGCCGGCCGACTATCGCTTCCTCGCCGTGAACCCCGCCTTCGAGCGCATGACAGGGATCGAGGCGGCCAACATCGTTGGCAAGACGGCGCTCGAGGTCCTGCCGGGCCTCGAGTCAGGCTGGATCGAGACCTACGGGGCGGTGGTCACGACGGGCGAGCCAGCCCACTTCGTCAGGCGCGCCGATTCGCTGCGCAAGACCTTCGAGGTCACGGCGTTTCGGGTTGCGCCGGGCCAGTTCGCCTGCAACTTCCTGGACATGACCGAGCGGCTCAACGCCGAGGCTCGGCTTCGGTCCTCGGAGGAGTTCCTGACCAACATCGTCAACGCCATCGCCGACCCGGTGTTCGTCAAGGACGACCAGTTTCGCTTCACGCTGGCCAACGCCGCGATGGGCGAGGTGCTGGGGGTGCCAGCGAAGGAGCTGATCGGCATCACCGGCGCCGACTTCCTGGTCGTCGAGGAGCTGAAGCACTTCCGGGCTGTGGACCGTGCGGTGCTCGAGTCGGGTGAGCCCAACGTGAGTGAGGAGCAGCTCACGAGCGCGGACGGGGTGACGCGAACGGTCATCACCAAGAAGGCGCGCTATGTGGACCCGGTCGGGGCGCGGTTCATCGTCGGCGTGAGCCGCGATGTCACCGAGTTCAAACTCATGCAGGCTCAGATCGCCCAGTCGGACCGGCTCGCGAGCGTCGGTATGCTCGCAGCCGGGGTCGCGCACGAGATCAACAACCCGCTCGCCTATGTCCTGTACAACCTCGAGAGCCTCACCGAGGAGCTGCCGAGGCTTGTGGAGGTCCTGGGTCAGTGCTCGAAGACGATCACCGGGGCGCTCGGCGGCGAGGCGTGGTCGGCGCTGGTGGGCGCGAGCGAAGAGCTGTTCAGCTCGGACGGACTGGAGGACCTCATCGCTCGGTTTCAGGACGCGCTCTCGGGGACCAACCGCATCAAGGCGGTCGCGCGTGGCCTTGGCACCTTCTCGCGCGTGGAGGACACGACCCTGGCGCCGGTGGATGTCATTCAGATCGTTGAGGTCGCTGTCAACATGGTTTTCAATGAGATCAAGTATCGCGCTCGGCTGATCAAGGAATACAATGATGTTTCGCTCGTCATGGCGAGCGACGGCCGGCTGTCCCAGGTCTTCCTGAACCTGCTGATCAACGCCAGTCACGCCATCCGCGACGGCGACTTCGACCAGAACGAGATCCGGGTCCGCACCTTCGAGGACTCCGGCGAGGTGTGTGTGGAGGTGGGTGACACGGGGACAGGGATCCCGGAGAGCCATATGGCGCGGCTGTTTGAGCCCTTCTTCACGACGAAGGCTCGTGGGGTTGGCACCGGGCTGGGCTTGTCCATCAGCCGTGACATCGTCGAGGGCTACGGCGGCCGGATCGAGGTCACCAGCGAACTCGGCGTGGGCACGCGGTTCGTGGTGCGACTGCCCGCGATCCCCGTCGAGCCTGCACCCGACGAGGCCGTGTTCGACGAGGCGGACGAGGAGGGCACCGTCCACGGCCGTGTGCTCGTCGTCGACGATGATGCCGCGATGCGCGCGGCCCTGGGGCGGATCCTCAGCCTCCACGAGGTCGTCGGGGCGCAGTCCGGAGACGAGGCCAGGATGTTGCTCCAGGTCGACCAGGCCTTCGATCTGATCCTGTGTGATGTGATGATGCCCGTGGTGTCAGGGGTGGACCTGCACGCCTGGCTCGCCACCGCCCATCCCGAGCTCGCCGAGCGGGTCGTGTTCGTCACGGGTGGGGCGTTCACGTCGCGGGCCCAGGAGTACCTGAGCCAGCACGCCAACATCCAGGTCGAGAAGCCGTTCGCCCCAGCGGCGATCGCAGCGATCGCCGACGAGCTGACCCGTCTCTCGCAGCGGCGCTCCCGCGACGTGGTGTGAGGGGCCGAGAAGGGGACCCTCCGAAGGGCAGGTATAGAGCTGCGCTCCGCCGCACGCAGGCGGCTCGTCGCGCTGTACCGGGGCATCGCGCCCGGATCGCGACGCTTTACGCCGCCCCGGAATCTCGTCACACTGGCGCGTTGAATCGGGCAGCGGAGGCCACGCGACGAGGCGACCGTCCTCCTTCGCGCCCTCCCTCCGGCGCGCGAGGCCTCGCTCCCGGCAGTCACAACGCCAACGCCCATGATCTTTCGCTTCAGCCTCTACGGTTTCCTCAAGAACCTCCGCATCTTCGAGGCGTTCTTGCTGCTGGCCCTGCTCGACCGGGGCCTTGACTTCCTCGCCATCGGCAGCCTGATCGCCGTCCGCGAGGTCGCCGTCAACGTCTTCGAGATCCCATCCGGCGCCCTCGCTGACGGTATCGGCCGCAAGCGTTGCATGGTCTTCAGCATGGCGGCCTACGTCGTCGCGTACCTCGGCCTGGGCCTTGGCACCAGCTGGTGGTTTCTGGCGGCGGCCATGATCGTCTACGGGCTCGGCGACGCGTTCCGCAGCGGCACGCACAAGGCGTTGATCTACACCTGGCTTCGGCAGCAGGGGCGCGCGGAGGAGCGCACGCGTGTCTACGGCTACACCCGCTCCTGGTCCAAGATCGGCTCGGCGGCCTCGGCGCTGGTCGGCGGCGGGCTGTTGCTGGCGGGCACGGGGTATCGTTGGGTCTTCCTGGCCAGCGCCATTCCGGCCGTCGTCAACCTCGTCAACCTCGCCACCTACCCGTCGAACCTGGACACCCCCTCCGGCACCCTGCGCGAGGGTTGGCGCGACGCGTGGTCGCACCTTGGCCAGGGCCTGAAGGCGATCGTCCGGCGAGGCAACCTCCGCCGGCTGGTCGTGAGCAGCGTCGCGGTCGAGGGCGGCTACAAAGTCGCCAAGGACTACCTCCAGCCGCTCCTCCAGGGGCTGGCCGTTGGCCTGCCCCTCACGGTTGCGCTGTCACTCAGCGAGGAGCAGCGCACCGGGGTGGTGGTGGCGCTCGTCTCGGCGGCGCTCTACCTCCTGGCCAGCGCGGCCTCCCGCCGTGCGCATGTCGTCGAGGAGGCCGTCGGTGACGCTGACCGCGCCGCCTCCATCGTCGCGTTCGGCCTTCTGGCCAGCTTCGCGCTCCTCGCCGTGTGCCTCCTGCTGGGCCAGGCGTGGCTGGCGGCGCTGCTCTTCGTCGGGCTCGCGGTGGGCGAGAACCTCTGGCGCCCGATCCACATCGGTCGGTTCGATCGCGACGGCGATGAGCGACAGGCCGCGACCACCTTGAGCGTCGACGCCCAGGCCACGGCGGCTGCTGGCGCGCTGCTCGCCCCCCTCATCGGCGCGCTCGTGGACCAGGCGTCCGCGGGCGCCGATCCGGTGCCTGCGACTGCGCTCTGGCCGGTCGCGCTGCTGGGTTTGCCGCTGATCGGGGTGGTGCTGTGGCGACGGAGGCAGGACGACGCGGTAAGAAGCCGTTCGGAAAGTCATGGCCGTCGTTGACGAGCCCCATGCACGTCATCTGCGGCTCATCGTCGTCTCCATGGGGCGCTGCCCCAATGTAGACTCCTCAAAACCACAGCTGACGCACCTGGGACTCGCCAACTTGGCCATTCTCTTTCCGAATGGCTTCTGAAGGCGGCGTGAGACAGAGCAGGTTGTGCAGCCGGGTGCAGGTGTCTACAGTAATGTGTTGATCTGAAAGGCATTTTTTGTCTGGTCACAGGGCGGAGAGCGGGTCTGCCTCGCGGGGGCGAGGCCGGGCGGTGGTGGCCGTCGGCGGCGCCCGTCACCGCGTCCCCGGCAACGCGACCCGGCTGAGCGGATTGTCCCGGTCCACGGTCGGATGCTGCTTGCCCTCGGTCTTCGCCGCGACCTCCCTGAGCAGGAACGCCTCCAGCTCGCGCGGCGCGAGTTGCCCGTCGCCGTTCCTGTCGGCATCCGGCGAGGTGAGCGCGGCCTTGAGGGCATGCGTGAAGACGCCGTTGGTGAGCGCCCGGAACTCGTAGGAGGCCTCGGACCCGCGCGAGGACGAGATGACGACCGCACCGCTCCGCCGGAACACGTCCCCCTCGATCAACCGGTTGATGTCGTACCGCACGTCGCCGGCCGACGTCGGCCGCGGGCTCGCCGAGATCGGCCGGATGAAGCCCCGGATGCCCCTCGACTTCGAGCCTGCCGGGGGCGCGACCTCGAGGTCCTGGCCGTCGTCACCCGACTCGCACGTGTCGAGCAGCACCAGGCGCTTGCGCGCTGGCGTGGACGCGATGAGCTGCTCGATGAGCTGGTAGCTGGCGGCCGTCTCGGCGAGGCGGTCCAGCTCCGTGTCGTGGGTGATGAAGTAGTACGCGTCCCGCTCCGGGGCGTGGGCGCCGTGGCCGGCCAGGAAGACCACCACCGTGTCCTCGGGGCGCGCCTCCGCGAGCAGGGTCTGCGCGTCCTCGATCGCCTCGGGTGTCACCTCGTCGTCCGCGAAGACGTGGATGCTCGCCCCCGGCGTCGCGTTCGCCAGGAGCACGCCGACATCCCGCACGTCCTTGACGGCGTAGCCCAGGTCGAGTCGCGCGTCGCTGTACTTCGAGACGCCGAACCCGAGGTAGTACAGCGTGGGTTGTCGGACCCCTTCTCCGGTCCCCTGCACATGCAGCACCGCGCGCGGTGACTCGGTCCCTCGCTGCGTTGTGGCGGAGACCTCGATCACCACGGCGTCGGCGCCGACGGCGACCTGCTCGGTCACGTCCACGGACGTGCCGTGCGCCGGGCGCCCGTCGGCGTGCACGGGGACGCCGTCGACCCGGAGGTCGTAGCGCGCCAGCTCATCCTGGCTGCGGATCGACACCGTGAGGGTCACCACGCCGCCCTCCTCGTTCCAGGCGACGATGCGCGCCTCGGGCGCACGGCGGTACAGGTCCGCCAGCTCCTCCTCGCGCAGCCCGGCCTTCTCGAGCCGTCGGGCGTGCTTGCGCGCGTAGCGCGCCCTCAGCCCATCGCTGCCACGTCCCATCCGCGACAGCAGCAGGTCCGGGCGGTTGAAGCCCAGCACCAGCGCGTCGAGCGCGAACACCCGGTCGCCGCGCACCGCCGCGGCCAGATGCGTCGCGCCACGCGAGCCGTCGAACAACCCGTCGTCGGACCAGACGAGCCAGTGGTCGGGATCGGACGCCAGCCACACGCTGGCGTCGGACGTGAGCTGCGTCGCACGGGCCACGCCGTTGCCCGGCGCGATGAGCAGGCCCGTGCCCGGTTCGAGGCGCGCCCCGGGCGGCGGCGCCTGCGCCAGCGCGCTTCGCGGCTGCACCACGCCCGCCGCGTCCCAGACCACGAGCCCGCCCGCCGCATCCACCGCGATGACGCCCCCGTCCGTCCCTGGCGCAGCCGCCACCACCGGCCCCTCGGCGGTCAGCATCCGGCGTGTGCGCCCCGTTCGCGCCTCCAGGATCGCCACCCGCGCCTCGCCCTCCGCGGTCACCACGAGCTCGTCTCCGTCGCCCACGATCGTCTGGATCGTCCCGGACAGCACCGGCGCCTCCGGCAGCTCCAGCGCGCCGCCCGTCCCCGGCAGCGACGCCGACGCCAGACGCCCGTCCACGGTGCCGACCGTGAGCACCTGTCCGTCCGGCGACAGATGCAGCGCCCGGACGCTGGCGGCGCTCGTGAGCTCGGCGACCAGCCTTCGCTCCGCCCCATCGAGCACGAGGAGCGACGTCGGCTGTCCCTCATACACCGGGCGAAACGCCACGACGACCCGTGCGCCGTCTGCGGACACGGCCGCCACCTCCGGCCACCCCTTGCGGCTGATCACGTCGCGCAGCGGTGCGGTGTGCGACACACCGGTGTCGACCTCCAGCGTGACCACCCCGCTCTTGCCCCGCTCCTGGCCCTGTTGCCCACACGTCGTGATCATGCTGCTCGGGATCGAGCTCGCCGAGCACCGGTCTGCGACCACGGCGACCGCGACGCGGCCGCCCGGCCCCAGAGCGGGGGCCGCCAACCAGAGCGCCTTGTCCCCAGCCGCCACGTGCGCAGCGACGCGCAGCTCATCGGTATCCCAAACGCTCAGCGTCGTCCCATCGGCCACGATCGTCCGGCCGCGCCCTGCCACGATCTCGACCTCGCCGGCCGACCGACTCCGAAACAGCGTCCAGGCCAGCGGGTCGCTCCGGTCGCTGGTCGCGACGAAGGTCGCGTCGACCACGAACAGGTCGGTCCCTCGCGCCACGACGACCTCCCGACCGCCCCGTGTGTAAGCGACCCCCACCACGTTCCCCGGCGTTCGCCCGACCACCTGGTCATCCGTCCCCAGCCCCAGGGTCCACAGCCGTCCCTCGCACCCCAGGGCGACGTTGCCACCATCGGGCGCGAACGCCAGCGCGGAGCAGACCCCTCCCGGTCCCCTCAGCACCGCCTCACCGGTGCCCACGTCCCAGACCGTGAGCTCGTCCAGCCACAAGCCTGCCAACGCATGTCCGTCCGGCGAGAACTCCACCCGATCCGGCGCGCTCGACGTGGCGATCGTCCGCTCCGGCTCGAGCGGTCGACCCTCACCCACGAGGTCGATGCCCGTCGCCCGCGCCAGCGCGATCCGCGTCCCCCCGGGCGCGAACGCCGCAGCGCGCGCCTCCGCCCCCAGCGCCACGTCCACCCCCGCCCCGAACCGCCGGAGCCACACCCCTTCCTCCGAGCTCGTCACCCCCACGACCTCGCCGCCCCCCTCCACACGGACCGCGAGCATCCGCCCGTTGACCTCTACCGACCGCACCCGCTGCATCTGCGCGACATCGTAGACCTCCAGCGGACGTCCCTCCGACCACCTGGCGAGGAATGCCCCATCGGCCGAGAACGCCAGCCGGTCGGTCGGAACCCCGTAGCCGGCCCCCTCGGCCACTGCTCCGCCGTCGAACACATGCAGCAGGACCTGCGCGTCAAGATCCCAGATCCGCACGGTGCCACCGGCGTCCGCCGTCGCCACCAGCCGCCCGGCCGGCGACGGCACCACGGCGCGGATCAACCGGTCGTGCCCGACCTGCGGCACGAGCGTCGGCGGCGGCAGCTCTTTGCCGGCCTCCGTGCCCGCCACGCTCTCCTCGGGCGTCAGCGTCGCGTGCGCGCAAGACATCGCCAACCAGCAACACCCGACCACCACGCAGATACACTTCGCGATGGTCGCCATCGTCGGAGCTCCTCCGGGCATCATCGTGGGCCTCCTCGTGCGCAACGTCACATGACCGCTTCGGCAGACCTCAATCCCGGCAGCCCGAGACCCACTCGGCGGAGATGTCTGCGCGCCCCCCGTTGGCCGCCATCTCGTCGTCCAGCGCCTTCTTCACGGCGTTGTGGTCGTTCTTCTCCCAACCGCTGGCCGCGTCGTCATAGGCCTTCGCCTCGTTGGTGAAGGTCGCCTGGAAGCGGGTCGCGAGGTCCCGCACCTTCGGATCCTGGAACGGGATCTTCGCCGCCGCCGCCTTGCGCGCGCCCGCAGCGAACTTCCGGTAGACCAGCCTGAGTCTCAGTCGGACCCGCAGGGCAGGGAGCCGTGCGAGCGATAGCTCGCAGGGGGCCCTGCATCGCGGGTCCGACTGAGACTCACGGCGGTATAGTTTGCCGCCTGCTTCGCGTTGCTGTCGGCTCCCTCCCGCTCAGCGCTGCTGATCTGACTGAACACCATGGCGTTTTGCGCGTTCGACCAATCGGCCCACTCCGAGCACTCCCGGTCGCGCGTCTCATCCTTGCACCCACCCGTGGCGAGGAGCGCCGCGACCGCCCATCCGAAGACCGCGACCTTGACTCTCATGTCGGAGCTCCTGCGTGGCATGGGGTATACCCGCCCTGGCGATATGCGGGCCGGTGCTCTGCGCACCCGCTGGCGGCCCACGAGGTGGTGGGGAGCTTCGGCGCGCCGGTGCGGGAGACCCTGGACCGGGCTCAGCCCGTCGGCTCGCGACACTCCTCGAATCCAGCGAGTGTGGCACAATCAACTCCACGTGGCAAGTCCGCTCACGCGACGCAGCAGGGCGGGGAGCCCGCGGGACGGTGGGCCTCGGCGGCGAGGACGATCTCACAACCCTCGCCGTAGACAGCGACGACGACGGCACCCCCGACTACCTCGACACCGACAGCGACAACGACGGCGCCAATGACGGAGACGACACCTGCCGCCTCGTCTCCAACCCCGACCAGCTCGACACCAACGGCGACGGCTTCGGCGACGCCTGCGATGAGACCCGTCCCCAACGTCACCGTCACCACCGACGCTGACGGCTGTGACTGCCACCAGGTCCGCGCGAACCCTTCGGCTCCTCCTCTGGCCGCGCTCCTCCTGATCGCCGCGGGCCTCGGCCTGGCCCTGATGGTTCGCCGCCAGCAGGGGCTTGTGGAAAAATACGACCTCGACGTGCAGCCGGACGCCGTCGACGACGACGCAGCGCTGTCCGACACCACCGAGCCCGACTCAGACGGCACCGCCGACGGCACCGACGCCCGCCAGGGCATCTCCCTGGGCAACACCACGTTCGGCTGCGCCACGACGCCGGCCGCACCTCTCTCGACGGGCGACCTGGTCCTTGCGCTGCTGGGGCTGATCGGTCTGGTGGTGGGGCGTCGGTCATTTTTCGCCAAGCGCAAGGGGGTCTGAAGATGAATCGGA
>Ga0100377_1002222_pt1 | contig 16386 bp, 10 predicted proteins | sample CryGeymeta201501_FD_83664 | JGI IMG/M metagenome (GOLD analysis project Ga0100377, IMG submission 83664) | Groundwater microbial communities from Crystal Geyser aquifers in Utah, USA - Crystal Geyser metaG 2015-01 | ecosystem: Environmental > Aquatic > Deep subsurface > Groundwater | place: USA... | reverse complement strand
TCATAGGGGAGAGGGGGCTGGGGGGTGAGGGCCTCCCCCTCTCCCGTCATACGGGAGAGGGGGCTGGGGGGTGAGGGCCTCCCCCTCTCCCGTCATACGGGAGAGGGGGCTGGGGGGTGAGGGGCCCTCACCCCCGCTTCGGCGCCTTCGACGGCACCGCGGCCTTGGCCGCCGCGGCGGCCTCGGCGGCCACCCGCGCGGCGACCTCTTCCTTGGCCTTGCACGTCCCGCAGATGGTGAACTTATCAGCGGGAGGGCCGAGGACGCCCTCCTCGGGATTGCCGGGGTAGCGCTTGGGGGCGACCTGGGAGAAGCAGGAGCTGCAGAGCTTCTGATGCTCCTGAAAGGTCCTGGTGGCGTCTTTGCCGACGTTGCGGAGGACCTTCTGGGCGCGTTGGCCGTCGAGGGCGGCCAGGGCGCGGACGGGGAGGCGGCGGAAGACGTGGGAGTGGGGGACCTTGACGCCGGAGGGCAGCAGCAGCTCGTAGGGGAGGCGGATCTCGACGTTCTCGGGGGTGACGCGGACGATCGTGCCGAACTCGCGGTTGTTGGAGAACAGGAAGTAGTCGGCCTCGAGCATCTCGGGGGGGATCTTCTGGCGTCGAGGGTCGTCTTCTTTGACGTCCTGGAGCCACTCGCCGACCTCGGACATCTTCTGGATACCCTTGGGGTCGACGCCGTTCTGGGTCGCCACCAGGTCGGCGACCTTGCGCTGATCGTTCTTGAACCAGTCTCGAATGCCCACGGGGACCTCGTCTCGGGTGTGGAGCGGCGATGCCGCGCTCCAGCTTTCGTTTCGGCGAGCCTATTGTAGCAGACTCGGCACGGGTCAGGAACCCGCGGCGCGCGGTGAGGCTTCCCCGCGGCCGCGTGGTCGGCGAGGATCAGGGCGGGGTCACGGCGAAGACGGCCACGCTGAGGGCGGGCAGGTCGAGGACGAGCTCGCCGTTGGTGATGGTGACGGGCGCGGGGAGGGTGCCGAGGAGGTCGGTCAGGACCGCGCCGTCGGCGAGCGCGGCGCGCTGGGCGGGGGGCAGGCGGTCGCGGCCGGCGACGGGCAGGTGGAAGGGGCCGGAGGGGGAGGCGCCGTTGTTGAAGATGACCAGGACGTGATCGCCGTCGACGTAGCGGAGGAAGGCGTAGAGGGCCGGGCCGCCGGGGGATGGGCGCCAGAGCTCGTAGTGGGCACCGCGCTGGAGGGCGGGGCGGCGGGCGCGGATGGCCGTGAGCGCCGCCACATGATCCCAGGTCTCCGACGGGTCGCCGAGGAAGCCGTCGGCCGAGGCGCGGCGGCGGCCAGCGGCGTCGAACGCCCAGGAAGGGAGGTCGCGGCGGTTGTCGGGGTCGCCGCCGCCGAGCATGCCGAGCTCGTCGCCGTAGTAGAGCTGGGGGATGCCGACCAGGGTCATCAGGGCCGTGAGGGCCAGGTGGTAGCGGCGGACCTTCTGGGCCGGTGAGCCGGTGAGGGACTCGGTGAACCGAGGCATGTCGTGGTTGTCGAGCAGGTTCGTCATGCGGAGGGCCCGGGGCAGGCCGAAGCGGTAGATGACCTCGTGCACGGCGTCCGCGAGCGCCGCGAGGTCCCGCCCCTCGGCGAAGCTCGTCACCAGCGCCGTCCGCAGGCGGAAGTTGAACATGGAGTCGAAGCCGGCGTCGAGGTACGGCGCATAGAGCTCCAGGCTCTGGTCGGAGAGGTACTCGCCGACGAGGAACAGGTCGGGGCGCGCCGCCCGCACCGCCGGTACCCAGCGCTCCCCGAAATAGGACACCGGGACGTGCTTGACCGTATCCATGCAGATGCCGGCGATCGGGAAGCGCCGCACCCAGCCCGCTGAGAGCGCGTCGAGGTAGCTCGCCACCCGCGCGTCCTCCTGGGCGAGATCCGGCAGGCCAGCCAGCGAGCAATAGACGTCTGGAGCGCCGAGCGAGGCGCAGTCGCTGCCGTGGAACCAGTCCGGATGGGTGCCGGTGAGCGCCGCGCCGTAGCCCGCGTGGTTCACCACCATGTCGAGGATGAAGCCCATGGACCGCGCGTCCATCGCCGCCAGCAGCCGGTCGAGCTCGGCGTCGGTGCCCAGGTGCGGCTCGATGGCGCGGTCATCCGGGTCCCGCAGGTCGGGCCAGTAGCCGTGGTAGCCGCACGACTCGCCGCGCATGCCCACCTGCGCGTACAGCGGCGTGCTCCAGATCGCCCCCACCCCGAGCGCATCGAGGTAGTCGAGGTGAGCGGTCAGCCCCGCCAGATCCCCGCCGTGGAAGCGGCGAGGATGGGGCGGGTCGAAGCAGGCCGGGTCGCCCGACCGGTCGTTGGCCGGATCGCCGTTGGCGAACCGATCCGGCAGGACGAGGTAGATGACCCGCGACTCGGCGGTCGGGGGCGGATCGGGTGGTACGTCGGCGGTGTCGACATCGGCGGGCTCGGCGTCGGTGGCGGCGTCGGTGGCGGCGTCCGCATCGGCGGCGTCCGGGGCGGCGTCCGGGGCGGCGTCCACCTCCACCGACGCGTCACCTGGCGCCGACGCGTCCGCGCCGTCTCCGCCGGCGTCGCGACGTACATCGTTCGGCGACCAGGGGCCGGGGCCGGGGTCGACCGCGGGCGCGTCAGCGCACGCCGCGAGCAGCCCCAGGGTCAGGGCCAACCCCGGCAGCAGCGAACACGCGGCGAGCGCATGAGCGCAGCTAGAACTCCTCCTCATCAGACCTCCAGAACAAGACACCGAGCACATCGTGCGGCGCGGACGGGGACCGGAGTGCTCAAAGCGTCCCGGCCAGAAGCCGTGCACGATCGGCGGGATGCAGGAACTTTGCGTTGTTGCGGAGTGCACGCGCGATCAAAGGTGCCCAACGCTCGATCTGTGCGAAGCTCATGCCCGGCGTCCCATCCGGGTCCAGACTTCGATACGCCAACCACAGGGCGTGCCGCTTCTTGATCACTCGACCATCCTTGCCAAGCCAGCGCAGAGCTGCGTTCACCCGATCAACCTCGGACGCCGGCACGCTCGCGGTCGCGACCAGCTCCAGCGAGGGCAGCAGAAGCTCGAACCAGTCGTCGCTCACCGTGTATGGGTCCGGCACGTCCGTGGATCCGCGCGCGCTGTTGAACCATCCATCCGAGTAGCGAAGGTTCGACCACTGGTACGCGAGGTCGGCCTTGGCGGTACCCTTGACCATGACCCACGGAACGTGGTGGTCGACGGTCCCGTTCGGTGTCCACATCACCGTATAGCCGCACAGCTCACCAAAGCCCGCCGCCAGGCGATCCCGGTACGGCGACCAGAGATCCCTGGGGCGCTCGGCCGAAAGGTTGGCCGCGACCTTCAACCACGCCCGCCCACAGTTCAGCACATGCTTCTGCCAACCCCACGGCCGCGGCACCGGCGCGAACCGCTTCACGGGTCCACCGAAGGATCGGACCGCCGATCCCAGGTCAGGATCCATTGTATCCAGAACGCGTCGTGGCCAGGCAAGGTCCGCTTGAGTGCGTCGTGGACACGCTCGACGAGCGGTCGCGCGGCGTCGCTGTGCTCTTCGGTCGTCGACGGATCGTCCAGGCTCGAGAGCGGCGGCTCACTGCGGGGCAGCTCCCTCAGGCGCTCGCTGAGCGCGGCGAGGTTGCGCTCAGCGGCTGGCTCACGCGCGGCCATGAAGTCCATCGCGGCGTCGATCGCCAGCTCCGCCTCGCGTGAGCGCCCTCCGACCCCACCAAACACCTCGGACGCGAGCCAGTTGGACACGTCGCCCTCCTTGCCGAAGGTCTGCTCGTTCGCGCAGATCGAGCGACCGTCGCGCTCCAACACATACAGCCTGTCAAGCTCGTCACGGAACACGCTCTCAAGTGAGGCCAGCACCATCGGGGAGTGCGTCGCGGTGAACAGCTGCACGGCGACGTTCGGCGCGATCATGCCCATCGCGCGCAGCACCGCCGGCAGGAACACACGCTGCCACGCGGGGTGGAGATGAAGCTCCGGCTCATCGATCAGGAGCACGACATCCTGTGTGGGCCTCTGGCGACGCTGCTTCGCCGCCTGGAGGTGTTCCGTCCAGGCCCAGACGATGAGGTAGGCCAAAGCCAGCGCCCGGCGGATTCCGGCCGACGCCAAAGTGACAGGCACCACGCCGAAGGAGGTCGCGAGCGTCGGAATATCGCGCCGGTCGCGCAGGTGCACACGCGTCGGCGCGCCGGGCACCAGTGGCTCGTCGGGCGAACTCAACGCGTGCAGCACTCGGCGCAGCGCCTCGAACTCAGCGGACCGCCCACGCTGCTGCCAACTCACCCAGTCGGCGATCAAGCCACCGATGACCGTGCGCTTACCGCCAGCCACCTGGGGATCGGACTCTTCCTTGCCATCCCAGATCTCGGTGGACGACAGCACAAGGGCGGCCTCTGCGAACGAGTCCAGGCCCCCTTGGGTGAAACACGCGTCCCACACCGCATAGCTGCCATCGATGCGGGCGTAGATGACAAGGCTCTGGGGACTGAGCCTGGCTTCGTCGAGCAGCCCTGGAGCGATGACGTGGCCAGCCGTCTTGCGGTCGTGTGCCCATGGCGTGCGCACCCACTCCTGGCTCTCCCACCGCCATGCACCGCGCACCACAAGCTCGTCTGGGGCCAGGGCTTGTGCTTCACGAGCCGTCAGGATCGCCTCGATGCCCGGATCGACGTCAGCCGCGCTCACTCCACCGTCGCCGCGACCCGAACCGTCGCCTCGACCACTCCCGATATCGTCGCTGGTTTGCCATTTATCCAGGGCATCAACCTCTGGTGACCTCCATGGAAACACCTTTTCCCCCGCCCATGTCGTAGTCAATACCCACCACAGCACATCAAGGATGAAGGTCTTCCCCAGACCGTTGTTACCCGTGAATACATTGACACGCGACGCGAAAGAGAGCAGAAGCTCGCGTATAGGACCCACATCTTTCAAAGTCAAGCGACGGATCATGCTCGAGGGCCTCGCCTCCGAGGGCCATGAAGAGAGGGCGCTGGACCTCAACGCCCTCCTCGCCCCGGGGTCAATTGGACTCTGGGTGGACCTTCTCCGACACGCTGAGGCGCGCAGAAGAACACACGCACCATGCCTCGCGGACGCTGCAGCACCCTAGCACGGCGACCCCACCACGTCACCCCGATCCGCCGACCACCACGACACGCGGCAGCCGGACCTCCATCCGCGTCCCCCGCTCGGCCTCCACCGGCGACCGCACCACGATGTCGCCGCCGTGATCGATGACGATCTTGCGCACGATCGCCAGCCCCAGCCCGGTCCCGCCAGCCTTCGTCGTGTAGTACGGCTCGAAGATCCGCTCCAGATCCCCCGCTGGCACGCCCTCGCCGCGATCCTCCACCGCGATGACCACCATGTCGCCGACCGCCTCCACGCCCACCTTCACGCCCGCGCCAGGCGCGTCGGGCTCGCCGTGCACCGCGTCCACGGCGTTGTCGACGAGGTTGATGAGGACGCGGCGCATCATCGTCGCGTCCACACCCGCGAGCGCGCCCGCCGAGCCGTCCTCCAGCGCCACCACCTTGCCCTCGTACTGAGGGTTGGTGCGGAGCAGGTCGGTGACGAAGTCCGCCACGCAGGTGCGCTCGGGCGACACCTCGGGCAGGCGGGCGAAGTCGCTGAACTCGCGCACGAGCGTCCGCAGCGACTCGACCTCCTCGGTGACGATCTCCAGGGCGTCGGTCAGGAGCTGGCGAAAGCGCTGGGGGCGGTCGAGGTAGTCGTCGAACTTGCGGTCGAGCTGCTGGACCGCCAGCAGGATCGGCGTCAGGGGGTTCTTGATCTCGTGGGCGAGCCGGCGCGCGATCTCCTGCCACGCCGACACGCGCTCGAGGTAGGTCAGGCGCACGCGCGCCTGGCCCAGCTCCACGACCATCTGATTGAAGGCCGTCGTGAGCTGGGCGATCTCGTCCCGGCCGTGCACCGGCACCTGGACGTCCAGCTCGCCGCGCCCCACCCGACCGGCGGCCTCGGACAGGAGGCGCAGGGGGCGGGTCGTAGCGCGGGCCAGCAGCAGCGCCACGATCAGGGTCACGAGCAACACCGCGCCGGACATGGCGAAGAAGGTCTTGGTGTACGCTGTCGTCAGCTCGGCCTGCTGCGCATCGGCGGTCTGATAGAACTTCTGCACCTTGCCGAGGCGCTCGAAGGTGTCGAAGGTCGCCCACGGCGCCACGAACGTCGAGCGCACGGTCCACGCCCGGCCGCGGGCGTCCACCAGCGGCGCGGTCACCTCCTTGGCCCGCCAACGCTCCGCCGGAAACTCCCCGCGACGGTCCACCAGCGCCGCGGGCGCCTGCTCACCGCTCTCGCCGGGGTCCACCGTCGCCGGCACCAGCGCGACCGCCGCCAGCGCGTGATCGTCCTGCTCGAAGCGGCGCGCGCGCCCGTCCAGCAGCTGCCGGACCGCGGCGAAGTCGACCTCGGCGGCGGCGAGCAGGCCGCGGAGCTCGGCGTCCCCGGCGAGCTGGTCGCTCTGGGCCTGCATGAGCTGACGGCGCAGGCCGATGTTGCTGCGGTAGATGGTGCCCGCCGAGTCCAGGCTCCCCCGCACCTCCTCGCGGAAGCCCTCGGTCAACGCCCGCTGAAACAGGTTGTTGATGAACAACCCCGCCGACAGCAGCGGCAGGATGCTCACGAACATCATCAGCGAGACCACCTTCCAGACAAACCGCTTCATCCTGCCCCCAGCCTCGACCGCTCAGCGCACCTGGAACGGAGGGGATTGCACCCGGAACGTCCGCTCGGCGGACCCCGGCCGTATGTTCATGAACAGCGAGACGAACGTGCCGAAAAAACTCCGATCCCCCGTCGCGAACGTCCGGTGGCCGCCGCGGCTCCGGGCGATCCAGCTCCGGATCTCCGCCTCCTCGGCGTCGCTCAGCGGGTTCAGCTCCACGATCACGTCCGCGTAGTAGTCCCCGGACGGCAGGCCCTCGGCGGCCGCCAGTTCGAAGGCCGCCATCGCCTTGACGAGGCTGTCCAGGTCCGGCAGCGGACGGGCGTTCTCCTTCGAGCCCCCGACGTATACATAAAACACGTCGTCCCAGAGTTCGTAGACCTGCAGGTTGCGGCGAGCCGTCAGCGCGACCGGCTCACCATCGGAGACGCGGCGGATGTAGACCCGCACCAGCAGCGTATTCAAGAATCCGCTCCTGAGCCTCTTCCGCACGTCCGCGTCGAAGGAGCCCTCCAGCGCCACCCCGCACCGCACCACCGACGTCTCCACCCGACACGTCACCCCCTCCTGCGCTGAGGCCACCCCGGTCCACAGCCCGAGCCACAGCCCCAGCGCGCCCAGCAGCCCCACCCCGACGCGCCCGCGCGCGCCTATCGTGCGTCGGCCAGGCACCTAGAACCCCACCAGCGCCAGCCCGTTGCCGAAGCTCAGCCCGAACACCCCGATGGGCGTCTCGGCCCGGAACCCCACATCGAACGTCAGGTCCACCGGGAACACCGTCGGGCGCGACGTCCCCAGCGCGTCGATGCCCAGGTTCGCGGCGCGCAGACCGGGCAGATCGCCCGGCGTCGTCATGCCGAACACGCCCGTCCCGATGAAGAACTCCACCCGGTAGAACGGCGCTGGACCCTGCATGATTGGCACGCCGTACTCCACCCCCGCCCCCGCCATCACCGTCTCGTAGCCCAGGTCCCCCGCCCCCCGGTCAAAGAAGTCCGGCGACGGACGCGCCGAAAAACTCATGCTCAGATCCCGCGACGCCACCAGCGACGACACATCCCCCACGAAGAACCGCTCGTGGTAGGGCGCGTCCCCCACGATCGTCCCCCCGAACAGGTCGAACCGCAGCACGTGACCCACCGCGCCGAACGCCAGCGCCTGGTAGTACGAGGTCCGCAGCACCGCCTTCAGGTAGCTGTAGCTGCTCCCCCACGTCGGGTCCCCCGCCTGCAACGACACGTTCAGCCGGTAGCCCGAGCGCGGCACCAGGGGGTCGTCCCGCGTGTCGTGGTCCAGCGTCAACCGCAGGTAGCGGTTGAACGAGCGACCGTCGCGCAGCCAGGGCGCCATCAGCGTCGGCGCCGTCGAGCTCGCCTCAATGCCCTCCACCCCCACATCCACGAACACCCCCAGCAGCGCCAGCGGATAGAAGCCCAGCCCCACCTCGCCGCCCGTCCGCGTGCTCCTGAGCCGGCCCGCCTCCGACTCTCCGCCCACCTCCGACCCACGGGTGTAGAACGCCTCGTCCGCCGAGACGTGGTGCACCTCCGAAGACAGCCGCAACGGCGCCAAGAACGCGAACGGATCGGCCAGCTGACCCCGAAAGCCCGACTGACCCTCCCCCACCACGAACGCGCCGCCCAGCACCAGCCCCCGGCCGAACAGGTTGCCCTCCGCCACGTCCAGACCGCCCCAGAACGGATGCTCTCGGCTCGAACCCAGGATGATGTCGCTCAAGATGATGGTGTTGCGCTCCTCCACCTCGATCACCACCACCACCCGGCCACGCTCGCTCCCACGGTCCAGACGCGCCTCGACCCCGCTGAAATACCCCGTCCCCAGCAAGCGACGCTTCAACGGCTCCAGCTCCTGCACGCTCACCGGACGACCCTGCGGAAGATCCACCAGGCTCTCAATCAGAGAAGATGATGTCTTGGTGTTCCCCTCGACCCGAACCGCCTCCACCACGTAGCGGATCTCCGGCATCGGGCCACGCGGGAGCTCCAGAGACGACGGCGTCGAAGGCCCGGTCGCGCACCCCGACACCAGCCCCAGCAAGAGCGCCCAGAGACTGAGCCAATAGCCTTGAATGATTCTGGTTTTTGAAGTACCGTGCTGCATCTGTCAGGCCTCCGGCACTCTGGTCAACGCAGCTCTCGACCCCTCGCCAGGTCTCAGGTCCGCCAACCCCTTCGCCCAGGAGCGAGCCCTGCCCATGGCCATGACCAAGTCAGCCCTCATCGATGCGGTCGCTGCCTCCACCGGACTTACCCGCACGCGCGCCGGCAAGATCGTCAACACCATCTTCGAGACCATGGCCCAATCCCTCGCGGACGGCAAGCGGATCGAGATGCGCGGCTTCGCCACGTTCACCGTCCGCGCCTACGACGCCTACACGGGGCGCAACCCGCGCACCGGCGAGTCCGTTGAGGTCGGCCCCAAGAGGGCCATCAACTTCCGCGCAGGCAAGGACCTCCGCGCACGCATCAACGGCGGCGTCGACCTCGACGACGAGGACGACGGCGACGACGACTGAGAAGCCGTTTCAATAATATATGCCGTGTTTCCTTGTATCTTCTGGTCCCATGCGGGTTTTCTGCTCGGTCATGGGCCTCTGGGCCCACTCCCTCACATCAAACGCCGCCTGGAAACAGAATCTACGTCGGATCCATCGGCATCTACTTTCTCAACGGCTTCTGAGCGACCCGCGAGGTCCGGCCCACCGACCCCGATCCCTATCGCTCTGCCTCGAACGGCCCGAGCGCGCTCAACCGCAGCGCCACGTAGCTGTCGGGATACACCACGATCACCGCAGGCCCCAGCCCCCCGCCGCCGGCCTCATCGATGACCAGCAGCGAGGGCCGCGGTCCGTCGTCGGCCAACGACAGCACCTTCACGACCCGCAGGTCGGAGGTGCGGCTCAGCGTCACGAACCGCGTCCCCACCGAGACCAACCAGCGTCCGTCACGGGAGAGCGCCATCGCGGCGACCCCGTCGCCGGCCAGCGGCATCGCCTGCACCGGCTCGACGCCCCGTGAGGGCACCTCCTCGATCACCACCCCCGTCTGCCCCGACCACATCGCGATGGTCGCGCTCTTGCGGCGCACGTTCAGCGGCCCCATCGCCATCAGGAACGGCAGAAAACGCCCCTGAAGCTGTCCGAGCTCGACCTCCGGGCGCTCCAGCGCGACCAGCCCCCACAGCCGCTGACGACCGCTCGAGACGAGCAGGCCCGCCCCGTCGGAGGAGATCAGGCGCGTCTGTGTGCCTGAGGGCACGGCCACCGGCCCGATCAGCCGACCTTGCCGCCCGTCCGGCTCGATGGTGCGCACGAAGCCGTCCTCCCGCGCCACCAGCAGCCGCCCCGCCGCATCAAAGGTCAGCGCGTCCACCGCGGGCCCCGACGCCGAGGGCAGCAGCACCTTGTCCCCGGCCAGCTGCATCATGACCACGCGCCCAAGCGCGTCCCCGAAGGCTACATAGCGGCCCGCCGGGTCGGCCGCGACCGCCGTGGGTGAGCGCAGCGGCGCCGCGCCGCGACCGACCACCACCGGGCTGGCCGCCTCCACCCGCGCCAGCGCCAACCGGCTGGCCTCTGCCGCGGGGCCCTCGTCGCTCGCGGCGTCCAACGCCTCCCGATAGGACCGCGACGCGTCCGCGTAGCGCCCCAGCTCCTCCTGGACCTGACCGCGCCGGAACGCCTCCTCCCCCTGCGGCACGAAGAAGACGCCCGGCCCGAACGCGCGGGCCTGCACCGGGTCTTCCACGATCCCTGCCAGCACCCAGCTCCGCGCCTCCTCGTGCCTCCCGAGCCGCTCCAGCGCGGCGCCCATGCCGAACAGGCCGTGCACGTACGTCGGCGCCAGGCTCAGCGACTCCCGGTACAGCTCCACGGCCCGACCCGCCTCGCCGCGCGCCAGCTCCAGCTCCGCCATGTTCGACAGGAAGATCGCCCGGTCCTCCGGCCCGAGCTCCCCGCCGAGCCGAGCCGCCTCCAGCGCCGAGCCCCACGCGCTCAACGCCTCGACGTAGCGCCCCAGCCGGGTCCGGGCGAGCGCCAGATCGGCCCACACCGCCGTGATCGACACCTCCTCGGGCGACGGCCCACCGGCCACGATGGCCTCGAGCAGCGTCGAGGCCTCCTCGTGATCACCGTCCCTGCTCAGCAGGAGCGCCCGGAAATAGAGCGTGCCCGCACCTTCGGGCCGCAGCTCCACCAGCCGCTCCACGCAAGGCCTCAGCCGAGCCGGATCGCCCCGGAGCCACGCCGCGCCGGCGTCGCTCAACGCGGCGAGGTAGGCGTCATGGTCAGGGTCGTAGATCCGTTGCCAGAAGTTCTGCGGCTCGGCCTGCTCGGGGGCCGTCGGCTGCGCGGCAGCGGGCACCGCCCACAGCGCGATCGCGCACCATCCCGCACACAGCGCCGCGAGGCGCGCGCCTCGCGGCTCAACCGGAGCGTAGCCGCGCCAGCGGCGCGCTGGCGCGGAGGGATCTGCAGGGGGGGCGCTGTTCACCGGCTCCTCATATCGTCGACTCTCCCAGGTCCACCGGCGGCTTCGGCCGCCCTCGGCCCGCTCGACGTCAGGCCGGGGAACAGGACCTGCTCGAGGGCTATTCCACGCCCCCCCCCCCACCGAACCAGCCTCCACCATCGACCGACGGATGAACCGCGCAGGGCGGGCGCGACCGGCCACGCCCCCCCAATGAACCCCCGACGATCGACGCAGCCTGTATACAGGCTGCGTCAGAACATGGGTGGGGGCACCGGTCGACTCCACACCCCGACCCCCTCTACAGGCAGCTCCCCGCCTCGCAGAGCTGCCCCGGCGCGCACTGGCTGTCCAGCACGCACTCGGGGTTGCCCACATCGAAGCAGAAACCGAATACGCAGGACTCGCGACCGACGCACTCGTCGTCGCTGGTGCAGCCACCGGGCAGCACGCACTGCCGGTTAACGCACTGCAGGCCCGGCACGCCGATGGCCTGGCACTCGAAGTCGGTGAAGCAGCCCGGCACGTCCACGCACGTACCTCCGAGGCACTGACCGCTGCCACAGTCCGCCGAGGAGGCACAGCCGCTGACCGCCTGGCACGCGCCGCCCTCACAGACCTGGCCGTTGCCGCAATCGGCGTCCGCCTGGCAGCCCGGCTCCTGCGGGACGCACTGGTTGTTCAGGCAGACCTCGCCCGGCCGACAGTCGAAGTCACCGAAGCACTCCGGCACGAACTGGCAGCTGTTGTTCAAGCAGCGCAGCCCAGGCGGGCACTGGGCGTCTGAGGTGCACTCCACCTGGACGCACTGGAAGCTCTGGCAGACGAACCCGACGTCCTGGGGGCAGTCCAGATCGGACATGCACTCGGGCACGGTGCACTGGTTGGCGACGCAGACCTCGCCTTCCTGGCAGTCCATCACCGTGCGGCACCGCGCCTGGACGCAGGCGTTGTTCACGCAGCGCTGGCCGGGCCCACAGTCGAAGTCGCTCATGCAGCCCGGCGTCATCTCGCAGAAACCGCCCACGCACCGCGCGCCGGGCCCACAGTCGGCGTCGATCTGGCACTGCGCCTCGACGATGCACTGGTTGGCGACACAGATCTCGCCGCGCCGGCAGTCGGTGTCCCGCTGACACTCCACCCCTCCGGTGCAGACGCCATCCACGCAGACCTGCCCCAGCCCGCAGTCGGCGTTGATCCGACAGCCCTGGACCTGGATCGGCTCGCAGAAGCCGTAGTTGCACTCCTCGTTCGGCGGGCAGTCGACGTCGAGCTGGCACTCGGCCGGCGGGATGAACCAGCAGATCCCCGCCACGCAGCTCTGCGGCGGCGGGCAGCCCGCGTCCGAGGTGCAGCCACCGGGGTTGCTGCAGACGTTGTTGATGCACCGCGTCCCATCCGGGCAGTCGAAGTCGTTGCCGCAGTAGAACGGCGCGATGCACCGCTGGGCGATGCAGGTGAACGAGTTGCTGCAGTCGGCGTCGGTCTGGCATGCAAACGGCTGGCAGTAGCCGAACTCACACCGCTCGCCCGCGTCGCAGTCGCTGTCCCTGGCGCAGTCCGGCGAAGCGATGCACACCTCGCCCGTGCAGACCTCGCCCGGCGGGCACTCGGCGTTGGTCTGGCAGCCCGTGACGATGGTGCAGCGGTCGCCGATGCAGGTCTGACCCGCCGGGCAATCGCCCGGACCCGCGCACTCCACATCCGGCACGCAGGCCCCGGCCAGCAGGTCGCACCGCTCGCCCGGAGGGCACTCGGCGTTGGTCCGACAGCCCGGCGACGAGACGCAGAAGCCGCCCACGCACTCGGCGTTGGCGCCACAATCCAGGTCCGACTGGCACTCACCCACGAAGATGCACCGGCCGCCGATGCACGCCTCGCCCTGACCGCAGTCCCGATCGATACGACAGTCTGGCGGAGGCGGCACACACTGGTTCATCTGGCAGATCAGGTCCGGCGGGCACTGGGCGTCGGTGCGGCAGCCCTGGGTGCAGAAGCTCGCCTGGCAGATCCGGCCCGGCGGGCACTGGGTGTCGTCGATGCACTCGCGTCCCGGCGCGCACACCCCACGCAGGCACACCTGCGAGAACGGACAGTTGGCGTCGGTCCGACACCCGCCAACACACGCCCCGGCCTCGCAGATCGAGCCCGGCGGGCACTCCACATCCGAGCGACAGTCGAACGAAGGCTGGCACTGCGTGTTCACGCACGTAAAGTCCGGCGGGCACTGCGCATCCAGACGGCACCCTGGCCGGCAGAAGCCCACGTCACAGATCGCCCCCACCCCGCAGTCCCGATCGATCCGGCACTCCGGCTGAGGCTCCACGCACGCGAAGTTCTCGCACACCAGCCCCGCCGGGCACTCGAAGCTGCTCCGGCACTCCCCGACGAACTGACACAGCCCGCCCAGGCATAGCTCGCCCGGCGCGCAGTCGAAGTCGCCCATGCACCCCTGGGTCGGCACGCACTGGCCCGCCCGACACAGCTCGTTCGGCCCGCACTGGGCGTCGTTGCTGCACTGCGGCTGGAACTCGCACGAACCGTTGCGACACACGAAGGAGTCCGGGCACTCGGCGTCCGTCCGGCACTCCGGATCCGGCACGCAGAACCCGAACTCGCACACGAACCCACCCCCGCAGTCCAGGTCCAGCCGGCACTCCGGCGGCGGGATGAACACGCACAACCCCGCCAGGCAGGACTCGCCCCGCGCGCACTCGGCGTCGGACTGGCACCCACCGGGGAGCTGACAGAGGTGATTGACGCACTCCATCTGGGGCACCGGACAGTCCGCCGGCGTCTCGCAGAACAGCGGCGGGATGCACCGGCCAGCCGTGCAGGTCCAGTCGTTGTCGCAGTCCGCGTTGCTCATGCACCCCGTCGGCTGGCACGTCCCGAGGTCACACCGCTCGCCCGCCGGGCAGTCCCCATCGAGCACGCAGTCCGGCCGCGCGATGCACACGCCGTCCCCGCAGATCGTCCCCGCCGGGCAGTCGCCGTCGTTGCGACACCCCACGATCGGGCTGCAATGGTCCCCGATGCACACCTCGCCGGCCGGGCAGTCCATGTCGGTCCGGCACGCGAGGTCTGGCACGCACACGCGCTGCAGCACATCGCACACCAGGCCGGCCGGGCACTGCGCGTCCCCGTTGCACGTCCCGTCCGACACGCACCGGAACGCCTCACACCGCTCCCCCGCCCGACACTCGATGTCAGACCGGCACTGCCCCAGGAATACGCACCGACCGCCGACACACGACTCACCGTCACCGTCACAGTCGGCATCCACGAAGCAATCCACCGGTCGCGGCACACACATGAAGTTCTGACACATCAGTTCGGGAGGACACTGCGCGTCGATCCGGCACTCCACCGGCCGACGCAGGCACCGCCCCGCGTCGCAGAACTCCTCCGGCCGACAGTCCACGTCGCGCACACACTCAGGCGGCGGCGGCACGCAGACCTGGTTGCGGCACACGAGGTCCGGCGGGCAGTCCCCGTCGAACCGACACTGCACCATCGTCGGCCGACACTGACCGTTGATGCACACCTCGTCCGCGGCGCACTCGGCGTTCGTCCGGCACTCCGGCGGCGGCGGGATGCAGGCGTTGTTCAGGCACTGCCACCCCGCCGGGCACTCTGCGTCGTTCACGCACTCGCCTGGCCGCACGCACGCGTTGGCCCGGCAGACCAGCGGGTTCCGGCAGTCCCGGTTGTCCAGGCACTGCAGCCCGTCGTCCACACACCGGTTGTTGCTGCACACCAGCCCCCGCGGGCACTCGGTGCTGTCCAGACACTGCACGTTCGGGTCCCGCACGCACCGGAAGTCCAGGCACAGCTCCGCCGGACCGCAGTCCCGCCTGTCCCGGCACTGCCCCGTGAACACGCACAGCCCGTCGATGCAGCTCTCTCCCCGCAGGCACTGCCGATCGGTCTGGCACTGCGGCTCCTCGTAGAAGCACAGCCCGTTCAGGCACACCCCGTTCGGCCCGCAGTCCCGGTCCGCCGCGCACTCCGGTACGTCGTAGATGCACCGCCCCCCATCACAGATCCCGTTCCGGCCGCAGTCCGTGTCCCGCTGGCACTCCGGCGGCTCGTAGTAGCACTGGTTCTCCAGGCACCGCCCGAACGGCCCGCAGTCCACGTCCTCCAGGCACTGCGGCTCCTCGAAGTAACAGCGGCTGTCGTAGCACCGCAACCCCGGCGGGCAGTCGAAGTCCGAGAAGCACTCCGGGTCCACATAGGTGCAATACCCCTCGGGCTGACAGATCCCGCCCGGCCCGCAGTCAAAGTCCGAGAAGCACTCCGGCTCGTCGTAGTAGCAATACCCGTCCAGGCAATAGCCCGCCGGCCCGCACTCGAAGTCCGAGAAGCACTCCGGCTGGTCGTAGTAGCAATAGCCCTCGATGCAGTAGCCCCCCGGCCCGCACTCCCGATCCGACGTGCACTCGCCCACCGGCACGCACACCCCGTCCACACAGGTCGCGTTCGGAGGACAGGCCTGCTCACCATCGCAGCCCGGTCGCGGCACACACGTCCGGTTGGCGCACTGCTCCGTCGGCGCGCACTGCGCGTCCGTCACGCACCCGTTGCTCGTGCACGCCCCGCCCTCACAGAACTGCCCCTCCGGACAGCCCTGATCGTCCACGCAGCGCTCGATGCACACGCCGTCAATACACAGGCTCTCCGCGCTGCACCCGCAGCTCTCGTCCACCCGGCACTGCCCCGCATCACACACCTGCCCCAACGCGCAGTCCGTGTCCGCCGTGCACCGCGAGCTCACCGCATCGCAGATCCCCCCGACACACACCTGCCCGCTCGGACAATCCGTCTCCGAGACGCACACCCTGCCCGGCACGCACAACCCCCCGTTGCACGCCTGGCCCTCCCTACACGCATCGCTCGTCTCGCAACGCGCCCCAAACCCCGACCGCCCGCACGCCGATAGCCACACCCCCATCGACAAGGCCAGCAACAGCAGCCCCATCCCGCCCCGCGTCGTCATCCAGGATCCCATCACGTCACCCTCTGCGCACGGCGCCGCAACGCCATCATCTGCCCTGGAGCCCGGAATCCCCCGCCCCACACCCCTCCGTGCTCGTCTGCCGAAGGTAGCACCTCGCCTGGGGACGCGCAATTGCGGCCCTCACCCCCCAACCCCCTCTCCCCTATGAGGGGAGAGGGGGAGGCCCTCACCCCCCAGCCCCCTCTCCCC
>Ga0100377_1002220_pt1 | contig 16394 bp, 12 predicted proteins | sample CryGeymeta201501_FD_83664 | JGI IMG/M metagenome (GOLD analysis project Ga0100377, IMG submission 83664) | Groundwater microbial communities from Crystal Geyser aquifers in Utah, USA - Crystal Geyser metaG 2015-01 | ecosystem: Environmental > Aquatic > Deep subsurface > Groundwater | place: USA... | reverse complement strand
GGCCCCATGCGGGTTTTCTGCTCGGTCATGGGCCTCTGGGCCCACTCCCTCACATCAAACGCCGCCTGGAACCAGAATCCACGTCGGATCCATCGGCATCTACTTTCTCAACGGCTTCTGAGCCCCGGACCCCGAGCGCGCCTGCATCGAGGCGCGCCGGGGGGCTGCGCGTGGCACGCTCTCTGCTTCATCACCCCACTTGTAGGACTCGCCGTTAGATTCGTGACGGCGGGCCCTGCTCTGTCTGCTGCTTGCTTGAAGCCGAATGGAGATGACTGCATGGATTCACGGATGACACGGCTCCGGCCCCTGTTCCTCACGGTGCCGTTGCTCCTGCTCGCCTGGGGCTGCACCGACCCGGCCGCCCAACCCAACGCCCAGACCACGGCCAACAACGGCGCTGCGAACAACGGCGGCACGAACAACGGCGCCACCAACAACGGCGCCACCAACAACGGCGCCACCAACAACGGCGGCCTCACCGGCGCCCTCGACGGGGCCACCTGCGGCGCTGACGCGGACTGCGTCGGCGGCCGATGCCTGGGCGCGGAGGATGGCTACCCGGGCGGCTACTGCACGACCACGGGCTGCGCCACGACGGGGATCTGCAACGGAGAGGCCCAGTGCGCGTTCCTCGACACCACCCGTGAGGAGTCGGGCTGCTTCCAGACCTGCGAGCACGAGGCGGGCTGCCGCGACGGCTATATGTGCCGCGTCGTCACCGAGGCCCTCCGCTTCTGCCTCCCCATCCCGCCCGAGCCGCAGCCCGACGGCGCGCCCTGCACCTCGCGCGAGCAGTGCGCGGGCGGCGTGTGCCTCACCGAGGCCGACGGCTTCTATCAGGGCCAGTGCACCACGGTCGGCTGCGAGCGGCGAGAGGACTGCACGGGCGACAACACGGCGTGCCTCCAGGCGGGGCGGCCGAATATCTGCGTCGCCATGTGCGAGCGCGCCTCGGACTGCCGCGAGGGCTACCTGTGCCAGATCTCGGTGGACGGTCGCTACTGCGCCCCGAGCCCGACCGCCGGCACGCACGTCCCGCGCGAGGGCGAGCTGCCGTTCGACATCCACTGCGGCAGCACGCTGGTCGAGCGCAACGCGTTCCGCGACGGCTCGGACCGTCACGAGCTGCGCTTCACCATCGCCGAGGGCACGACGAGCTTCATCGTCGTGCCGTACAGCGACGGCGACCAGATCTATCCGGTCGAGCTCGCCGGGCCGTCCCGCACGCTCGACATGTTCGGCGAGTACGACTTCGCGCTGGCGAACGCCTCGTTCTTGATCAACCTGTCGCCGGTGCTCATCCCGCAGGCGCCACAGTTCGCGGACGTGGTCGAGGCGGGCGACTACACGCTCACCATGGCGTCGGGCAGCGACCTGTGCTTCTACGTCATCGAGAAGCGTGACCAGGGCGTCTCCATCGACCTGAACGTCCACCTCGTGGGCGCGGACGGCATCACCGCGGCGACCGCTCCGAACAACGTGGGCCTGCAGGCGGCGCTGGCGCAGTTCGATCAGGTCTATCAGCAGCTCGGGGTGCAGCTCCGCAACATCGTCTACAAGGACGTGGACGGGGACGATCTGACGCGGTTCCGCATCATCCGCAGCCAGGAGAACGTCTTCCGGCTGGTGGCCACCAGCGAAGATCCCGGCGTGACGCCGGACGACCTGCTGACCGTCAATGTATTCTTCGTGGACGACTTCGCGATCGACGGCGGCGGCGTGCTGGGGATCTCGGCTGGCCTACCCGGCGCGGCCGGCCTCCATGGCGCGCGTGGCTCGGGCCTTGTATTCTCAGCGGCGGTCCTGAACGAGCCCACGCTGCTCGGACAGGTGCTCGCGCACGAGGTGGGACACTTCCTCGGGCTCTTCCACACCTCCGAGCAGAATGGCTACGGCTACGATCCGGTCAACGACACCGAGCAGTGCTCCCAGTCGGAATGGCGCAACCCGTCCAACTGCCCTGACCTGCGCAACCTGATGTTCCCCTTCGCTGGCCTCGAGCACACCGAGCTGTCCGATGGCCAGAAGTTCGTCCTGCGGGCCAACCCGCTGATCAAGTAGCCCAGCCTGAGTCTCAGTCCGACCCGCAGGGCAGGGAGCCCTGCGTCGCGGGACGGACTGAGACTCACGGCGGTATAGTCGTCCGCAGCGACGATCTGGAGCACGTATCATGAACAGGCTTCGGTTCTCTCTCCCCTCCTCTCTCCGCGCCGCGGTGCTGGCCACCGTGATCGCGGTCAGCCTGGGCGCCACGGCGCTCCTTGGCCCCACGGCCGCACAGGCCGATCCGGGCCGCGACCGCGTCGAGCTGCTGCTCAACGCCTACGACACGCCCGCCACCGCTGACGCGTTCCGGGAGGCGTCCCCCGACCCGCGCGCCGCGCTCATCGCCATCGCCCAGGACCCGTCGGTCCCTCGCCACCGGCGCTTCGCGGCGCTTCAGGCGCTCGCCCTGTTCCCCGACGCCCAGGTGCGCGCGATCTACCGCGCCATCCTGCAAGGCGCTACCGACGACGGCGCGCCCCGGATCGTGCACCCCACCATCCAGGCCATGATGAAGGCCTTTGGCGCCGACGCGCTGGTCGACATCGAGCCGTTGCTGCTGAGCAAGGATGTGCAGGTGCGATTGACCGCCGTCCACGCCATCGCCACCTTCGGCGGCGACAAGGGTGGCAGCGTGCTGCGCGCCCACGCCGAGCGCGAGCCCAACCGCATCGTGCTGGAGGAGCTTCAGAGGATGGTGGCACAGCTCAGGTGAGGGCACGGCCGAAGGCTCGCGCGCCTTCGGCGTGCGGCCGCTCTCGCGGCGCTCGGCCGCGCTGCGCAGCTCGCTGCGGTCACTCCGCCGGCACGTTCGCCGTCAGGTACTTCGCGGGATCGGCCTTGAACTTCTCGACGCAGGGGTTGCAGCACATGTAGTACGTCTTGCCCTCGTGTTCGACCTTGGGCGAGTCCGCGGCGACGGTGAAGACGTTGCCGGTGACGAGGCAGGTCGTGACGTCGCCAGCGACGCGGGTGCCGTCGTTCGGGAGGGCGAGCGAGGCATCGGGGCTCTCCTTGGGCTCGGCGGCCGCCTTGCCGAGGTACCTGGCCGGATCGGCGTTGAACTTGCCGACGCAGCCACCGCAGCACATGTAGTAGGTCTTGCCCTCGAACTCGGCCTTCGGCGAGTCCGCGGCGACGGTGAAGACCTCACCGCTGACGGGGCAGGCGGTGACGTCGCCCACGACGCGCGTGCCGTCGTTGGGCAGGACGTTGGCGGCCTGGGTAGCCGGCTGGGAGGATGGCTCGTCGGCGGCATCGGGTGTGTGCGCCTGGCAGGCGACGAGGCCGAACGTCAGGGCGAGCAGGACGAAGATCATCGAGAAGGTGCGGTCGAGCATAGACACTCCGTGAGCGAGGTGGACCGGACGGACTGCGGTGCCCGCCGGCCATGGGTTCAGCGCGCCCCATATCAGGATGCGCTGGAAAAGTGAACCGCAGTTGTAGAATATCCCACAGCCTGTTGTCGGATATCGTACAACCTCATGCGCTGCACCCCGGTCGATCCCGGATCGGCTGGAGCGCGCGATCTGGTACGGCAATTGGAATGCCAACACGATGTCAGCCGCTGCGCGGGGCGCCCAACCACACGCTCCGCGCGCACCACCCGATCGAGGAGATCACCATGACCAGAGTCGCCACCGTCGCCTTCACGCTGCTGCTCACCCTTGTCGCGCTCGGCTGCCAGTCCGGCAACACCGAGCCGCCCCCTGCCACCCCACCGGCCGCCACCGCGAAGATCGAGGTGCCGGCCGAAGGCAAGAAGCTCGACCCGCCCGTGACCGCGGACCAGCTCCCCGACGGCGCCTGGTACTGCGACATGGGCACCGTCCACTACGCCCGTGGCGAGAAGGGCGACGGCAAGTGCCCCGTGTGCGGCATGATGCTCAAGGAGCACACACACTGAGCGGTCGCCGGACGGCGGCCTCTACGCCAGCCCGTACTTCTGGAGTCGGTACAGCAACACATGGCGCGGGATGTTGAGGTAGCGGGCGGCGGCGGACTTGTTGCCGTCCAGCTTCGCCAGCACGGCCAGGATCAGGGTCCGCTCGAAGGACTCGAGATCCAGCCCGTCCTCGGGCAGCTCGAACGGCAGGTCGCCGGCCACGTGCGCGGAGGCGCCGGCCTCGTGCCTGATCGCCGGTGGCACGTCCGTGGCGCGGATGACGTCTCCGTCCCTCAGCACCATCATCCGCTCCACGATGTTCTGCAGCTCCCGCACGTTGCCTGGCCAGACATGGCGCAGCAGGAGCTCGTCGACCTCGCGCTCCACGGTCACCGTTCGGTCGGGCTCGGCCCGACGCATGAAGTGGCGGACCAGCACCGGGATGTCCTCGGGGCGGTCGCGCAGCGCGGGGATCTCGATGGGGATGACGTTGAGGCGGTAGTAGAGGTCCTGCCGGAAACGGCCGATGGCGACCTCGGCCTCCAGATCCTGATGGGTGGCCGCCACGACGCGCACGTCCACAGGCACCGGGCGCGACGCGCCGACCGCCTCCACCTCGCCTTCCTGCAGGACGCGCAGCAGCTTGGACTGGAGCTCCGGCGACATCTCGGCGATCTCGTCGAGCAGGAGCGTCCCGCCGTCGGCCTGGCGAAACTTGCCGGGGGTGGCCTGATGGGCGCCCGTGAAGGCGCCGCGCTCGTGGCCGAACAGGACGCTCTCAAGGAGGTCGGCGGGGATCGCCGCGCAGTTGACGGCGACGAACGTGCGGTCGCGTCGGCCCGAACGCTCGTGAATGGCCCGCGCGATCAGCTCCTTCCCCGTGCCCGACTCGCCGCGCAGCAGGATGGTGGCGTCGCTGCTGGCGACCTTGTCCACCAGCCACAGCACCCGGTTCATCGCCGGGCTGGCCGAGACGATCGTCGCCACGCTCGCGCTCCGACGCACCATGCGCTCCAGCGCGGAGTGCTGACGTCGAAGGCGGCGGTGCTCGATCGCCTTGTCCAGGATGGCGAGCAGCGCCAGCGTGTTCACCGGCTTCTCGACGTAGTGGAAGGCCCCGCGCCGCATCGCCTCCACAGCGCGCTCGGTGTTGCCGTAGGCCGTGAACACGACCACCGCCACGTGCGGGTCGAGCTGCTTGAGGCGCGACAACACCTCCATCCCGCTCAGCCCCGGCATCCGCAGGTCCGTGATCACCACATCGATGGAGTCCCCATAGACCCCCAGCCCCTCCTCGCCGGACGCGACCGCCACGACCTCGTAGCCGGCGTCGACCAGGTGGAACTCGAGCACCTCGCGCAGGCTGTTGTCATCCTCGATCAGCAGGGCCTTGGCCTTCATGGGCTCTCCCTTGCGGGGCGCAGGCACACCCAGACGACGGTGCGACCCGGTGTGCTCTCGATGTCGACGAAGCCCCCGTGCGCCTCGACGATCCCGCTGCTGATGGTCAGCCCGAGGCCCGTCCCTTCGGCGCGCGTGGTGAAGTAGGGGTTGAAGACGTCCTCGAGGTGGTCGGCGGGGATGCCCGGCCCGGTGTCCTCGACGGCGAGGCACAGATAGCGGGCTCCGGCGATCGTGCGGGTCTGGTGTCGCACGATCACGCGCCCGCGCTGGCCGGGGCTGCGTTCAAGGGCCTGAAAGGCGTTGAGCAACAGGTTGAGCACGACCTGGCCAATCTGCCCGCGGTCGGCTTCGACGATCATCGCGCCAGGCTTGAGGTCCACGTCGATCTCGACCGCGTGGTGTGTCGTGGCCTGCTGCGTGAGCTCGAGCACCTCCGTGACCACCTCGGCCATATCGAGCGGCTCCACCCTCGACTCCCCCGGCCGCGCGAACCGAAGGAAGTCGCTCACGACTCGGCTGAGCCGATGGATCTCCTTCAGGAGCAGCTGGGCCATCCGGTGCTTGCGGTGCTCAGGCCCGAACTCGGTCGCGAGCGCCTCGGCGGCGCCGAGGATGGACGCCAGCGGGTTGCGGATCTCATGGGCGAGCCCGGAGGTGAGTTGGCCGAGCGCGCTGAGGCGCCCGGCCCGGACGAGCTGCTGCTCCAGCGCCTCGCGCTGGGCCACCGCGCGCTCGAGGTCGCGCTGGACCCGCTGCTGACGGTTGACCAGCCAGCCGGTCAGGCCACCTACCACCAGGTACAGGATCATCTCCAACAACTTGTCCACCGCCGGGGCGGGATCGGGGTGGTGGGCGAAGAACGCGTGCGGAGCGTAGACTGCGCACGCCGTCAGCGCCGAGATCAAGCCACCCCGAAGCCCGTGCGAGAACGCCAGAAGGAGGATCGGGAGGTAGTACAAGCGGCGGTAGACGTTGTGGAACTCCACCGCATGGGACTCGGTCAGGTAGTGGAACGCCGTGATCACCATCAACAGCCCGACGCCGGTGATGAGCCCCACGAGCTGATTGCGTTGCCGATTCGCCGACTCCATCGCGCCTCCGGACACAGGCCCACAGGATGGGACAGATGGCTTCTGAGCACCCGTCTGCCCACGCCGGTCAAGCAACTGTCAGGCCGCCCGCTGGACCGCACCTGCATCGCCCCAGACCGGCACGAGGCGACGAGCGTGTAGAATAGTCTACATCGAAGTGTCGGATATTGCCCAGCCGGGAAGCGGGCGACCGGGCGCCGGGCGGCTCGGCGGGCCGTGGCCGTTGGCACGAACCTTGGACTGATCCCCCTCGTTCATGGTCTCCCTCCGCAAGGTGCTCCACCCATGCGAACCCTCCGAACCCTTACCCTCCTGCTCGTCTCCTGGCTCATGGTCGGCTGCGCTGGTGCGGACAAGCGCGACCAGGTGCTCGATGACCTTCGGCCGGTGGAGGCGCAGTTCGCTCCCCCCGCACGGCCCGACGAGCCCGCGGAGTTCGACGGTACGCTCGACACCTACGTCGGCTACGGGCTCAGCCAGAGCCCGGCGCTGCGGGCCTCGCTCGAGCGGTGGCGCTCCACGGCGCTGATGGTCACGGGCCAGGGGCGGCTGCCAATGCCCAACGTCTCGTGGGGCTACTTCCTGCGCAGCGTGGAGACGCGGGTCGGCCCCCAGCAGCAGCGCATCGCGTTCAGCCAGATGATCCCGTGGCCCTCGAAGCTCCCAGCCGCCGAGGACGTTCAGGTCGAGAAGGCGCTCGCCGCCCACTCCGAGCTCGAGGCCTCGACGTTGGAGCTTCGCGAGCGGGTCGGCGCCGTCTACTGGCAGCTGTGGGCCATCCAGCGTCGCCGCGAGGTGCTCGCGGAGCAGCTCGAGCTGGTGCGGCTGCTCATCGGCGGGCTTCAGGCGCGGGTGGAGGTCGGTCGGGGTGAGATCGCCGACCTCACCCAGCTCGAGTTGACCGCGGCGCGCATGGAGGACGGGCTGCTTGGTCTCGACCAACGCGAGCGCGGGACCACGGCGCGGCTGCTCGGCACGATCGGGGCACCGCCGGCCAGCCGCGCGCCCGTGACGGCGGCGCGGGACCAACCGGTCGAGCTGCCCGCGGAGCCCGTCGCGGCGCTGGTCAGCCAGGCGCTCGCGCACCCTTCCCTCACACGGTTCGATCACCTGCAGGCCTCGGCGCGGGCGCGGGAGTCGAAGGCGGCCGCCAGCCGATACCCCGACTTCAGCGTCGGCGTCGAGTGGGTCGTGACCGCTGAGGCCGTGGACACGGGCCACGGCATCCCCGACGACAGCGGCAAGGACGCCGTCATGGCCCGCGTCGGCCTCGACGTGCCGATCTGGCAGGGGAGCTGGTCGGACGAGGAGGCCTCCGCGCGCGCCGAGCAGACCGGCCTCGCCTGGTCGCGCACCTCCGCTGAGCAGGGCCTCGAAGCGGACCTTCGCGCCACGCTCTTCGCCATCGAGGACACCGTGCGCAGGGTCCGCCTGTACGAGCGCACGCTGATCCCGCAGGCCGAGGGCGCCCTCGGCTCGACGCAGGGCGCGTTCGAGACCGGAAAGGGCGGCGTGGCCAACATCCTGCTTGCCTACCGCGACCTGATCGAGCTGCAGCTCGGCTGGATCGATGCCATGACCGAACACAAGACGCTCTGGAATCACCTCGACGCCATCGCGGGCAAGACCGTCACTCGACAGGACGCGCCATGAACGATCACTCACCTGAGACTGCCGACCAGGCCACACGCGGCGCGACCGCCCCCGAGGAACGCACGGGACGCGACGCCGCTGACGGCGCGCGTGTTGAGCCGCCCGAGAGCACCGCAGCGGCCAGCACGCCGGGGTGGATGCGTGCGCTGCGCTTCTTCGGGTTGGCGGCGCTGATCCTGGTCGCCTTCGTCGTGGGGACCCGGTTCGGCGGCGAGGGCGGTGCTCCGGCCGACGCGAACGCACACGACGAGCAGGGAGGGATGTGGACGTGCTCGATGCACCCCCAGATCCAGAGGCCGGAGCCAGGCCAGTGCCCGATCTGCGGCATGGATCTGGTCCCCATGACCTCGGGCGGAGGCGACACGGGGTCGGTGCACGAGGTGGTGCTCAGCGAGCGCTCGCGGGTGCTGGCCCAGATCCAGACCGCGCCGGTCGTGGTGGCGACGGCGCCGGCCCGTGACCTTCACCTCCTCGGCCGGCTTGACCTCGATGAGACGCGCGTGCGCACGGTGACCTCGTGGACCGAGGGCCGGATCGACAAGCTGACGGTCGCTACGACCGGTCAGCACGTCAAGCGCGGCCAGAGCATCGCCACGGTGTACAGCCCCGAGATCTACACCGCCCACCAGGACCTCTTGACCGCCCGGCGCCAGCTCGCCCGGATGACCGACGCCACACCCACGGCGCGGCGCGCGGCCGAGACCACGCTCCAGAGCGCGCGGCAGCGCATCGCCCTCCTCGGCGTCCCGCAGTCCGACCTGACGAAGATGGAGGCGGCCGACGCGCCGTGGACGCAGGTGCGCATCCAGACGCCGTTCGCCGGCACGGTGGTCGACCGCCTGGTGAGCGAGGGTGCCTACGTCAAGGCGGGTACGGGGCTGTACAAGCTCGTCGACCTGTCGACGCTGTGGGTTCAGCTTGACGCCTATGAGGCCGACCTCGAGGCGATCGCGATCGGTCAGACGGTCGACCTGACGTTTGAGGCCTTCGCGGGCGAGACGTTCACGGGCACGGTGGCGTTCATCGATCCGGTCGTGAACGCGCGCACGCGCACCGTCAGGGTGCGCGTGGAGGTCTCCAACGCCGACGACCGGCTCAAGCCCGGCATGTTCGCCGAGGCGGTCGTGCGCGCGGCGGGCTCGGCGGACAAGGCGCCGCTGGTGATCCCGGACACGGCGCCGCTGTTCACGGGCCGCCGCTCGGTGGTCTATGTGGAGGTGCCGGGCCGCGACACGCCGACCTTCGAGGCGCGCGAGGTCCGGCTGGGGCAGCGCGCGGGGGATGTCTATCCCGTCGTGGCGGGGCTGACCGAGGGTGAGCGCGTGGTCGTGCACGGGGCGTTCCGGCTGGACGCCGATCTGCAGCTCCGCGGTGGCCAGAGCATGATGACGGGGGACGACGACCGCAGCCCGGGCCGCTTCGACAACGCGATGGCGGTGCCGGCGGACTTCGTCAAGGCGCTCGCGCCGCTGCTCAACGCCTATCTGGAGCTGCAGGACGCGCTGGCGAGTGACGACTTCGACCGGGCCCGGCAGGCCTCGGCCAGCACGCGGCTGGCGGTGGACGCGGTGGAGCCGCCGAAGTCGCCCGAGGTCGCCGCGGCGTGGCGCGAGTCGCGGGCGAGCCTGCTGTCCGACCTGCGGTACATGGACGCCGCGACGACCCTCGACGGGGCACGCCGCGAGTTCGAGCCCCTGACCCGCAGCGTCGAGCTGGTCCTTCAGCGCTTCGGCAACCCGCTCCCGGACGAGCTCCACGTGGCCTTCTGCCCGATGGCCTTCGACAACCGGGGCGCCCGGTGGCTCCAGCGGGGCAACCAGGTCCGTAACGCCTACTTCGGAGCGCGGATGCTGGCGTGCGGGGAGATGAAGGACACGGTCGCGCCTGGCGCGCATCTCGGCGGCGGCGACGCGGTCGCGCCGGAGCTGCCGCGGGAGGCGGGGGCCGACGGCGAGGAGCCGGTGGCGGAGCCCGTGGCGCCGACGCCCGCTCCTGCGAAGGCCCACAAGGGGCCGACCACGCCCCCGGCGAGCGCGCCAGCCACCCAACCGATGAACCATTCCATGAGCCAGCCCAAGGCCGCGACCCCATGAGCACCCCGACCCCCCAGGGCGATCCCACCTCCCCGGCGTCCTATCCGCCGCGGGGGCTGTGGGCGCACCTCATCGGCTTCTTCATCGACAACCAGCTGGTGGTCTCGATCCTGGTGGGGCTCATCCTGCTGGGCTCGATGGTGGTGGCGCCGTTCGACATCGCGCCGGAGGGTCTGCCGCGCGAGCCGGTGCCGGTCGACGCGATCCCGGACGTCGGCGAGAACCAGCAGATCGTATTCAGCGAGTGGCAGGGACGCAGCCCTCGCGACATTGAAGACCAGATCACCTACCCGTTGACCACGGCGCTGCTGGGCATCCCCGGCGTGCGCACCGTACGCTCGTATTCCATGTTCGGGTTCTCGACGGTCTACGTCATCTTCGAAGACGACGTGGAGTTCTACTGGTCACGCTCCCGCGTGCTGGAGAAGCTGTCCGCCCTGCCCGCCAACACGCTGCCAGCGTCGGTCACCCCGATGCTGGGGCCGGACGCCACGGCGCTCGGCCAGGTGTTCTGGTACACGCTGGAGGGGCGCGACGCCAGGGGCAAGGTGGTGGGCGGGTGGGATCTGCACGAACTGCGCGCCGCCCAGGACTGGCAGGTGCGCTACGCGCTGCAGTCAGTGCCGGGCGTCAGCGAGGTGGCCGGCATCGGCGGCCAGGTGCAGGAGTACCAGATCGACGTCAACCCCGAGGCGCTGGTGGCGCACGGCATCACGCTGCCCGAGGTCGCGCGGGCGGTGCGGGAGTCGAACCTCGACGTCGGCGCGCGCACGCTGGAGATCAACCGCGTCGAGTACGTCGTGCGCGGCGTCGGCTTCATCCACACGCTGAAGGACATCGAGGAGGCGGTGGTCACCAACCGCGACAACGTGCCCATCCGGGTCAAGGACGTGGCGGTGGTGGGCCTCGGGCCAGCGAACCGGCGTGGGGTGCTGGACAACGGAGGCGCCGAAGCGGTGGGCGGTGTGGTGGTGGCCCGGTTCGGGGAGAACCCGCTGCAGGTCATCGACCGGGTGAAGCTCAAGCTGGCGGAGATCGCGCCGGGGCTGCCGCGCAAGACGCTGGAGGACGGCACGGTGAGCCAGATCACCGTCGTGCCGTTCTACGACCGCACCCATCTCATCCGTGAGACGCTCGGCACGCTGTCCACGGCGCTCTACCAGCAGATCCTGATCACCATCATCGTGGTGCTGGTGCTGCTTCGGCGGATACGAAGCTCCGCCATCATCTCGGCGATGCTGCCCATGGCGGTGCTGTCGAGCTTCCTGCTGATGAAGTGGACGGGTGTGGACGCGAACATCATGTCGCTCGCGGGCATCGCCATCGCCATCGGGACGATGGTGGACATGGGCATCGTGTTCACCGAGAACATCATCCAACACTTGGAGACGGCCCCGCCGGACAAGCCGCGGAGCGTGGTGATCCGGGACGCGGCGGCGGAGGTGGCTCCGGCCGTGCTGACGTCGACGCTGACGACGGTGGCGAGCTTCCTGCCGGTGTTCGCGCTGACGGCGTCGGAGGGCAAGCTGTTCTCGCCGCTGGCCTACACCAAGACCTTCGCGCTGCTCGGCAGCCTGGCGTTCGCGATGACCATCCTGCCGGCGCTGGCCCATCGGCTGCTGTGGCAGAAGCCGGACCCGGTCAAGACGCCGCACACGGGCTTCGGGCGCGTCTGGCGGTCGCTGCTGCGTTTCGAGCACGCGCGGGACTGGCTGGTGCTGGTGATCGGGGTGGTGTTGGCCGTGGCGTTCGAGCCGTGGGTCGGGGCGTTCGTGATCATGTTCGCGGTGTTTCGGCTGGCCGAGCCGATGCTGCCGACGCGGCTGCGTGGCGCGCCACGGTGGATCGAGAACATCGTGGCGGTGATGGCGGTGACGTACCTTCTGGCCGAGGACTGGCTGCCGCTGGGGCCGGGGCGCGGGCTGCCGATGAACCTGGGCTTTGTGGCGCTGGTGGTGGGGGTGATCCTCGGCGCGTTCTCGCTGTTCATCCTGGTCTACGACAAGATCCTGCGCTGGGCGCTCAACAACAAGGTGGCATTCTTGAGCGCGCCGGTGTTCATCGTCGCGTTCGGGGTCACGGCGTGGCTGGGCTTCGATGCGACGTTCGGCTGGCTGCCGCAGAGCGTGAAGGAAGACGGCGTGGTGCGTTCGGTCGCGGCGGCGTTCCCGGGCTTTGGCAAGGAGTTCATGCCGCCGTTCGACGAGGGCAGCTACCTGTACATGCCCACGACCATGCCGCACGCCTCGCTCGGCGAGTCGCTGACCTTGCTGTCGGAGAGCGACGCGGCGATCAAGGAGATCCCGGAGGTGGACGACGTGGTCGGCAAGATCGGCCGCGTGGACAGCCCGCTGGACTCGGCGCCGATCAGCATGGTCGAGACGATCATCACCTACAAGGCGGAGTATCGGACCGAGCCCGACGGGACGAGGGTCCGCCAGTGGCGCGACAAGATCCGGAGCGCTGATGACATCTGGCAAGAGATCCTCAAGGCCGCCGAGCGCCCTGGCCTGACCAGCGCCCCGGAGCTGATGCCGATCGCCGCCCGCATCGTCATGCTGCAGAGCGGGATGCGCGCGCCGATGGGGATCAAGGTCAGCGGACCGGACCTCGAGACCATCGAGAAGGTGGGGCTGGAGCTCGAGCAGCTCCTCAAGCAGGTGCCCTCGGTGCGGCCGGAGACGGTCTTCGCCGAGCGCATCGTCGGCAAGCCGTACATCGAGATCGAGCTCGACCGCGTGGCCATCGCGCGGCTCGGGTTGACGATCAACGCCGTCCAGAACGTCATCCAGGTCGGCGTCGGCGGGATGTTGCTGACGACGACGATCGAGGGGCGGGAGCGGTACGCGGTGCGGGTCCGGTACATGCGGGAGGAGCGGGACAGCGTGGAGGCGCTCGGGCGCATCCTCGTGCCGACGGGCACGGGCACCCAGGTGCCGCTGTCGGCCCTTGCGCAGCTCCGCTACGAGCGCGGGCCGCAGATGATCAAGTCGGAGGACACGGCGCTGGTGGGCTACGTGATCTTCGATCGCAAGCAGGAGTACGCCGAGACGGACGCGGTGGTGGAGGCGCAGCGCTTCCTCGACGGCAAGATCGCCAGCGGCGAGCTGGTGCTGCCGGCGGGGTGCAGCTACAGCTTCGCGGGGAGCTATCAGAACCAGATCCGGGCCGATCAACGGTTGGCCCTGCTCATCCCGCTGGCCTTGTCGCTCATCTTCATCCTGCTCTACATGCAGTTCCGACGGACCTCGACCACGGCGCTGATCTACACCGGTGTGGCGGTGGCGGTCTCGGGCGGGTTCGGGCTGATCTGGCTGTACAACCAGCCGTGGTTCCTCGACTTTTCGGTGTTGGGTGTGGATGTGCGAGAGCTGTTCCAGGTCGGGACGGTGAACATGTCAGTGGCGGTCTGGGTCGGCTTCATCGCGCTGGTGGGCGTGGCGACCGACGACGGCGTCGTCCTTGCGACCTACATCAAGCAGCGCATCGAGGAGCGACCGCCGACGACGGTGGCGGCGATCCGCGCCGAGGTGCTCGAGGCAGGAAAGCGGCGCGTGGTGCCGTGCATGATGACGACGGCGACGACCATCCTCGCGCTGCTCCCGGTGCTGACCTCGCAGGGGCGTGGCTCGGACGTGATGGTGCCGATGGCGTTGCCGTCGCTCGGCGGCATGACGGTGGAGCTGGTCACGTTGTTCGTGGTGCCGGTGCTGTACGCATCGGTGGAGGAGCTGACGCTGCATGTGGCCGCGTGGCGCAAGCGGCTGCGCGAGACATCGAGGGCCGCGAACGCTTGATCAGTCCGAGGCGTGCTGCCAGAACTCGGATTCGGCGGCGCGGCTGTCGGCCTCGGCCAACCAGGCCCTGAACCGGACCCAGGCGGCCAGGCTGCGCCGCTCGCCTTCGAGGTCCTGCTGGCTGTGCAGGATCCGGGCGTTGACGCCGATCCCGGCCAGCGCAAACATCTCGGTCCACCGCGCGCACAGCCGAAGGAAGCCGTCGAGCGAGGACGCCACGAGCTTCGGGCGCAGGGCGCCCGCGGTGACGGTGTCCGTGTAGACCGGCAGCGACGGCTTGGCGGCGTCCACGAAGTAGGGGTCGTCGACCGCGGTGCCGATGACGATCCACCGGCTGCGCCAGTTCTCCTTGCGCGCGCTCTCGAAGATGACCGGATCGTGGGCGAGGATCAGCTCGCGGACGGGATAGAGGACCAGCGAGCCATAGACCCAGGGGTTGACCTCGACGGCGAGTGGATCGCACATCTTGTAGAACGCCCTGAGCGCGCGGGACGGCTCGAGGCCGAGGTCGCGCAGGTCGGCGAAGATGTCGTTGACCTCGTCGTCGTCGAGCGCCTCGAAGTGGCCAGACTGGCCGGCTCGGGCGAGGGTCTCGGACAGGATTTTCGCGGCGCCTTGCAGATCCATGGCGTCAGACCTCCGTGTGGTGACTTTGGGTGCTCGCGTGCGGCGCATTGTTGCAGAATCACGGGCCGATGGCAAACCCCACCAGCCGCCCTGCCCTTCCCAACCCCTCCATCTCGGCCATGAACTCGCCGCAGCTGAACGCCGACACCTCGAGGGCGACGATGGGGCATGGCGGGACGCTCACGTAGGCCACCCTGGCGGCCAGCGAGCGAGACGGCGCGGGCCCGGCGACCCGCACCGTGTCAGGGGCTGACACTCAATACCGGAGGATGGAGTAGACGTCCTTGCCAGTGAGCTTCTCGCTCCCGTTCAGGAAGCCGAGCTCGATGACGAAGGCGCAGCCGACCACCTGTCCGCCGAGCCCTTCGATGAGTTGGCAGGTCGCCGCCGCCGTGCCGCCGGTGGCGAGGAGGTCGTCGACGATCAGCACCTTCATGCCCGGCTCGATGGCGTCCGTGTGCATCTGCAGGGTGTCGGTGCCGTACTCGAGCGCGTAGTCGACGCTGGTGGTGGCCGCAGGCAGCTTGCCGGGCTTGCGCACCAGCGAGATCCCCAGCCCCATCGCGTACGCCAGCGCGGTGCCGAAGATGAAGCCGCGCGACTCGATCCCGACGATGCGCTCCACGCCGGCGTCGAGGTAGTGCGCCTTGAAGTGGTCGATGACCGACCGGAGGGCGGCGGCATCCTGCAACACCGGCGTGATGTCCTTGAACAGGATGCCCGGCTTCGGAAAATCGGGCACGTCGCGGATGATGGACTCGAGCTGGGTTTGGATGTCGGTCACGGAGACTCCTCCTTCGTGAGGGTGACCTCGCGCTGGTGGGGCGCGATGCCGATCGCCTCGATCGCCTTCATGCCCGCGTCGCTGGTCAGTCGCAGATGCAGCGGACAGATGCTGACGAAGCCATCCGACACGGCGGTCCCGTCGGCGCCGGACTCCTCGCAATGACCGAGGTACTGCCCCCCGATCCAGTAGTAGGGGCGGCCGCGCGGGTCGTGCTTCTCGTCGACCTGACGGTCGTAGTCGCGAACGCCCTGGCGGGTGAGGCGCCATGGGGTCGAGAGCGTCACGTCGGCCGGGAAGTTGACGTTGAGCAGGACCTCCTTCGGGAGCGCCGCTTCGTTGTCCAGGATCCAGCGCGTGACCATGGCCGCCTGGGCCGCGGCGGCGACGATGTTGGGCGTGCCACGGTGGTCCTGGCTGAAGGCGACCGCGCGGACGTCCATCAGCAGCCCCTCCATCGCCCCGGCGACCGTGCCGCTGTAGGTGATGTCATCGGCGATGTTGAGGCCGTCGTTGATGCCGCTGATGACGAGCGCGGGCTTGCGGTCGAGCACGTAGTGCAGGCCGATGTAGACGCAGTCGGTGGGCGTGCCGCTGCACCAGTAGTGCCCCGGCGCGAGCTCCCTGAGCCGCACCGGCTTGTGCAGCGTGATCGCGTGTCCACCCGCGCTCTGCTGACGCTCCGGCGCCACGATTACGGTGTCGGCGAACGCGTCGAGCGCGTCCCGAAGCGCCAGGATGCCCGCGGCATCGTAGCCATCATCGTTCGTGATGAGAATGAGAGGACGTTCCAAGGGAGCTCCGGGGCTGGGGTACGTGGTCGAAGGTCACGGAGGACCGACGCAGATGCCTACCCCATCTGGGGATGGTTGCCAACCCCCAGCGCACCCCTCTGACTTCTATCCATAAGGCTGGCGGTCGAGAACCACCCGGTGAGAGCCGTGAGGTCGTCGTCCGCAGACACCCCAGGCTCGGTCGGGCTATTGGCCCTCCCGTCGCCAGGGGCTCATCTGT
>Ga0100377_1002211_pt1 | contig 16411 bp, 17 predicted proteins | sample CryGeymeta201501_FD_83664 | JGI IMG/M metagenome (GOLD analysis project Ga0100377, IMG submission 83664) | Groundwater microbial communities from Crystal Geyser aquifers in Utah, USA - Crystal Geyser metaG 2015-01 | ecosystem: Environmental > Aquatic > Deep subsurface > Groundwater | place: USA... | reverse complement strand
TTTAAAATATTTCATCAGCTCTGCTGGAAATATGCTCTGTAATAATTTTATGTCTTGTGTTTCGATAGCTTTTTTTTACAAAAATAATATTATTCCCCAACTTTTTTACCTGACCCAAAAAAAATGATGGAAATTTTAAAAGAAAATTTCTTGTATCATTTTTTCTTTAATTTTTTTCAATGGAATTTTGACCAAAATAGATGCAAAATCAACCAAAATTAGCTTTTATAAGGAGCGACTAGATAAAGTGTGTTGTCAAAAGAACCTACCATACCATCAGCACCATAACTGTTGAAGGTTTAAAGTAATTGGTTGTTGCTGTTGTTAATAAAGTTTTTTCAATTGGTGTAACAATTGTTTCTTTAATTGGTCAGTTGTCATTACGAGCCAGCAACTTAGGTTTACAAATTATTTTCAATTTGTTTGATTAATTCTTCTTCTGAAATCATCCCATTATGTTTCCATATTTCTTTTCCATTTTTAAAAAGAATAAAAACAGGAACACCTTGAATTTCGAATGCTTTTCCAACTTCTTTACTTTTATCAATATCAACTCTCATCACCATAGCTTTCTCTTTAAATTTTTCCTCAATTCCATCAATAATTGGAGCCATTTTTCGACATGGAGAGCACCAAACAGTATGAAAATCAACTAATACCGGTTGGTCGGTTAACAGCAATTTGTTGAAATCAGCTAAAGTGAGTTGTTGAATTTTTTCATCCTTAGCACCATCGGGTTTAACAATCGGAAACCCACTATTTTCCCATCCAGTTATTCCACCTTTTAGGTTATAAATTTTTTTGAATCCATTATTTTTGAGCAATTCAGCAGCTTGTGAACTTCTTCCTCCCGATTTACAATATACATAAATTGGTTTATCTTTTTGCATCAGATTTAGTTTAGTACTAAAATCTTTATCATAAAAATTAATAGTACTTGCGTTGTTAATATAGCCATTAGAAACCTCTTCAGGAGTTCTCACATCAAGAATAATTCCTTCGCCAGCATCCACCAATTCTTTAAATTGTTTTGTATCAACATTTTCGATAGTTAATGTTGGTTGCTGTGCTTGATTATTATTGCAACTAATTAACAGAATAATTGCAGCAACTATTTTTCCTAATTTTTTCATTTTTTTCATTTTAGAACCCACCTTAATTACAAATGAAGCAATTTCGTATTTTACTTTTTAAATCTAATACAAAAAATTAACTACTTACTCAAAATTTTAAATTCTGTTCTTCTATTTTCTTGGTGAGCAGCTTCTTTTTCGTCTTCAAATTTTAATTTAGCAATTTCGGCATCAGTGATAACTAGCATGGTTTCACCATAACCTTTAGATACCAGGCGGTCAGAACTAATTCCATTTTTTATTAAATAATCTACACACGATTGTGCTCTTTTTTGAGATAAATCTTCGTTGTATTTATCGCCACCTCTCGAATCGGTATGAGCCGAAAGTTCAATTTTAATAGTTGGATTTTCGGTCAACAATTTAATTAATCGGTCTAATTCATTTTTTGAAGCATCGCGTAAAGTGGCTTTGTTATAGTCGTAAAAAATATTTTTTAAGACAATGATACTACCAACATCAATTCCTTTTAAGCAAATATTTTTTTCAACTTCTTGGTAGGCAGCTGTTTCAGGGATATTAAAGTTTTCAGAATGAAATAAATAACCTTCTTCTCTTACAATTAATCCATAGTTTTTACCCGATGGTAATGAAACTAAGTATTTTCCAGTTGTTTCGTTCGACTCGAAAGTAGCTAAGGTTTTATTTAAATCTACATCGATAAGTTCTAATGAAGCCCCAACTGGTTTAAGTGTTTTACAATCGCTAATAACTCCTTTTAAAATGGTAATTCGTTTGGTTAACGCATCCACTTGTTTTTCGATTATTTTTTCACTCACTGGTTTAGCAATGTTCGCCAATAAATTATCTTCAGATGTTAATTGAAAAGGTTTTTCTGGTCCTAAAAAGGTAATCATGTAAATGTCTTTTTCTCCAAATCCATCGGTTTTAAAAGAAGAATAATAACCTCTTCTTCCGCTAGCATTAATTACAAAAAACACATCATCATCAACGGTATTAATAGGATAGCCAATATTTTCGGGCTCACCCCAAGTTCCATCTTCTTTTAAAGTTGATTTAAAAATGTCGTAACCTCCCATTGTTTTTTGTCCTTGAGAACTAAAATAAAGCGATTTGCCATCAGGATGTATCAAGACCCCTTCTTCGTTATATTTTGAATTGATTACAGGTCCTAAATTTTTTGATTCTCCCCAATCTTTTAGAACCTCGTCCCATTTGGTAACATAAATATCATGGTTACCAAAACCACCTGATTTGTTACTCACAAAATAAAGTGTTTTTCCATCACTGGAGTAGCTGGCAGAAGATTCGTGGGATTTAGTATTGATGTTTTTATTCATTTTTTTTGGCTTAGACCAAACTGCTCCGACCAATTTACATTCATATAAATTTCCGTCTCCTTTATCATCGATATAAATAATCATGCTTTGAGCATCAGGAGCAACAGCAACAGTAGCATCATGCTCATCAGAATTAACAGGTCGTCCCATATTTGCAGGTTCTGTCCATTTGCCACCAACTTTGTTAGAAATATAAATGTCTTCATAATACTCATTTAATCCCAAATCAACTTTTCCTCCAGTAGAAGTGTTTCTTCGAGAAGTAAACATCATCACCGATTCATCGGCAGAAATAATGGCTCCGTATTCTGGGTATTTAGTGTTTACTGGTCTTCCAAAGTTATCGATAAATGCACGTACTGGAGCTGCTACCAATTTTTTGGCAGTTTCACATTCTGCAATTCTTTTGTTCACATCTTCAATTTCTAAAGGGTTTTTAGAAACTAATTTTGTTTTATAGTTGTTAAAAGCCACAATCGCTTTATCAAATTGCATGGTTAGGTGGTAACCAATTCCTAATTGGTATTGTATATCAGGAGATACGTTAGGGTTTAATTGTAATGCTTTTTCAAAATGAGGAACACACTCTTCTTTATACACCGACGACACCACGTAACACCTACCCATTCTATAATTTAATTCGGCATTGTTAGGATTAAATTTATTGGCATTAAAAAGTAGGGGTAATGCTTCTTTGTAATATCCAGCTCTAATTTTATAATTATCTTCGTTAAGGTCGATGTAAGTAGAAGGAATGATATCAAAAAGTTGATAGCCTTGTGTTAAAAAATCTTTAGCTACTTTAAATTCGTCTTTTCTTTCTTTGAATAAACTTTTATCAAAAGGAACATCTTGAGCTAAACAGTTGAAAGTAAAAAGTGAAAAGTAGAAAGTTAGTATGATTAATTTATAATATTTTGTGTTCATGGTTTGTATTTTTATAGTATAGCAAGTATTTTTAATTACAACTTTGTTGAGCAAAAGATTTTCCGTTCTTAAGTCCTAATGAAGCGGCTTTATTCCAATCTTCACAAGCTTTATCTTCTTCTCGAAGCATTTCTCTGGCGATACCTCTATTTAAATAAGCTGCTCCAAAAGTATCGTCGAGTAATATGGCTTTGTTACAATCTTCAATAGCACCTTTAAAATCTTTTAATTTATATTTAGCGGCTGCCCTGTTGTTATAAGCAAAAATATAACTTGCTTTTAAACGAATGGCATCGTTAAAATCGGCTATTGCTCCATCATAATCACCTTTTTCGTATTTAGCAAAACCTCTATTGTTGTAAGCAATATAATAATCATCTTTTAATGCAATCGCTTTGTTGTAATTGCTAATTGCTTCATCATATTGTTTTTTATTTCGTAAGGCACTTCCTAAGTTATTGTAAACAAAAGGAAGCTTGCTGTCCACTAAAATAGCTTTTTTATAATCAGCAATTGCTCCTACAAAATCGTTTAATTGTCTTTTTGCACTGCCTCTATCATTGTAGGCATATGCATAATCGGGTTTATTTTTTATGGCATTGGTGTAATCCTCAATGGCTTCTTTTAATTTATCATCTAAAAAATAAATGCCACCACGGTAATAATAGGCTTGTGCATTTTTCTCATCTACTCGAATGGCATCGTTAAAATCCTTTAAAGCAGCTGCTATATTTTCAAGTTCTTGATAAGACCTACCTCTAATAAAATAAGCATTATTTGAATCTGGTTTCAATTCAATTACTTTATTAAAATCAACAATGGCTTCTTTAAAATCGCCTAATTGATATTTGATAGAACCTCTGTTAAAATAGGCTTTGTCAAAATTAGGGAGCAGCACAATGGCTTGATTAAAATCGCTTATTGCTCCCTGAAGGTTTTTTGCATTAAACTTTTCAATTCCTGCATTGTAAAGTTCTTGAGCTTGCATGGTGGCGAAAGCGGAAGTATCTCCAACATTAACGTCTTGGGCAAAAATGAATGTGCCAAAAGACATCATACTAACTAATAAAGTTGCTTTAATTTTTCTCATGTGTGTAAAATTTATCGACCAATTTAATAATATTTGTTTTAAACAATAGCTATTTTAGGATTAAATTATAATAAATTAATAACAGTAAGATTGACACGGAAAATTTATAGTTTTGAAATCATGAAAATTCCTAACAATACCATTCGTTCTGCTGCTAATTATTTTACTAGCGAGTTAAGTAATTTATATGATAAATCTGAATTACAACAACTCTTACACCTAACTTTTTTACATTATTTTGGGTTTACTAAATTAGATTTTATGACCAATGATAAAAAGTTATTATCGGAATCGGATTTATTAAAAATTATTTATGCTGTTAAAGGATTAAAAAAAAATAAACCATTGGCTTATATTTTAGGAGAATGGGAATTTTATGGTATTTCTTTAAAAGTAAATGAACACACATTAATTCCAAGACCTGAAACTGAGGAATTGATTCAGTTAATAATTAATGAAAATAAGCACCAAAAATCTATAAAAATTTTAGACATAGGAACTGGCTCTGGTTGTATTGCTTTGGCGTTAAAAAAACACTTGCCACAAGCAACAGTTACTGCTTGGGATATTTCGGAAGAAGCGTTGAAAATTGCCAAAGAAAATGCAATTAAAAATAGTTTAGCTATTTCTTTTCATCAGATAGATATTTTAAGTGATAAACACACTAACTCTTCCGAAAAATTTGATGTTATTGTGAGTAATCCACCTTATATTACGCATGCTGAAAAATCGTTAATGCAGGAAAATGTATTGAATTATGAACCTCATTTAGCTCTTTTTGTAGAGGATAATAATCCTTTCTTATTTTACGAAACCATTTCCGATTTTGCTTTGCAGCACTTATCCGCAAAAGGTAAACTCTATTTTGAATTGAATGAAAAGTATGGAAAAGAAGTAAAACATCTACTTTCTTCAAAAGAGTTTAATGAAGTTGAAATCGTGCAAGATATTAACGGAAAAGAGCGAATAATAAAATGCTCAATTAAATAAGATATTCTGAATCTTGAGCTGGAATTCGGATATTTTTAAAACCGACATCCAATAATTTTTCTCGGTATTCTTGTTGTGCTTCATAACTTCCATGAACCAAGAAGAATTCTTTTATTTGTGTAGGATCTTGGCAACTTAAGTAAGTAATCATTTCTTGGTAGTCACCATGAGCACTGTATTCGTCTATCATTCTGATGTCAGCTTTTACCTGATATTCAGCTCCAAAAATCCGAACTGTTGTTTCCCCATTTTTTAACCTTCCACCCATAGTAGAAGGCTCACAATAACCTACAATTAATATGGTATTTTTTTTACTCTCAATGTTATTTGCCAAATGATGCAATATTCTACCAGCTTCCATCATGCCGGAAGCTGAAATAATAATACAAGGTTCTTGAATGGCATTAAGTAATTTAGATTCTTCCACTTCGGTAATGTAATGTAACCGATTAAATCCGAAAGGGTCTGCATCAGACTTCATGTAATCGATTAAATCTTTATGGTAACATTCGGGATGATTTTTTAGAATTTGTGTGGCATTGGTGGATAAAGGACTATCTACATAAACATTAATTTTTGGAAGTTTTCCAGCAGCTTCTAAACGGTCTAATGCATATACAATTTCCTGTGTTCTACCTAAGCTAAATGCTGGAATAATTAGTTTTCCTTTTTTTAGAACACAAGTTTCGTTAATTACTTGAAGTAATTTACCTTCCGAATTTTCTAAGTTTTCGTGTAACCTGTTTCCGTAAGTAGATTCAGCAATAATGTAATCCGCTTGAGGAAATGGTTTTGGATTTTTAATAATCCGATGATTTTGTCTGCCAATATCTCCTGTATAGCACAATTTAATGAGTTTTCCTTCTTCTTTAATCCTTAAATTTATTGCTCCAGCACCTAAAATATGACCGATTACAGTAAAACATAATTCTATTTCATCATCTATTTTTACCCATTTTTCGTAAGGAATACTCTTAAAATGAGTTAAAGCTATTTTTGCTTCTTCAATAGTATATAAAGGTTGAACAAGTTCGTTATCGTCTAATCTTCTTTTTTTATTTCTGTATTCTGCATCCGATTCCTGAATGTGAGCACTATCTACCAACATAATTTCACAAAGATCTAAAGTGGCTTCGGTACAAAATACTTTTCCTTTAAATCCTTTTTTTACAAGGTAAGGAATTGCTCCAGAATGATCGATGTGGGCATGAGATAAAATACAATAATCAATTTCTGTAGGCTCAAAACCTAAATTTTGGTTGTGGTTAGAATTGATGGCTTCCCGACCTTGAAATAAACCACAATCTAGTAAAATAGTTTTACCATTTCTAGTGATTAAAATATGTTTACTTCCTGTAACGGTTTGTGCAGCTCCTTTAAATAGAATTCTCATGTATTGTTTATTGTGAGGTAAAGATAATATTAATATCTTTAAAAAGTTTTTGAAAAAGAAAAAATGAAATTAGATATATTAGCAATTGGAGTGCATCCCGATGATGTAGAGTTAAGTTGTGCAGGAACGCTGTTAAAACACATTGAGTTAGGTAAAAAAGTTGGAATTTTAGACTTAACGCATGGCGAATTAGGAAGTAGAGGTAGTGGTGATTTACGACTCATTGAAGCAGCTAATTCTGCCAAAATATTAGGTATTTCTATTAGAGAAAACTTGGGGTTTGCTGATGGGTTTTTCATTAATGATAAAACACATCAATTGCAAATCATTAAAATAGTAAGAAAATATCAACCAAATATTGTACTTGCCAATACGCCATCAGATAGACATCCCGATCATGGTAGAGCTTCTCAATTGATATCTGAAGCTTGTTTTTATTCAGGTTTGCTAAAAATTGAAACAGAATTAGACGGAGTGAAACAAAATTTTTGGCGACCAAAAGCAGTTTATCATTACATTCAAGACCGATATATACAACCCGATTTTGTAGTAGATGTAACTAACTTTGTGGATAAAAAAATGGAAGCCATCCTCGCTTTCAGCTCTCAGTTTTACAACCCCAATTCTAAAGCTCCAGAAACTCCAATTTCGAGTAAAAAATTTTTAGATTTTGTAAAAGCACGAATGGCAAACTATGGTAGGGATATTAATGTAGATTTTGCCGAAGGTTTTAAAGTGGAAAGAGTAGTAGGAGTGGAAGATATCACTCAATTGAAATAATAGTAGTTTACTTTCGTTTTTAAATGCAATTTCACGATTTATTGATTGAATTTTATTTCTCAAATAACGAACAAATCTGAGTTTAACAAAAATGTTTACACTCTATTTACTGGACAAATAATCGTTCAGGCAATTTCATTTTTTGTAGGTTTTATTATCACTAGATTATATGCACCTGAACAGATTGGAGTTTATTCGTTGTTTATAGGAATAACCACTATTTTAACTATTATTTCAACAGGCAGATATGATGCAGCAATAGTTGTTGAAGAAGATGATGGTAAAGCAAAATCTTTATTGCTGCTATCATTACTGATTAGTTTTTGGTTTAACTTCTTGCTATTTGTTTTTTTATATTTTTTTTCCAATCCATTTATGAATTATTTTAACATCAATAGTTTAGGAAAATGGATTTTAATAATTCCGATTACAGTTTTTATTGGGAGTATTATTAAGGCAGCTCAAAATTATTATAACAGATATTCGGAGTATGGTAAAATGAAAAATTCTGACATCATTAAATCAGCAGGTAATTCAGTTTTTTCTGTTGCGTTTGGGCTACTCCAATTTTTAAGTGGAGGATTAATACTCGCTAACTTTATTGGTAACCTTTTTTCTGCTCTGTTCTTAGTGCTGAAATTTTCCAATTTTTTTTGGAAAGATATTCATTTATTTTACTCCATTCAACAGCTAAAAGAAGTAGCAGTTCAATACAAAAATTATTTAATATCGTATTCTTTATCAGGACTGTTAAATGCTTTAGTCACCAATGGCACACCAATTTTTATTGTTTATTTTTTTAGCGAAAAAATAGCAGGATATTATTTTATGGCAGAAAAAGTGATAAGTATTCCAATTGGATTAATTGTTGCTTCAATTTCTAGGGTTTTTTACCAAAAAGCCAGTGAATTGTACCGAGAAGATAAAACCAAATTTTTAGCATTGATAATAAACATTCAAAAAAAAATGGTTTTATTTTTAGTTCCATTTTTAATTATTTTATCTGTTTTTGCTCCTTACTTTTTTAAATTATTTGGTGAGGGTTGGGGATATGCAGGTGAAATGGTAAAATATTTTGCCATTTTAATTTTTTTAAGTAATGTAGTTGCTCCTGTAGGTTATATCTCAAATGTAATTAATAGGCTCGATATTTTACTTTATTTTAATATTAGTATTGCAGTTTCAAGAGTAATTACGTTTTATATAGGAAGTTTATATCTGAGTTTCGAATATGCTTTGTTATTTTCATCAATGGTTGTTTCCATTTGCTATTTAGTGTTTAATATTGTACTTAAAAAGAAGATAAAATCAGAAATTAAAAGTGAAAGAGTTTTTTAAAATACTAGTTCAACCATTTATTAATATTGGTATTATCATTATTTTCCCAAGATTTAAGAATAAAAATTACTATACTTTTAAAGTTCTTTTGATGGGTATTCGTCAAAAAATAGTTGGTGTAAATAAAAAAGTAAAATGGCCTGTACATTTTACTTCTGTAGTTATTGCTTCAGAAAAAATTATACCAGGCACTAAAGCTCCTGGATTTTCTATGGGCTGTTTTATTGATGGCAGAAATGGTATTGTTATTGGAGAAAATGTTTGGGTTGGACCCAGAGTTTCATTGATTAGTCAAAACCATAATGAGAATAATTATTTGAAATACGAAACTGCAAAGCCTATCATTATCGGAAAAAATTCGTTGTTAACAGCAAATTGTGTTGTTTTGCCAGAAGTAGAATTAGGTGAACATACTATTGTTGCTGCTGGTGCTGTGGTTACTAAATCCTTTTTGAAAGGTAATCAGGTTTTGGGTGGAGTTCCTGCTAAAGTGATAAAAAAATTAAGCCCTTATCAAGGTTAAACTTGATAAACTTTTTTCCAAATTGCAAAATTTATGAGTCTCCACAAACGTTGGGTGTTAGTTTTTAAAGCATTATCATAAATGCTCTCAAAATTTTCATTAAATCCAGCCCAATCTACAAATTCATCATTCTTTTGTTCGCTAATCATTTCTTTGAGGATTGGTTTTAACTCTTTCAACCATTCATTTTCTGGAGTGGCAAACCCAATCTTATCTTTTCGTTCGTAGATTTCTTTTGGAATCAGCTTTTTAAAAGCCTCTCTTAACAGGTATTTGCTGGTCGAATTTCTTATTTTATAAGCTCCTGATTGATTAAATACAAACTCAACTAATTCATAATCATCAACAAAAGGAGTTCGGCTTTCTATCGAAAAACGCATTGCATTTCGATCAGCCAATCTTAACAAATGTTTTAGCTTGTTTTGCGTAAATTGATGAGCCAATAATTTATTCAAATCACAACTAAATTCATCATTTTTTAATTCGATTCTTTCGGAATTATCGTTCCATAACTTTTTATTAATGTAGTTTAACTCTGGTTGAGATTGGATTAATCTTTTTTGATAACTGTTCTGAAATAACTTAGAAAAGTTGTATTTCAAAGGCAATAAATAGAGTAGAGAACGGTTAGAAAAATTGCTTTTTTGTCCGTTTATATTATTAAAAAACGAGGAACAAGAAAATTTCTTTAAACTGTTAAAAACACTAGCTACATAATGTGGAGAGTAACCTCCAAATAATTCATCAGCACCCTGACCATCTAAAGTAACTTTTACTTCAGTTTTACTCACCAATTCCATTACTTTGTATTGCGAAAAAGAGCTTGAGGAAGTAAAAGGAATATCCTGATAATAAACCAAATCTTCCAATTGTTCTTTTAAGTCTTTTGCATTAGGACAGGTTTTGTTCCAATTGGTATTAGTGGCTTTAGAAACTAGTTCAGCCCAATGTTCTTCATTAATACTATTATCTGGATAAATAGCCGTAAAAAGCTCTTGAACTTCTTCGTTTTGGTCTTTTTTTTTATTTTTTATGTCATTAATTATGCATGTAATAATGGTGCTATCTAATCCACCGCTTAAACAAGTTCCGATTTCTACATCCGCCCTTAATCGTGTTTTAACTGCTTGATATACTTTCTGGAAAACTACATCGGTTAGTTTATTAAATTTACTAGTATCGAATGCTTCCCATTGCTTATTATATGATAATTCATAGTATTTATTTTTTTTAAAAGTTTTAGTGGTGAGATTGAAAGAGAAATTATGAGCAGGTTTTAATTCGTAAATACCTTTAAAAAAACTTTCATCATCCACCTCTAGCTTTCCTGTTACTAAATAATCATAAACAGCTAGAGGATTAATTTTTTTTTCAAAATTAGGAAGTCGAATAAGACTTTTTATTTCTGATGAAAAAGCAAAACATTCTTCATTATTAACATAATAAAAGGGTTTTACTCCAAAACGATCACGAGCTCCAAAAAGTTCATTTTTTCGGCAATCGTAAAGAACAAACGACCACATTCCATTTAACTTCAATAAACATTCTTCTCCCCATTCGATATAAGCATTTAAAAGAACTTCGGTGTCGGTTTGGGTAATAAATTGATGTCCCAATTTTTCGAGCACTATTTTAATGGATTGGTAATTGTAAATTTCACCGTTAAAAACAATCCAATAATTTTTTGATTTATCGCACATAGGCTGATGTCCACATTCAGAATGATCCATGATGGATAACCTTCGGTGCCCTAAACCTAAAAAGTAATTATTATCTAAATCGGAAATTGAAGCTATTGGTGAGTAGGGGAGTTTCGAGTTTTTCACTTTTTCGGGAGTATCATTTCCGAAGGTACAAAGGATTTCTTTTTCTGAGAAGAAAGAGCAACCTTCATCATCAGGGCCACGATGTTTTATCGCATCCATTAATGTTGGCAAACTTTCAAGAAGTTTTCTTTTATTGGTTTTTAGTGCTACTATTCCAGAAATTCCACACATAATTAGTTAATAAATTTTTTTTTAGTAGAATTCATAACGAATATTGCTTGTATTTAGTGTTTAAACAAAAAGGTGACAAATTGTGCCACCTTTTTAATGCATAAAATTTATGTTGAAGATTAAGTTTGCATTGCTCCGCAAATGTTGATGACTTGTCCGCTAACATAAGAAGACATATCAGAACCTAGAAAAGTTATCACATTAGCAACTTCTTCAGGGGTTCCACCTCGCTTTAAAGGTATTTTTTCGAACCATCCTGTTACCACCTCTTCTGGAAGTTTAGCAGTCATTTCAGTAATGATGAAACCTGGCGCAACTGCATTACAACGAATGTTTCTTCCTCCTAATTCTTTTGCAATAGATTTTGTAAAACCAATAATGCCTGCTTTTGATGCAGAGTAGTTAGCTTGACCTGCATTTCCTCCAACACCAACAACAGAACTAACATTTACGATAGAACCAGAGCGTTGTTTTAACATCACTTTCTGAACCGCTTTGGTCATGTTAAATACAGATTTTAAATTTACATTGATAACTGCATCCCATTGCTCTTCAGACATTCTCATGAGCAGTCCATCTTTGGTGATTCCAGCATTATTGACTAAAATGTCAATTCGTTCAAAATCTTTTAGAACTTCATCTATCAGGTTCATGCAATCGTCATGGTTACTTGCGTTAGAAGCGTAACCTTTTGCTTTCACACCCATTGCTTTTAATTCTTTTTCTAAAGAAATTGCGTTTTCGTCGTAAGCTAAGTCTGTAAAAATCACATTAGCACCTTCGCTGGCAAATTTTATGGCGATAGCTCTTCCAATTCCTCTGGAAGCACCTGTGATAATAGCTGTTTTTCCTTCTAATATTTTCATAGTTATCTATTAAGCTTTTACATTCATTAATGCTGCCATTGCTGCACCAATATCTCCTGGAGAATCAACAACGGTTATTCCGCATGCTCTAAGTATTCTTTTCTTAGCTTTTGCAGTATCTTCTTCACCACCTACAATAGCACCAGCATGTCCCATTGTTCTTCCAACTGGAGCTGTTTCTCCAGCAATAAATCCAACAACTGGTTTTGTTCCATGCACTTTAATCCAGTTGGCAGCATTGGCTTCTAAATTTCCACCAATTTCACCAATCATTACTATTCCTTCTGTTTCGGGGTCGTTCATAAATAATTCGATGGCTTCTTGAGTTGTTGTTCCAATAATTGGGTCACCACCTATTCCAATAGCTGTAGAAATACCTAAACCAGCTTTCACCACTTGGTCTGCTGCCTCATAAGTTAATGTACCTGATTTTGAAATAATTCCAATGTTACCATGTTTAAATACAAATCCTGGCATAATTCCTACTTTCCCACCATCTGGAGTGATAATTCCTGGGCAGTTTGGACCTATTAAACGGCAGTCTTTACTTTTTAAATATTCTTTAACAGGAATCATGTCTTTAACAGGAATCCCCTCTGTAATACAAACTATTACTTTAATTCCAGCATCAGCTGCTTCTAAAATTGCATCGGCTGCAAAAGCAGGTGGTACAAATATGATGGAAACATCAGCACCAGTTTCTTTTACAGCGTTTTCCACGGTATTAAAAACAGGTTTGTCTAAATGGGTAGTTCCACCTTTTCCTGGTGTAACTCCTCCAACAACATTGGTTCCATATTCAATCATTTGTCCTGCGTGAAAAGTTCCTTCTCCGCCAGTAAAGCCTTGAACAATAACTTTAGAATTTTTATTTACGAGTATACTCATTTTATAGTTTTTTTAAGAAGTTCAAAAGTAGAATTTTAAAGCGAAAATCACAATCTGTATCAATAATTAATAATAAGTAATGAACAGGTTTTTAACCGCTTATTTTCTGTTTCCCATAAATCTGAGAAGAAATAAGAAGAGATTAATAAAATCGAGGTATAAACTTAATGCACCCATAATTACTAATTTATTGGTTTCTTCAGTTCCATATTCTACTCCTGAGCCAATTCGTTTTAGTTTTTGAACATCGTAAGCCGTTAAACCTGTAAATATTAAAACACCTAAAACACTTATAATTAATTCCATGGTGGTACTTCCCATGAACATATTTACAATGCTTGCTATCACTATTCCAATAACACCCATCATTAATATCGAACCAAACTTAGTTAAATCTGTTGATGTAGTGTATCCCAAAACTGCCATCATCCCAAATGTGCCGGCGGTAATTAAAAAGGTAGTGAAAATTGATCCTCCTGTGTAAATTAAAAAAATAGTACTTAAACTCATTCCCATTAAAATGGAATAAATGATAAATAGCACAACTAAAACAAAAGAAGACAATTTTTGAAATCCATAAGACATTAGTAAAACTAAACCAAGCGGAGCAAACAGGATGAGGTATCCAAACATATTTAAACCACCTTCTGCTTTAAACATTATTTTAAGCATTTCCATATCGGTGCCAAACCAATAAGAAACTATACCTGTAATTGCTAATGCTGCCGTCATGTAGCTAAATACATTAGACAAAAAATACTTAGTTATTGCTCCTGCTTCTGTTGTAGCATTTTTTTCGATTGGACTTTTTATAAAATTTTGATTTTCCATAGTTATTAATAAAGTTTAGTGTTAAAAAATTATTTTTTATTAAAATTACTAGTTATTACCCTAATTTACTGGATATTAAACTAATAAATTCTTTACGGGTACTGTCTTTTTCAAATGCTCCAATAAAAGAAGAAGTAGTGGTTACGGAGTTTTGTTTTTGAATTCCTCGCATTTGCATACACATATGCTGAGCTTCAATAACTACGGCAACTCCTAACGGAGATAAAGTGTTATTTATACAGTCTTTTATTTGGTCGGTTAATCGTTCTTGCACTTGTAATCTTCTTGCAAAGGCATCTACAATTCGAGGAATTTTACTTAATCCAACAATTTTTCCGTTGGGGATATAGGCAACATGAGCTTTTCCAAAAAAAGGTAACATGTGGTGTTCGCACATCGAGTAAACTTCAATATCTTTTACAATTACCATTTGTCGATGATTTTCGGTAAACATGGCAGATTTAATAATTTCTGATGGGTCTAAATCGTAACCATGAGTTAAGTATTGCATTGCTTTTGCTACTCTTTCTGGTGTTTTTTCTAAGCCTTCTCTAGTTGGGTCTTCTCCTAAATCTTCGATGATATTTCGATATGAAAAAGCCAAAGATTCTATTTTTTTTTCGTTGTATTGTTCAATTTTCGAATAACCATCCATGTTATTCTCTTGGTTCATGCTGTTCTTGAAATCTGTCATTTTTTAATTTTTTCCGTAATATTTGATGGAGTTATTTTCTGTTTCAACTACTTTAACGCAGTGAAGTTTGCAGTTATGCCGATTTATTTCAATTTCAATTTCGTTCCAAATGGCAATGGCAATATTTTCGGCTGACGGAATTTTGCCAGCCATAAACCCGACATCAAGATTTAGGTTTTTGTGATCCATTTTAATGATTACCTTTTCGTTTAAAATGGCACTCAGTTGTTTTAAATTGATTAAAAAACCTGTTTCTGGATTCACTTCTCCTTTAATGGTAACGAACAATTCGTAATTATGCCCATGCCAATTAGGATTAGAACACTTGCCAAAAACTTCAAAATTTTTCTCATCAGACCATCCTTCTTTGAATAGTCGGTGAGCAGCATTAAATCGTTCTCTTCGGGTTAAATAAATCATGAAACAAAGTTAAGGTTATCAAATGAATTGATTTTGATTTTTAAAATAAAAAATCTCGTTCCAATATTTAGAAACGAGATTATAAAAATCAATTGTCTTCCGACTTCTTTACTGCTTCACCATTTTTTTGGTAGCGATGAGTTTACCATCAGCAATAAGGCTGTAAGTATAAATACCATTTTGCAGGTTTTCGCCATAAACGGTTAATTTTCCTTCGCCTCTTTCGGTAATGTCCACTTGCTTGATGATGCGACCATTGATGTCGTAAAACAACAACTGAGCTTCTTTTACATCGGTTGGTATCACATAATTAATGCTTGTTTTTTCGGCAAAAGGATTGGGTAAATTTTGGTCTAAAATAATGGCGTTCAGGTTTTCTAACTCAATTACTTTTCCTTCACCATTTTCATTATTGCTTGTTCGTGCTTCTGTGTTGCATAAGTTGGCATTATTTACACAAGTAGCCAATGTTTCAACAGCATCCATCAAACTATCAATAGTAGTTTGTTGTTCTTGCATTCCTTTCATTAAAATGGCAATAAAAGCATTGTAGTTTAACGCTTTGTAATTAACAGCAGCACTTATTTGATTTCCTAAACTATCATATTGAGCAGGGAAAATCTGATTGGTTACCAGTTCTGGTAAAATAGGCTCTACTTCTTGGGCAATAAAACCATATTACCACCTTTTTTCCAATTTAATTGGGCAAAAGTTGAAATTGATAGCAGGGAAAATGTAATTACACCTGCCAATTTTAAGTTTAAATTTTTCATAAGCTAAAGTTTTAAGAGTTTATAAATAATTGATTGATTAAAAGATTCTATTTTGATAAAAAGAAGCCCAGAATTGTAATTACTAATGTCTATTTGTAAATTATTGGAATTACTGTTTTGTTGGGTGTATAAGGTTTGACCAATGGTGTTGTAAATGGTAATGGTTAAGGGGGGTAACTGATTTTCATTAGTGATATTAATAAAATCGTTAGCAGGATTGGGGTAGATGTTAATTTGGTTTTCAAAACTATTTTTTGCAACGAAATAAAAAATGTATTTCATCTTGTTGAAGGCGATAAATCGATTCAAAACTCGGATAACACCTATCCATAATAATTAAATCCCCTTTCTTTGAGAACTTAAAATGCTCTCGTGATAAGCTTACTTCTCCTTTTTCAAATTCACACAGTTTGCCATCTAAAACAATATCATTAAGTACATCATAAAGGACTGATACCCTTGCCATA
>Ga0100377_1002210_pt1 | contig 16417 bp, 18 predicted proteins | sample CryGeymeta201501_FD_83664 | JGI IMG/M metagenome (GOLD analysis project Ga0100377, IMG submission 83664) | Groundwater microbial communities from Crystal Geyser aquifers in Utah, USA - Crystal Geyser metaG 2015-01 | ecosystem: Environmental > Aquatic > Deep subsurface > Groundwater | place: USA... | reverse complement strand
TTGTTAACCGTACCATTCAAGACACCACCACCATAGGTTATGCAGGGGCCGTCGGCTTCAAGGCAAGCAACATGCTGTCCTTTGAAGGCGGCATCGGCATGGTCAACAATCAAACCGATGTGGCGGGTCAGTCGGATGATGATGCCATGGTTTATTACATCCAGGCCACAGTCTCTCCGGCCAAGGGTGTCTTTTTGGTTCCGGAAATCGGCATTTACGATTACCAGGACGATCGGGCCGGCGCTGACGAAGGCAAGCTGACCTACTTTGGTCTTAAGACTCAAATTAATTTCTAACTTTGATCTGATCGCTTAACGTTCATCAATAATAAAACCCGGGGTGAGCAATCATCCCGGGTTTTATTATTGATGGCAAAGTAAAAAGTCCAATTTCTGCATTGCGCTTCATCCCGTTGCGATTTCGATGTACGATAAGTACGCATTATCACACGGGATTCGCGACGCCTTGAACTTGGACTTTTTACTTTGCCATCTGATTTTCAACTTTTTACGAGTTCGTCAAGCTTATGAAGCCGTTTTGTTAATTAACCGCTCCCTTGCTATTTGCTTGAAAAAAGGACATTGATGCTGTAATATAATAAAGACTTTCATCATCTATGAGAAAATATGCCATGGGCTTCACCAACACTTTAAAAGCCTGTATAATCCCTACAGAGCACCCTTGGATATTTTAATCATGGCTTTTTATCTGACTGTCTTGAAACCCATACATTTCTAAATTTCGGAGATCAATAATGATAGATGCCCGACCCTCTTTATCCGGTAGCTTTAAATTTTTGAATCTCGGGGAATTGTTGCAGCTTTTAGGTTCCAACGTGAGTACCGGCATTCTCGAGTTAAGAAGCAAATACGACGAAGCTCCTGGCCTCATTTATATCTATAATGGAAATCCTATTCATGCGGTAAACGGATCGCTTTCGGGCCTTGAGGCGATTCATTCCCTTTTCGGATGGTCGGAGGCTGAATTCTTTTTCTTTGAAACCCCCGTCCAGAGAGAGCAAACTATTCATAGGGGTCGGATGAGCATTATCCTTGAGGGTCTGCGCTTACTTGATGAGGGCATTATCCAAAGACAAGGACCTGTCGTCCATTCTCCTGTCGCCTCATCCCTGCCGTTGATCAAAGGACCTCTGATTGATTATTCCTATGTATCGGGAGAGGATTATTTTAAAAAAGGCCGTGAGATCGTCACCGAAAAAAAGCATGGTCAATGGATCTGGGTCGTTTTGGACGGAGTCATTGAAATCAGCAAGTTTACCCCGAAGGGACCGGTTAAAATCATTCGCATTACCAACGGTTCTTTCCTGGGAAGACCGGCGACTTTAAAATTCACCGGATCAGTAAGAAGCGCCAGCGCCATGGCTGTGACGGATGTCACTTTGGGGGTTATTAATTCTCAACAATGTCTGGATGATTTTAATCAGCGTTCGCAGCCCTATCGAAATCTAGTCAACAGCCTGGATAAGCGGCTGAGGCAAGTTACCGATTATACGGCAAAGATCTTTATCGGAGAAAACCCGGTCGAGGTTATCCTTGATCAGCGGACCCCTTATGACTTACCGAAAGGGGATGATAATTGGGGTGCCTTCATTAAAAAGGGAACCGCCGCCATAATACGACGTATGGAAGAGGGTCTCGTTCCTCTGGCTCTGCTTGGAACCGATGACTTTTTAGGCCGTGTTCCCTTCATGGATGTGGGTCATGAACCCGATGCCGCCTTAGTATTTGGATCCAAAGACCTGGAACTGGAGGTGATAGACTCGAAAGGACTCCAAAAGGACCACAACCAGGCTTCGACTACAGTCAGAAATATTACTGAGCACATCATTACCTGCATATCGGTAACCTCTTCATTGGCCTGCCGATTCCATAAATCGATGAAAAACCGCTGTTTTGTAAATCAACTCTAAATTGACACTCAAATTCGATGGTGATACCCTTTCCTTGTGGGGTTGCTCCCGTATTGCCCTCCTTCTATGGATTTTGTTTTCAACGGAACATTAATACCATATTGGAGGGCAATTACCCTTACTCAGGTCTCCTAAATTCTATGCTACCAGTATTTTAGCTATTATAGGCATGGCTTCAAACTAGTAACGGTGCTGGGAGATGACGATGCATAAGGCAAAACATGATGTTGATGTTCTTGAAAAATGCCCGACCGGCATCAGGGGTCTCGATGAGATCACCAAGGGGGGGCTTCCGAGAGGCAGGCCCACCCTGATCTGCGGCGGTGCAGGCGCCGGCAAAACACTTTTCGCCATGGAGTTTCTCATGCGGGGCGCCATGGATTACGGAGAACCCGGGGTCTTCATGACCTTCGAGGAGACGCCGGAGGATCTCGCGAAAAACTTCATCTCCCTAGGTTTTAATTTCCATGAGATGATCGCGCGGGGTCTCATCGCAACGGACCACGTCTCCATCGCTCGAAGTGAGATTGAGGAGACAGGTGAGTACGATCTGGAGGGATTGTTCATCCGCCTGGGGAATGCCATTGATTCCATCGGAGCGAAGCGGGTTGTCTTAGATACCATAGAAGCCCTTTTCTCCGAGCTGCCGAATGCCACTATCCTTCGGGCAGAGCTTCGTCGGCTTTTTCATTGGTTGAAAGACCGCGGTGTGACAGCCATCGTTACGGGGGAAAAAGGCGACAAGACTCTGACACGCTACGGGCTCGAAGAATATGTCGCCGATTGCGTGATCTTTCTGGACTTCCGTATCGTGGAGCAAATTGCGACCCGCCGCCTGCGTATTATTAAGTACCGCGGTTCATCTCACGGCTCCGACGAGTACCCCTTCCTGATAGACGAGAGAGGCCTCTCTATCCTGCCAATCACTTCCCTCGGGCTCGACTACCCCGTTTCCACGGACCGCATTTCCACGGGCGTTCCCAAGTTGGATGCCATGCTTGGCGGCAAAGGGTTCTACCGGGGGAGCACCATCCTCGTATCCGGTACAACGGGCACAGGCAAAACAAGTCTGTCGGCTACCTTTGCCGATGCCGCCTGTCTGCGAGGTGAGCGCTGCCTGTATTTTGCCTTCGAGGAATCGCCCAGACAGATCATCCGGAACATGGGATCCATCGGCATGGATCTCGAGCGGTGGGTGAAGAAGGGGCTTCTCAAGTTCCATTCAGCCCGGCCTTCGCTTTACGGCCTTGAGATGCATCTTGTCACTTTCCACAAGGTGATCGAGGAGTTTACGCCCCAGATTTTCATTGTAGACCCGATCAGCAACCTGATCAACGTGGGAACCGCATCAGAGGTCAAATCCATATTAACGCGCCTTATCGACTATTTAAAGATGAAGAAAATCTCCACTTTCCTTACGGACCTCACCCATTTCGGAAGCAGCCTTGAACGCACAAGTGAAGAGATATCTTCTCTGATCGATACGTGGCTTCTCCTGCGAGATATCGAACTCAAGGGGGAACGAAACCGGGGTCTCTACATTTTGAAGTCCCGCGGCATGGCCCACTCCAACCAGATTCAAGAGTTCCTGCTCTCGAACCAGGGCATTGACCTTATCGATATCTATACCGGCTCCGGCGAGGTATTAACCGGCAGTGCCCGTGCAGCCCAGGATGCCAAGGAAAAGGCCTCTGAGCTGGCACACCAACATGAGGCGGATCGGAGATTCCGCGAGCAGGAGCGCAAGAGGAAGGCCCTGGAAACAAAGATCGCAGCGCTGCGCGCCGAGTTCGATGCGGAATCTGAAGAACTGCATTTGATGGCGGAAGAAGAGCGGAAAAGGCAATCTGGCCTGGTAGACAACCGTTTGGAAATGGCGCATCTTCGCAAGGGGGAACCTTCAGCAGCCCGACGAAGCGCTCGAAAAAAAAGCGGGAAAGGAGATTAGGATGAAAGCTGTCTCGCCAGGGAAGGGAAAGAAGGCAAAGACCGATTCGACAGAAGAAATCTGGAATCTCCGGTTATATGTAGCCGGTCAGACCCCGAAATCGATTACGGCCTTTTCAAATCTTAAGAAGATCTGCGAAGAGCACCTCGCGGGGAAATACCACATTGAAGTGATAGACCTTTTAGAGAAACCCCAGCTTGCCAAAGGGGATCAAATTATTGCCATACCGACACTGGTGAGGAAGCTTCCTGAGCCGCTTAAAAAGATTATCGGAGATCTGGCCAACACAGAGCGCGTGCTGGTGGGACTCGACATACGTTCTGTCTCCGGATGATAAAATCAATTTTGGAGTGTAACGGGAGATGGCGCTGAAGAGAGGGAAAACGCGCACTGAGGCACTCGAAAAGGCCACAGCGGGGCGCGACAGGGAAGAGTATGTTCTTCGGCTGTATGTTACAGGGTTGACCCCACGGTCAACCCTGGCAATCGCCAATGTCCGGAAAATCTGTGACGAACACCTGGCGGGCCGTTACGAACTCGAGGTGATAGACCTCTACCAGCAGCCCAAGCTGGCCAAGGGAGAGCAGATTATTGCCGCCCCAACGCTCATCAAGACACTCCCCCTGCCACTCCGTAGGCTCATCGGCGACATGTCGGATACGGAAAAGTTTCTGATAGGCATTGATCTGAAACCCAAGAAATCCTGAGTACACATCAATGAGCAAATCGGATAAAACACGCCAACAACTTTTGGATGAGTTGCAGGAAATCACGTCGCGGATGATGGAAGCTGAGGAAACTCTGCGCGCTATCCGAGGCGGTGAGGTGGATGGTCTGGTTGTATCAACGGCACAAGGAGATCGGGTTTTTACACTATCGGGTGCCGATCATCCTTACAGGGTCATGGTCGAAACCATGAACGAAGGGGCCGTCACCCTGTCCTCCGACGGCACGATCCTTTACTGTAACCAACGTTTTGCAGATATCGTCAAAGTGTCACTGGAAAAAGCAATAGGATCTTCAATCTACCCATACATTTCATTAAAAGACCTTCAATTATTTAAGGCATTGATTGAGCGGAGTTTAAAGGGGAACAGTCAGGAGGGGGAACTTGCCTTACAGGTCGGAGGTGAAAACTCTGTGCCTGTCTTACTTTCCATAAGCGGCCTTCAGCACACGGATATGCCCGGTGCCGTGTGCGCCGTAATGGTGGACATCACCGAGCGCAAGAAGATGGAGGAAGCGCTAAAGATTTCTGAAACTCGCTACCGCCGTCTCTTTGAAGCATCCCAGGATGGAATATTAATCCTCGATGCCGAGACAGGACAAATAGTGGATGTTAACCCATTCTTGTTAGAAATGTTGGGTTATTCACATGAGGAGCTCCTAGGGAAGAAACTCTGGGAGATTGGCACCTTTAGAGATATTGAAGCATCGAAAGCCACCTCTTTGGAATTGAAGAGCAAAGGATATGTTCGCTACCATGATTTACCGCTTGAGACGAAAGAGGGACGGCCAATTGCCGTGGAATTTGTCAGTAATGTCTATCTGGTCAATCATCATAAAGTGATTCAGTGTAACATCCGCGACACCACTGAACGGAAACTTATAGCAGAGGCTTTAAAAAAATCTCACAACGAACTGGAACGACAAGCTGTCGAACTTCGGGCGGCTCTTTCTGAAATTAAAACAATGAAAGACCAGCTCGAGACCGAGAATATTTACTTTCGTCAAGAGAGCAAAATGAAACATAGCCTCGACCATATTCTCGGGGAAAGTGATGCTCTCAAGTATGTTCTCTATCGAGCGGAGCAGGTCGCTCCTACGAACACAACGGTCCTCATCCTCGGTGAGACCGGTACGGGAAAGGAGCTGATCGCCGCCGCCATCCACAACATGAGCCCTCGCAAAGATCGGCCGCTGATCACCGTCAACTGTGCCGCCCTGCCGGCCAATTTGATGGAGAGCGAATTGTTCGGCCGGGAGAAGGGGGCATTTACCGGGGCCGATACCCGCCAGGCAGGCCGGTTCGAGGTCGCCAATGGTTCCACCATCTGCCTTGACGAGATCGGGGAACTGCCGCTGGAGCTGCAGGCAAAGCTCCTCCGGGTAATCCAGCATAATGAGTTTGAGCGCCTGGGCTCATCTCATACCATCAAAGTTGATGTACGGATCGTGGCAACGACCAACCGAAACCTTGAGGAAGAGGTCCGCAATGGCCGGTTTCGGAAGGACCTTTACTATCGGCTTAACGTCTTCCCCATCACTGTCCCGCCACTACGGCAGCGGAAAGAAGACATCCCGCTGATGGTGCAGACCTTCATAGAGCGATATGCCAGGAAATTGGGCAAACAGATCACCTCGATTCACAAGGAGACGATGAAGGCCCTGCAGAATTACCCGTGGCCCGGGAACGTCCGGGAGCTGGAAAATATCATTGAACGGGGCGTGATCTTGTGTCCGGGGCCGATTTTGCAACTGGTAGATAAACTGGAGATTTCATCCCCTCTTCCTTCATTCGCCTTTAAAACCTTGGAAGAGATGGAGCGAAACCAGATCCTTAAGATCCTTTCGGAAACCCGATGGCGCATCGAGGGAAAGGACGGGGCCGCAGCGATTTTGGGCCTCCACCCGAGTACCTTGAGAGCGAGGATGCATAAGCTCGGGATACTCCGGCCGGAGATCAAGGAGTCAGATTAAGATCCGGATCTCCTCAAAGGTTCCCTCAATATGTGGAGGTTCCACCAGATATTGAGGTCAATCAAATCATTTCACCCTTATCTACGCTTCTCTCTTATTCATCTAATCCCTCGTTATTAAAAGATAATTCCAAACTCTTGCTTTTTTCACATTGTTGGCAGGCCATTTGCAAATACGATCTGCATGATCCTGGCCATCATACGAATGAAGGTTCTTGCTGAGAAGCGCAAGGAGTTTTCCCAGACGATCGCTTCCCTGATCGGCGCCATACGGATAGAGAAGGGATGCCGGCGCTGCACCTTTTACCGGAGTATGGAGGATGAAAATGAACTTTGTATTCTTGAAGAATGGGATACCCGGGAGAGCCTGAATAGCCACCTGAAGTCGGAGCGTTTCAGGGTACTTCGGGGTGCGATGAACCTTCTCCAAGATCCCTATGAAATGTTGTTTCACAACGTAGCAGCGGGAAAAAAGAAAACGGAAGCTCGGTCCCAGCCAGCAGTTGAATAACCGGGATGACTAGGACCAACGTACCATCACTCAAACCAAATTCCGAAAGTCTGAGAGACCGGTTTGAGAGGTCAGGTAATGGACGAAAAGATAGATGACGCATCCCTCGTGGGCGGCATCGTGTTGCTGGTCGCGGGAAAGAAGAAGAGCTGGTGGGAGGTAAAACGTTTCAATCACGGAGGTTCTTATGAAAGACAAACGAAAAGCGTACGAAGAAAAGCTCGATGCACAGTTGAAGGAATGGAACGCGCAGATCGCTCTGCTCAAGGCCAAGGCGGAGAACGCCAAGGCCGACGCGAAGATCGATCACTACAAAACCATCGACGCATTGGAGCACAAACAGGATGAGGCCAGGACGAAGCTGCAGGAGTTGAAGACCGCCGGCGATGAAGCATGGGAAGCCGTCAAAGGAGGCGCGGAAAAAGTCTGGACTGAAGTAAAGATCGCCTATCACGATGCGGCCTCAAAATTTAAATAAGGTGAAAAGCGCCCCTATCGACTTGGTAATACTCAAGCCGTTCAAACTCAATGATTTTCAAAGCGCCGTCCAAAGAATCATGGAATCAAGATACGGAGAACTAGAAATCATGAGAGCGTTGTAACGTCTTCACACTGCGGCGGAAGGACTGAAATGAAGAAGATCTCTAGACGAAAGGCCTTATTGGGCAATTAACCACTAACCAAAGAAAGAGAGACAGCTTATGCGTTTTACCAAGATCTTCCTATTGTTAACCTTGAGTCTGGCCGTTGGTTTTTTGGGTTGCACGAAAGAGCAGAAGTCGGAGACTCCCAAACAGGAACAGGTTACAAAAAAACTGGTTCCCCAGAAGCTCGAGGTTAAGGGCGAGAATTTTATTTTGGAACTCAGCGAACTTCAAGTCACTATGATGATAGACAATGTTTCGAAGGAAATCATCGAGACGCCGAGTCTTAAAGGCCGCGTCAAAATAACCAATCAATCCAATGATAATCTTGAAATCCAAGGGATCACCTTGGAATACCTGGACCAAGCAGGCAAGTCGATCCCTTTTACCTCCGGAGAGAAAATATCGAAGGCGACCGTATGGTTGCAGGCGATCAAGCCCGGAGAAACAAGCGAGGGTTCCATCGATGCCACCATTCCCAGGACGGCGGTCAAGGAAAAGGCCCTGGGAAAAATTGAAGTCAACCTGGTTTACATCCCGACACTGCTCAAACGAGAGAGGTTGTCATTTGCTCAAAAGATTGAATAGCCGCACGGACTAAATGAAATGGGCAATCGCTTGCTGACCCCCATGTGCCACCTGGGCGGGACGGGGTCAGCGAGCCAATCAAAAAGGGAAAAAATGAAAGCGCTTCTGGTATACCCTCCATACCCGGATACCTTTTGGAGTTTCAAATATGCTCTATCCTTCATATCCAAAAGGGCCGTTCATCCTCCGCTCGGCTTGCTAACGGTTGCAGCGATGCTTCCTGAAGAATGGGGAAAAAGACTCGTGGACATGAATGTGGCCAACTTGAGAGACCGGGACCTTCAGTGGGCCGATGTTGTCTTTATCAGTGCCATGGCGGTCCAAAAGAAATCGGCAAAGGAACTTATTTCCAGATGTAAGGAATGGGGCCTGAAAGTTGTGGCGGGCGGTCCGCTCTTTACCGCTGCACCCGAAGATTTCCCGGAAGTGGACCACCTGGTGCTCAATGAAGCAGAGGTCACCCTCCCGGGTTTTTTAGAGGATCTAGCCGAGGGCCGGGCCGAACATCTATATGCATCTACATCATTTCCGGATCTGGGAAAGACCCCTATTCCCCTCTGGGGACTTTTAGAGATGAAGCGGTATGTCTCCATGAATATGCAATATTCCAGAGGTTGTCCCTTTCATTGTGAATTTTGTGATATTACGACCCTCTTCGGCCATCGAAGTCGGGCCAAAAAAGTCGGCCAGATACTGAAAGAATTGGAAACCCTCTATTCCCTGGGCTGGCGGGGTGGGGTCTTTTTTGTGGATGATAATTTCATAGGCAACAAGAAGAAACTCAAAGAGAATATCCTGCCGAAAATGATCGACTGGATGAAGAAAACGAAATACCCCTTTGACTTTTCAACAGAAGCGTCCATAAATCTTGCAGACGATGAAGAACTGATGAAGCTGATGATCCAGGCTGGTTTTAAGTCCGTTTTTGTGGGCATTGAAACCCCGGATAACAGGGCGCTGAAGGAATGCCACAAATTTCAGAACACCAATCGTGATCTTATGGACAGCGTGGAAAGAATTCAGAAGTTCGGGTTGCGGATGCGGGGAGGCTTCATCGTAGGATTTGATAGCGATTCCCCTGCCATATTTGAAAAGCAGATCGAATTCATTCAAAAAAGCAAAATTCCCACGGCCATGGTAGGGATACTGAATGCCCCCCGCGGCAGCCGGCTCTTTGAACGCCTCCAAAAAGAAGGACGACTCTTGAAGGAAGCCACCGGCGACAATACGGATTTCTCGACCAATATCATCCCCAAAATGGGCTATGAAAAGCTGGCTGAGGGATACCGGTATATAGTCAACGGAATCTATTCTCCCAGGCTGTATTACGAGCGGGTGAGAGGATTTCTAAGGCAATACAAGCCCCTGGAAAAGAGAAAATGGCACTTCCATTTCAGGTACCTCCGTTGGTATTTTCCCTATCTCGGCGCCCCTTTCAAGGCACTGATGATATTAGGTATCAAAGATAGGGCCCGGATCTATTACTGGAAACTTTTCTTCTGGTCTTTATTCAGACGGCCATTGCTCCTTCCCCTGGCTATAACGTACTCAATTTATGGATTCCATTTCCGAATAATATTCAAATTAAACTTCGATACCAACCTGGTCCATCAGGAAAAAACGATCTGATCGCTAAAAAGGAGACGGCATGCCGACAAACTTTAAATCAAATAGTATAGAACAATTACTGGCTGAGGCCGATGAACTGATCGATAAAATTACTTCTGATTATTTAGAGGATCTGGAAGAGGAGCATCGTCTCCAGTTTGAAAGGCATGCTCAGGCATTACAGGAAATCAAGTCTGCGTTTAAAGACCCGACCGGGAAGAGAAAACTATTGGAAGATGACTCCTTCGCCGAGGGAATGCACCAGGCAATCTCGGATATCTTGAAGGCCATGAAGGATCTGGTCGGATATTTAACCTAATCTCCTGCAAGCAATGCCGCCGCCAAGTTAAAGATTGAAAATGTTTTCGCCACCCACCCACGGTAAGGAGGTCAATATGAACAAAAGAGATACAAGCAATTCCCCTACTGCACCGGCAGCGTCGCACCATGTTCTTCACCCCCTCCCTTATGCTGAAAACGCATTGGAACCGATCATAACAGCCAACACGATCGGTTTTCATTACGGGAAACACCACAAGGGCTATGTGGACAATCTGAACAAGCTTATACTAGGAACAGAATATGTCGGCCTGTCATTGGAGAAGATCATTATCGGTACTGCAGGACGTTCTGATAAAACCGCGATCTTCAACAACGCGGCGCAAATCTGGAACCACGCCTTCTATTGGAAAAGCATGAAATCGAAAGGCGGAGGAGAACCACCCGCCGCACTGAAGCAGAAAATGGAGTCATCTTTTGGCAGCGTAGACACCTGCAAGAAGGCGCTTTCTAACGCGGCCGTTTCGCAGTTCGGAAGCGGTTGGGGATGGCTTGTTCTTGATAGCGATAAGCTCAAGGTAGTAATATCCGCCAATGCCGATATCCCTTTGACAACAGGCATGAAGCCACTGCTTGCCATAGACGTGTGGGAGCATGCTTATTATCTGGATTATCAGAATCGCCGTGCCGACTATATTAACGCAGTGCTCGAAAAGCTGATAAACTGGGAATTTGCTCTGAAGAACGCCAGCTAATGGCGGGTATCTTTTGCTCATCGTTCTGATGAGTTGGCCCATCTCCTTTCACAGAAGGAAATTGATCCGGGGGCGGCGATAGGAGAGCCATCGCCCAAATCTTTATCCAAATCTTTGACTCTCCGGCCGGAGACCAAAGGGTTGCAATAAAGAGTTCGATCCTTCTTGGTGGTTCCCTCCACATCTGGAGGTTCCACCAAATATTGAGGCCAAATCAATCGAATCATCCTTCTCAACTTTCCACTCATGTTAGCCTAATCCATTGTTATTAATAAATGATTCCAGCTTTTTGGTTTATCACTGTTTTCTGGCAAGCCATTTGCAATCATAAGTTACATGATCCTCGATACCAAGTGCCCAGAAGGTAGATTGAAATGGAAAGATGAATTGAATCGTCAGAAAGGAGGCCAGTTGCCATGCAAGTCAGTATATCGCCACAGCCGGTGGTTTCTTTAATCGCCGGGATCTTGATTCTCCTTGTCCCGAAACTATTGAATTACATCGTTGCCGTCTATCTTATTATATTCGGCATCCTCGGATTGATCCGCTGATTGGCGCGAGAGGGTAAAAAATGTCTCATAGTCAACCAATTCACTACAAACCAACAAAAAGGAGTAACCGCTATGAAAAAGAGAAATATCTTTATCCACTGTTTAATGCTTCTTATGCTGATCGGAACTCTTGCAGCCTGTGCATCGACATCCACTCGGGAAAGTACAGGGGAATACGTCGACGATTCGGTCATCACGACCAAGGTAAAATCTCTGCTTGCCGGAGATGATTTTCTCAAGTCATTCCAGATTGGTGTCGAAACTTACAAGGGCGTCGTTCAATTGAGCGGTTTTGTGAACACTAAAGAAGCCGCCAATAAAGCGGCTCAAATCGCCGGCAGCGTCAAAGGAGTCAAATCCGTAAAGAATGATCTGGTCGTGAAATAGCGACCGATATCCCTTACCGGATGGAATATGGCAACCGCTCTGACGTATGGAAATTCCCCCTCAACCCTCCCCTCTCCCCCATTTCCCGAGGAGAAGGAAGGGTTGAGGGGTCCAGAGCAAGAATTTATTCAGTGAATTTATGACTTGGAACATCGGCAGGATAATGGAGGAAAGAAATGAAGAACGCTATTATATCGACAGTACTAATGGTTTTTGTATTGGCCTTGTTTTCGGGTTGTGCCACGATGCCTCAAACATGGCCGGATTATGAAAGAAACGCAGAGAACAAGATGGTTGTAATACAGGAAAAGATTGGAGATGGGTTGAAAACCGGCGCCCTTTCTCCTGATCAGTCACAGATGTTTCTGGCGACACTGAAGGGTATTCGAACAGATTATGCGTCGCTGAGAGACAAAAGCGTTTACCGGGACGAATGGGATCGGCTTCATGGAAGACTTGATGCACTAGGAGAGGAAATCAACAGGGCACTTTCCCGGCCTGCAAGAATTGAAGAAACAAGGAATGGGGACAGGATTGTCGCACTCCAAAGGAAAATTGATGATGGAAAAATCAGCAGGCGTTTGCCTTCGACGGAGGGTCGAGAATTTCAATCCAGACTAGACTCCGTTCGGCGTGATTATCTGCGAATGACGGAAGGAGGCAGATCCATCACGTACGAGGAGAGTGCAGACATTTCCCGCAGACTCGATTCATTGGAAACGGAACTAAATCGGTTCCGATAAAATTTTTCAGAGAATCGGCGGATAGGGCTGAAAGTCTGTGTACGTGGTTTACAGGCAGTAAAGAGATCACAGGTTGATTGAAATGGGGCCGATCTGATTTCGATACCGCAATGGTCTTTTGCAAACGGAGATGGGTCGGCCCCATCATGCTTCACAAAAGGAGACGTGGGATGGTAGAAACCATGAAAGAGACGATAAAACCTCTATCCTCAACCGCGGGGCAAAGACTATCCGGACGTATCCTTGTGGCTGAGGATAATAAGGCCGTTAAGAACATCGTTTCCGCTTTCCTTGGATTCATGGGATTTGAAGTGGCTCTTGTCGAAAACGGCCTTGAAGCACTCTCTCTGTTTCTCAAGACCTCATTCGATTTGGTACTAACCGACCTCGACATGCCCGTCATGGACGGTTGGAGCTTGACACGCCGCATTAAAGAAAGGTCGCCTGACACTCCGGTGGTATTGATGACGGGTGAGGATAGGAAGACCGTTTTGAGGAAGGCGGAAAAATGGCCTGTTGACTCAGTCATATTCAAGCCGTTTGAACTGGAAGATTTTAAAAGGACAGTCCAAGAAGCGCTGGAGTTGCGGAGATGATAATATAGTGCCCGTCGTGCCGCCAAGAAATCGATGCGGATCATCAGGCGTTCAGTAATTTCAGGGGTTCCCTCAGATGCCTGAATTGCAGAGTCGTGATGGAAATACAGACAATGAGAGGAGTTCTAATCTGGTGCTATCCATTATCAGACATGAATCCCGATCTTGCTGGCGGACCCTCCGAACATGATCGCTAAGCGGCGCAAAAAGGGAAATCCACTCTATGGCGAAACATGGTCGAGACATGAATGAAAAGAGACAGAGCGCCGGGTCCAAAGCTGATTTTATCCGATAGTCCGGTATTGGGTCGGAGCTTGCCGAGTTCGTGAATGATTTTGTCGAAAAGCATGAAATTTTCTATTCAATGCCTTTCGAAAGGCGGCGCGAAATTGAAAATAGGATGGATGCATTTCTGTCTTTGTTTGAGCAATGACAAGCCATACACCACAGCAGCCTCATCGCGTCCGTGGTAATTCAAATTCGCTCCATTCAAGATCGATGCCTGTAACACACCTGGAATGTTTCTATGCAGCGGGGTGCGGGGCAAAGCGGTCCAGTTGCTCACGGTCCCTGTTTTGATAGTCGTTCCCTGGCACAATTTCCGTGATAGGTATCCAAGAATTTCTTTACTAGGAGAAGACGAAATGAACACAATCAAGATTGCAGCAATCGTACTGATCGTGGTTGGCATCCTGGGGTTGGCGTACGGCAGTTTCAGCTACACCAAGGAGACCCACGAGGCAAAGTTGGGGCCGATCGAGCTGTCGGTAAAGGATAAACAGACAGTAAACGTCCCAGTTTGGGCCGGCGTAGGGGCGATAGTGATCGGTGGCGCGCTCCTGCTTTTCGGAAGCAAGAAGAGATAGCCGCTGCACCTGTGGCGGCTTCATCGGCTTAATAGCGACACCTGCAGTGAGAGCCGTGGTGCTGCTATTCGAAATGCCGCTGCCAAGTGTCAATGGGAATTAAAAGTGTACTCGTTCTGGGAAAATATAAGTGTACCACCTGCTGCCTCAATTTTGCGTTTCTCCGATAGGGGCCAGAGGATCCGGCCGGTTCACGGTGTTTGTCTGGAGCATGTGTTTCCTCAGACAGTAGCTGTGACCTTTCATGTTGATGACCCGGCAGTGATGGAGTGGCCGGTCTAGGATGGCGGTGGCGATGACCGGGTCGCCGAACAGCTCCTGTCAGTCTCCGAAGCTTTTATTGGAGGTGATAGGGAATTGTCATCATTTTTAATGCGGCCGCCGAAAGGTTGACGGGTCATTCTGCTGAGAATACGATCGGTAAGATATCCATTCAGGAGATTTATAATATCCCTGAAATGGCCCGGAAAATCAAGGAGCAGTTTTTCAGCGAAGACTTTGGGGGCTCCGGAAGCCTGGACGGGGTTGAAGTGACCGTGAAAGGCCCTGAAGGTGAAAAGGTTCCAATTCGCTTGTCCAAGGAGTCAGATTAAGATCCGGCTCTCCTTTAAAAGGTCCCCCTCAATATATCGAGGCTCCACCAAATATTGAGGCCAGACAAATGATCTTTCCCCTTCTTTACTCCTTTATTTTTTCATATAACGCCTTGTTATTAAAGTTAAGTATCCATATCTTGGATTTTTTCCGGCTGTTGGCATGCTACTTGCTGTTACTCTCTATGTGATCCTGATCACACCGTAGCTGCGATAAAAAGGAGAACGGAAGCGCGGTCCCAGCTGATAGTTTGACTGCGATGGCCGGGGCTGACAATTCATTAGTCAAACTAAATTACGAAAGGGAGAACGCCATGAAATCAGGAACGAGGGACGAAGCGGAAGGCAAGTTTCACCAAATAAAGGGAAAGGTCAAGGAGATCGCCGGGGAACTAAGCGATAATTCAAACTTGGAAGCTGAAGGTACCAATGAAAAGAGAGCCGGGAAAGTTCAGGAAAAGACCGGCCAGATCAAAAAGGTACTGGGGAAATAGTGAGAGCGGTGTATCATGCATGTATCGGCGTGTCCTTGGGCCCTAGGCTGCGGTTGCATGATACACCATAGATAGTAATCCGAAAGGCATGAGGCCTTCGGAGCAGAAGAGTTCGAAAAGCAACCCTAGCAATACAAGGAAAACAATAAAATGAAAGCAATACATACTGTATCTTTAATAGCAGCAGCGATTACTCTCTTCGTGATCAGTGTGCCTGTGCAGGCGTCAAAAATAGATGAGCAAATCGTATCGTCAGCCCAAAAGTCGTATGTGTTCAAGACCTACCTTAAGGACGATGATATTAAAATCCAGTCCAAGGATAGCGTTGTCACCTTGACCGGGACTGTTTCTGAAGAAGGCCATAAACAATTGGCCCGGGAGACTGTTGCAAGCCTGCCCGGAGTTAAAAGCGTGGACAACAAGCTGGAATTAAAAGGTGAAGTCCCTGCTGAGCACTCGGATGCGTGGCTCATGACGAAGGTGAAAACCAGCCTCCTCTTCCATCGCAGCGTGAGCGCCATCGCAACCGAGATCGATGTCAAAGACGGCGTCGTGACTCTGCGTGGTGATACTGCCAATCAGGCACAAAAAGACCTGACAACCGAGTACGTCAAGGATGTTGATGGGGTCAAAGAGGTCAAGAATGAGATGACAGTTGCAAAGACCCCCAAAAAACCGGAAGAAAAAACAATGGGCAAAAAGATGAGCGACATTGGTGAAAAGATTGATGACGCGTCCATCACCGCCTTGGTCAAGAGTACGTTGATGTATCATCGCTCGACCAGCGGCCTTAACACCAAAGTCGAGACGAACAATGGAGTGGTCACATTGAGTGGCAAGGCCAAAAACAATGCTGAAAAAGATCTGGCCACCAAATTTGTAAGTGATGTTCACGGCGTAAAGAAGGTGGTCAATAAAATGACCGCCCAGTGATCCGAGTCCAGTACCCACCGGAACAGCCGGCTCTTTGCCGACTGTTCCGGTGGGTCATATATCCTTATGAGCAGCTTCGTGGATTCTGCAAAGGTCTCCGTCAGAGCTGTATAGCGAAATCAGTCAAGGGGATCAAAGCTGTCAAAAACAGCCCTGTCGTGAAATGAACCGGCTGAAGCCAATCGATTTTGGATTTTAGGATCTGCGCATAAATAAATTGAACAAGTCATGAAACTACATTGTTTAATATCGTATAATTCCAATCGCCATGAAATCGTTTAGGCTTGATCTT
>Ga0100377_1002206_pt1 | contig 16448 bp, 20 predicted proteins | sample CryGeymeta201501_FD_83664 | JGI IMG/M metagenome (GOLD analysis project Ga0100377, IMG submission 83664) | Groundwater microbial communities from Crystal Geyser aquifers in Utah, USA - Crystal Geyser metaG 2015-01 | ecosystem: Environmental > Aquatic > Deep subsurface > Groundwater | place: USA... | reverse complement strand
GTTTTGTTTTTCCTGTGTAGCACGGAGTGATCGTTTCCCGGTTCTCCCATGCCTGATTGATTTCCGTCCTCATCCATTCCAGAATGCGGTCTGCTTCAATTTCATCCTTCAGGGCGTTGACAGCGATCTCCCGTGGGGCCACCTTGATGATTTTGCCGTGGTGATGAAACATTACCAACGGCGGATCTTCAAAATATTGGGTGCCTCCGAGAACGGCGTTCAGATAAGGCAGAACCTCGCCGATATCCTCGTTCAGGTGTGCGATGCAGTGCACCGATTCGAAACTCGGGTTACATTCGGGCCGAAAAATCTCTTTGACATACCCGGTTAGTAACATGGTACCCTCCCTTCTTGTAATGTCGTAGGGTTGTATGGTTCTCTCCGGCCATTGCAGGCCGCTTCGTAGGATCGGATCGCCTTCAACTTTTCCGGCGCGTCGTCACCCGGTAATTTTCGCCGTAACGCCCGTTGGTTAATAGCGTTCATTCAAGCACTTTACAAATTGCTTACGCCCCGTCCAGTTGTGACTTGAGTTTTTTTCCATTTTGAATCTGCAATCGTTTGACAAAGATCCGGACGATTTGCAATGCGGCGTCGCCGTCATCGTCGAGAAGGGCGCTTCTCATCTTCATATATTCGGTCTCCGAAAGAGTTAAGACCAAGGACCTTTCTCTATTTTCAGGACTCATCGCATTTCCTTTCGATGGTTGCAAGGACACACGGCCGTTTCCCTTCCTATGCCAATGGGAAAGGATTGACCGCCCGGTGCAATTTCCCAGGCAAGGGCTCCAGATGCCGTCCGATGGCTTCCAGGGCTTCCGGGGTCGTCGGCACCCGGCTGCAAGCCGACCGATTCGTGTAAACAACGGCGTCATCGATGAGAATTTCGAATATGCCGTTGTGCCCCTCGATCAATTCCGGACGGACGCCGAACGTATCGGCCGTTGCTTCCGCCAGACCGGCGGCAGCCTGATAAAAGCCTCACTCCACACAGTAATGGATTTTCACCGTTTTATGAATCGATTCTTTTGGCATACCATCGCTCCATTTTTCAGCTCGTAATTTCCGCGGTTGGATCCGCTTTTGCTTCCACCGGACCCCAATCCATCTTTCCTTCCTTTAAGATCCTCACACAGGCATCCACCACATCGGCATCGTATTTAATTCCCCGCCAGGAGGTTAATTCCTCCAGCGCCGCCCGCATCCCCACCGCGGGCCGATAGGGACGGAAACAGCACATGGCGTCTGCCACGTCGGCCACGCCAAGAATACGCGCTTCAAGAAGGATCTCTTCCCCTTTGAGTCTTCGGGGATATCCGGAGCCGTCCGTACGTTCATGATGCTGGTAGATGGCCTCGGCCAAGGGCCATGGAAAATCGATGTCTTTCAATATGTCGTAGGCGGTTTCGGGGTGGTTGTGGATAATGGCCAGTTCATGCCCCGTTACGCTTCCCGACCGGTTCAAGATGGCCTGGGGCACAAAAATTTTTCCCAGATCGTGAATGGCGGCGGCCATGCGCAATCCTTCGGTGCGTTCCCAGGAAAAATCCAGTTCCCGGGCGATCCTCCGGCAGAGCTTGGTGACCCGGCGCTGGTGGCCGGCGGTGTTGGGATCCCGTTTTTCAATAGCCATGGACATGGCCTGGATCACGCCCCCCATGGCTTTCCGGAATTTTTCCCGGCTCTCATAAAGGGGAGTCATGTCGCTGACGATTTCGATCATGCCGGCCAATTTGCCGTCGGCTGTCCGATAAGCGGCGGCGGTAATGATGCCGGGGGCGCTGCGACCGCACGCGTAGTGCTTATCCCCTTCATAGCGAAGCTGTTCCACGCCGTCCCGGATACGATTCATGGGGCAGGCTTGCGTTCCGCACAAGTCTCCCGGAAATACGTCATGGCATTTTTTCCCGATCGCTTGAGATCGGGGAATGCCCGACAAGCCTGAAAATGCCGCATTCACCCACAGCACGTTGAAATCCGCATCGATGACGACTACGGCATCAGGCACGGCCTCCAGGACCTGCCGATAATCCAGTGCATCCTTTGGATCAACACGCTTTTTAGCCTTCATAACAGGTTACTTTCAAATTAAACCGTGCATGGATCGGTGTTGTATCCCCACGGTTTTAGGCCCACCGGGCATGAAGCCGCTCAGGGCTTGCACGTCACATGGCAAACACCGGTGGGGGTTTCCACTGCGTAGGGAAAATATTTTCGCTTGAGCCATAACGCCACGTTCACCAGGCTGATCAATACCGGCACCTCCACCAGGGGGCCAATGACCGCGGCAAAGGCTTCGCCGGAGTTGATCCCGAAAACCGCCACGGCCACAGCGATGGCCAGCTCGAAATTGTTCGACGCCGCGGTAAACGATAACGTGGTGGTCTGCTCATAAGTCGCCTTGAATTTCATGGACATGAAAAAAGTGATCATAAACATGACCAGAAAATAGATGCACAGGGGAACGGCGATCCGCACCACGTCCAGGGGGAGTTTCACGATATATTCGCCTTTTAGGGAAAACATGACCACGATGGTGAAGAGCAACGCGATTAAGGTGATGGGACTGATCTTGGGAATGAATCGTTCATGGTACCACTTTTCTCCTTTGGTCTTCAGGCCGATGACGCGGGTGATCAATCCGGCAATAAACGGGATGCCCAGGTAGATGAAAACGCTTTCGGCGATCTGCCCGATGGTAACATTTACGGTGGATCCTTCGAGCCCGAACCATCCCGGCAGGATGGTGATGAAAAACCATGCGTAAATGGAGAAGAAAAGCACCTGGAAGATGGAGTTGAATGCCACCAGGCCGGCGCAGTATTCGGCGTCGCCTTTGGCCAGATCGTTCCAGACCAGGACCATGGCGATGCACCGGGCCAGGCCGATCATGATTAATCCCACCATATATTCGTGATTTCCGGAAAGAAATGCCATGGCCAAAAAAAACATCAGAATCGGTCCGATGACCCAGTTCTGAACCAGGGACAAACCGAGGATCTTGACATCCCGGAATACAAAACCCAGTTTCTCATAACGCACCTTGGCCAAAGGCGGGTACATCATCAGGATCAGACCAACGGCGATGGGGATATTGGTGGTCCCCACCTGGAAGATATTGATGAAATCCCGCACCCCGGGATACAAGTAGCCGCCGAAAACTCCGACCGCCATGGCCAAAAAGATCCACAAAGTGAGAAACCGGTCCAGGAAACTCAATTTCTTGATGGTCGAATCGGTCATAATTCCTCCTTTACAAGGATGAATGGATTACTGATCGATTGGAATGCGTCGACCGCACGTTTTTCTCTGCTCCATCGGGCTTGTCCCGGCCCTGCTTCCGGCATAACACGTCGGGGTTTATTTTCAGGATCTTTTCCAACCGTTTCCGGTCGGCCAGAATCCTCGGTTCGGCATTCAAAAAACCCAGCAGCCAGAAAAGCGCCTCCTTTGCCGCCTTAGGCGCCTGCTCATCAGACAGGCGATAGTACATCCATCGTCCTTCCTTTCGACCCTCGACGAGCCGGGCAGCGCGTAGAATGGCCAGATGCTTGGATACGGTTGATGGGGCCAGCCCGATGAATTCGATGAGCTGGCACACGCAAAGCTCCCGGCCTTTCAAGGCCGCCAGCAGCCTCACCCGGTTTTCATCGGAGAGCGCCTTGGTGACGGCCATGAGTTCAAACATCCCGGAATCCCTTTTCTGTTTCTCTGCCAACGTGGCAGTATCGCCCATCGATGCGGCCTTTTAATCTCTATAATTCGCCATATAACGAAATTAATGAAAACATTAACCTTTCTTATTTGCCCTGTCAACCCCAAAAAAATCAAACCATCCTGGACTGCCCGGGAAAATTTCGGCAAGGAGGCTGTGATGCACCGACGCCGTATGGGGTCATGACGATCTGCCACACCTGGATGCTGCGGGCCCGGAAGGCTCCGGCGCAGGAGAGGAGGTAATATTCCCACATACGCTTGAAACGGCCATTGAATTTTTTTTCCAATCGGGGCCAGGCCTTTTGAAAGTTACGGTTCCATGCCATCAGGGTGCGATCGTAGTGGGGCCCGAGATTGTGCCAACCCTCGATGACAAAAAGATTTTCGACCGCTCTTGAGATCTGTGCAGTGCTGGGAAGCATCCCGTTGGGGAAGATGTACCGTGTGATCCAGGGGTCGCAGCCGATTCGGGAGGTGTTACCGCCGATGGTGTGCAATAAAAAGATGCCCTCGTCTTTCAGACAGCGTCGAACCTTTTTCATGAAGGCCCGATAGTTTTTTTGGCCCACATGTTCGAACATTCCCACTGAAACGATTTTATCGAAATGACCCTCAATGGCGCGATAGTCGCAATCTTGGAAATGCACGGGAAGCCCCCGGCAAAATTTTTTGGCGTATTCCAGTTGCTCAGTGGATATATTGACACCGGTCACCGTGCAGCCGAAGCGCTCGGCAGCATACTTGGCCAACCCGCCCCAACCGCAGCCGATGTCCAGCAGATGATCCGAAGCGTTCAGATTCAACTTTTTGCAGGTGAGTTCCAGCTTCTTTTCCTGGGCCCGGTTCAAATCGTCCGTATCTTGAAAATAGCCGCAACTGTATTGGTTGTATGGATCCAGAAAAGAGAAGAAGAGATCGTTTCCGAGATCATAGTGGTGTTCGGCGATCTTTCTGGCGCGCGAGCTGGATTGAAGGTTGAAAAGCACCGCAGGCAATAAACGGAGTTGATATCGAAGCCCCACCCGGACTTTATCCTCCAATCCGCTGCAAAGTAATCGGCATATCATTTCGTCCGGTTGCCCGCATTCCCACCAGCCGTCCATATAGGACTCGCCCAGCCCCAGATTTTTTTCCCGCACCACCCGACCGAACCAGCGCGCATCATGCACTTGGATATCCCACGGGTTCGGACCGTTGATCCGGATACCGGCATGTTCCAGCAAGTCTCGGATCGTGTCAGAAACCATCGTATCCCCCTGCAAAACCGGAATATCATTTCAGGAAAAATGATTGCTGAACTCGGCTCTACTCATATGCTCTTCATCATTTCGCGCATCCTGTTCATATCCATGCCTTTTGATTTCATCATATTCATGCAGAAAGGCATCATTTCGGCCATCATCTTCTTCGGATCATTTGCAAAAATCTCCGCCATGAAAGGCATCGCTTCTTTCATGAACGAAAGCTTTTCCTCGGATGTGAGCGCCTCGAAATCATTTAGGAGTTTTTCTATTTTTTCCATCGAACTCCTCCTTTTTGGCTTTACGTATTCACCAAACAATTTCAAGAGATACTCGTTCTTCAAGACTTTGAAAACCAGATAGACAAGAAATAGGGCCGAACTTTTCGTCGTAAGGGCAAGAAAGAATAATGCTGATCATGGCATCTACCTTCCATTCCAGTTTTGGAAGGTTCGCAGAGAAAATTCATCCTTTATAGTCTGTGTCCGGCGGAATACAAAGTACCGGATGCGTGATAAACCTGAGCACCTTTTCGGCGGTGGTTCCAAAAAAAATCCTTTCTATATCAGCCGCCCTCCCGCAACTTCCCATTATAATCACATCCACGTCGAACTCACGTGCCTTCCGAATGATTTCAAGATAAGGGATGCCTTCGCTGACAACCACATCTGTTTTAAAATCGCTTTCTTTTTCCTGCTCAACGAATTGTTGCAAGTTTTTTCTTGCATTTAGAAAAAGGCTTTTCTTGATTTTATCCTCTTCGCCAAGGCGGTTTGCAACACAGCGTTTTACGAATTCTGAATCAATGACATGGAGCGCGATGATCCGAGCAATGCTTCCGCGCAACATGTCACAGGCCTTGCGATAGGCGGCATTGGAACACTCTGAGAAGTCCAAGGCCACAAGGATCGTTTTTTGGCCTTCTGCGCTTTTCTTCCCGACCGAGGTATCCTGGTTCATGAATTCACCTTTGCTTCTATGAAGGATTCCAATCTCCGAACGCTTCGAAATCTTACCCCCGTATCCGGGAAGGCGCGCAGGGTAAAACGCGACGCGGTTTCGAGTTTCAACATTTTTAGGGCCAGCCTCCTTTAGGTTCCGGTTCGATTGCAGCGACAGGCACGTCTACCTGACAATAGCGATGTCTATTAAGTATCTCAGCTCGATTGGCATATGTGTCGTATCCGGCCAGCAGTCTTACACCAATGGGCGAACCCGAGAGGCCGAGAATCGATATTATATCGTCGGCCATTTTGTTCACTGCGTCCATGGTTTCATTTTCTTCCATACCGTTTCCTTTTTCTATTGATTTCTTGCGCATTCCGGATGATCCGAGTGAAGTATCCCATTATTCGCGACCCATCATTTTTCATCTTCATGGTATTTTCCTTTTCTGGGTATGCACTTGACTCCAGCGGCCACTATAACATTCAGTTCAAGAGATTCCATATCATCTTGGCGGCAATGCCTATCAGCACGATACCAATAATGAGTTTGACGTGCTCCCGTTTGAGTTTTTCCGTCATCAACCAAGCACCTACAATCGCCCCGATAGCAGAACCGACTGCTGCAAAACCCAACAACTGCGCGCTGATGTTGCCAACGGTGGCATGACCTAGAAATCCGGAAAATGACGAAAAAATGACAATAAAAGAGGCTGTTGCCGAGGCTTTTTTGGGATTATACCCCAGCCATACCAAAACCGGTACGATGAAATTGCCTCCGCCGACGCCCAGAAGGCCGCCCAGGAAACCGGCGAACACTCCAACCGAAACACCCGAAATAAGTTCCTTGCTTTTGGAACTTTCCAAATTCCTCTGGACCGGTTTATAAAAAAGCATCATCCCGGCGGCAAAAAGCAAAAATGCCACAAAAAGCCACATCAGGACTTCGCGGTTTAAGCCGATACTAGCATAGGCGCCCAGCGGCGAAAGCGCAGTAGCCACAATGAGAATCGGTATCGCGACTTTCCACATGACAAGCCCGTTCTTAATAAAGCGATACGAAGCACATATCATTGCGATGGAATTGAGCAAAAGCGCCGTCGCCATGGCAACATGAACATCGATTCCCAAAGCGATGAACACGGGGATTAAAATAAATGCCGCACCCACGCCGGCGATAGTCAGCAATGTTGTAAAAATAAGAGTGATGACCCCGGCTATTGCAGCAACTATCATGTTTAATTCCTTTAATCCTGGTAACCCGAACACGACATGCAGACGGTTTTGCCCTCAGGAGACACCCGCAGCTTGTTGACAAACGTAACCTCTCCGCATTTCTCACAGCGCTTGATTTCAAAGAGGCCCTTGCCTTTTTTAAAATCCACCGTGTGCACCTTGCCGATATCCAGAAACTCGGATTCCTTCAGACCTATTATTCTGTTCACCAGCGGATCGGTGATTTCCGGATCGATATCCTGGGGCAGAACTCCGGCCTTGCGTTTTTGAACAAAGGGAGAGGCCAGCGCCTTTTCAAAAAAATCGGGTTTGAGCGACACGCGCACCGCCTTTCCGGTTTTCGTGTCAATTAAGGTAAAGGCCATCTTATTGTAATATAGTTTTTGGATGTTGGATTTGCCGTACGTACACCCGGTTGCGGTCATCACACCGTCCAGAAAACAACCGGCGGCATGACCCTTGCCGGTTTCAGCCTTAACATAAAGTTCTTTGTGCTTGGAACGTTCCACTCCCAGAACCTTCATGGCCGCCAGTCCGGCCTTTAACCCCATGGGCATAGCCGGGCATTTGTGCCCGTGAAATTTCAATCCGATTTCGAAAAGTTCCTGAAAATTTTGCATAATAATACCTCCGTAAATTATATAGATAATATAGAGTGATACATACCGCCGACTAGCCGCTTTCAGGTTTCGGTAACCTCGTTACCTCTCATATCCGGAACAAGGAATACACATATGTTTTTCACCGACCAAGCGCAAATAAACTTTGGATACCAGCTCACCGCACTGATCGCATGGAACCAGTCCCAGAATCTCACCAAATTCCTCCCACGCATATGGCGTTACCTGGCTGATGGAGAGCACCTCCTTTTCGGGTGTTTTCCATATGATATCCGTCATCTCCCAGGCCTCTTCTTCCGGGATTTGCGTCGGTGGAATACCCTGACCCCGCTTTCTCATGAAACTCGACTCAGCAACCATTTTATGATGCTTACCGTTTTTATAGGATACGCGAACGGCCTTCTGTTTTTTTTTGTCGATCAAGGTGAAGGCCAGTTTTCCCCACCCGGCTTTTTCAATATTGCACTTGCCTAAGGTACATCCGGTGCTGAATTGTACACCGTCCGCAAAACACTGAGCTCCATGGTTCTCGCCGATTTCAAGAATGCAATGCAGGTCGCCGGATGCGCCGGCACGCTTTGTGCCCAGCTCCCTGAGAGCCACCAACCCGGCGCGAACACCGGAGGCGCTGGCCCAGCAAATGTGACCGTGAAATTTAAACGCATCCGCCAAAATTTGTTTGTCTTCGTTCATTTTCAAATCTCCTTTTCCATTTGGGGGTAGCCGTTTAGCTCCCCCTGTGTTCAAATATAGTAGCGGCATCTCACATGTTATAGGTCGGCCCAAGGCTTTTACCTGAGTCGAGTAGAATGGAAACGATTTCTTAATCTTGTAAAATGTCTCCCAATAAAATACCGACGACAGCCTTCTTCGATCGAAAATTGGTTCTCAAGTTCACGCAATGTCCTGGGAAAATCCTCCATAGGAGAATACACTCCATATAGCAGCCACTGGTCAAGTGCATACCCGGAAAGATTTATTGCAACAACTTGTCCAGGATTTCCTGAACCGGCCCTCTTTGATCGGCGATAACGCATACCTCTTTCAACTGAAACCAGTCAAAAAAATAGCGCGGGATAGCCCCACAGATCAGAAGCCGGACATTCATGGCCACCAATGACCGTGCAAATTCCCACGGTTCCTCAATCGTTACCTTCTGCTCCCATTGCCTGAGAATTTTTTTCCCGGAGACTTCCACAAAATAGACATGCGTGCACCAGTCAAAAGAAAAGGACCGCCATGGCAAGGGCGACGGTACGGACGGATCGAGGTTTTAAAAAAAATACCGGATCCTGAACTCCAGGCGGTAATCATTTTGTTTTTCGCCGTATTCGCTGAACCGGTCCCCAGCCAGGACGGTTCCCTTCAGCCTCATTTCGAAGTTGGTGACACCCGTATAAAGCAGCTCGGGGGAAATGGAATAACTCCGATCCTCCAGGTTTAAAATCCCGGTGATGGCCGGGGTGAAATAAAGTATATCCAACGGCTCTTTCTGGCTGATTCGCGCATATAGATAATTCTTCATGGGATTCGGCCGTCCGTACCGGCCTTCGGCCAGGTTTCCGGCTTTTCTCAGGGGTGCAGCGTCTCCCGAGGAAATAAAACGCTCATATCCCTTTTCCACAAAGGCAAAGAAGTCATTCATCTCCTGCTCGGTGAAGCCTGTGCCGTTATGGTAATATTCAAGGAAATAAGTCGTTTCGATGGCGCTCAGGTATCGCAACCCCAACAGCGCACTCCAGACGTCCTCATCCTCCTGAATCAGGGTTCCGCTCGCATTCATGACACTTTTTTCAAAATCCCGGATCCATGCCAGTTCTCCGTGGATCTCCAGGTTTGAAAAGAGATTCCGGGAAAAATCCATCCCGTAACGTTGGGGTTTGCTCTCGCCTGCAAGCGCCATGAAATCGATATCCGTATCCCTCCAGAGTAAATACAGCTTAACGGCAGCGTTCAGATGATCCTGCTCCCCGAAATCGTCGTTCAGGTCACCGTAAACGGGAACCAGGGCCAGGGTCAGCGAAACCGTCTTGAGGGACCCTTGAAAACTTCGGGTGTAATCTGCGGATCCCATGAAAAATCCCTCCAGGTTCAGATCAGGATCGTCCGGATCCTTGGGCCGGTCCACAAAGGCCACCGGATTCCAGGCGTATCCTTTTCCCCATTTCAGGTTTTTTTCCCGGCCTCCAGAATCAGAAAAGCAGACGGCTTATGGGAGAAATATCCTTCATAAAGAACGGTTTCATCGGACCATCCGTCATCGTCGTGTTGGAGGCTGCTGTTCACCCTTGCAAAGATTCGGGAAGCATCCTTCTCATAGCTGCCCTCCAGTTGAAGGGTTAAATCGTATCGCTTTATGGGGGAACCGGCGTCTATGTCGTAATACTTCAATCGATAAAAAGCCGCATCGTCGTCGGGCCAAAGAAGGATCGGATGGATCTCGGCATACCCCCCGAGATGATAGGGTTTTTTATCGATCTCTTCGAGGTTGAAGGAATACTCTTCCGCCCGGCTGAAATCCGAAAGAAAAAAGATGCCCAAAATACAAAGAAAAATCCGCAGCCCCTGCGGCAGTCGTCCCCGGTCACGTCCCGGAGGAATGCCGCTGGATGTCGAGTCGGCACGTTTCATCCCGCTACCTTAGGGAATCCATGTTGGGCATGTAAGTCAGGGTAAAGACCTCGTCGGCCAATTCCCGTTTTTTGAAGTTCGCAAAGAGCATGACGGATTTATACCCCTTGTAGAGGGGGCTGTCCGTTTCCACGGTGGCCGGCCTCACGATCCCTCCGCCAAAGTCTTTAATGTCCTTGAAGTAGATCGTCTTGATCAGCATGGATGCCTCGGTCAGGCATTCGATTTTTACGGGGAGTACTTTTTTCTTATCCACCCACATCCTGAGCTGGTCGTAGGCCACGGTCTTGGTTTTGGCTTTCAGATGCAACAGGGACTCCTTGCCCGACTCTTCCGTTTTAGCGACCTCGTATTCTTCCGCATAATCGAGCTGGAGGATGTCCGAATTATTGAAGACCCCGCCCACAACGGATTGAAGACTCGTAATCCGAATGGGTTTTCCCACCGTCGGAATATAAAGCCACATGTTCTCCCCCAGCCGCAAGGTGCTCCGCCCCTTTTCACTGGCCGGAGAGACAAAAACACCGGCGATCTTATCCCTTCCTTTTTTGGCCGTAAACAATACGAATTCCTTTTTTCGTCCGTCGGGCTCGATATTGATGAGTTTTCGATAGGATTCGTAAGATTCAGGCGATAGGTTTCTGTCCACCTGTTCCAGAAGCGTCTTGCCATCCATGGCAAGGGCTGGAAAGGCGAGAGGCACAATCAACAAGGATATGAGCATTATTTTTTTTATCATAAAATTCTCCCTCAGGGTTAGACGTGACGCAAGGCCTCTATGGGTTCCATTTTGGATGCCTTGATGGCCGGTTGAAGACTGGCTGCCACGGCGACAACGATGACGATTCCTGATACGGTCAGCAGATCGGCGGGTTGGAGTGTCGCCGTCAGGAGCATTCCCTTTTGCTGCGCGAAATCGAAACGGACTCCGAGCAGATTGACAATCAAGATAAAGACACTCCCCAGGATATCTCCGATCACGGCGCCGACAACGCCGAGGCAGAAGCCTTCGATGATGAACATGGAGCGGATCCTGCCAGGCAAGGTACCGATGGCAGCAATGGTGCCGATTTCCCGAATGCGTTCATAGACGGCCATGATCATGACATTCATAATGCTGATCAAGACAATGGCGATCAACATGATCTTGATGAAGAACGTCATGACATCGATCATCCGGGCGATATTGAAGAAAGGCGAAAGCTGTTCCCAGGAGTGCACCTCGAAGATGGGTTTCCCCTCCTTGTTGACCTCGCCGGAAACATTACCCTCCAGTTGCCGGACTGCGGCGGGAAGGCGACTGAAATCCTTCAGCCGGACGGCCACTTCGCTGACTTCCGCCTCGGGCATACGAAGAACCTCGGCGGCGTCCTCGATGTGAATATACCCGTCACGCCCGCCTGGGCCGGTGGCGCTTTCCAGAATGCCGGAGACGGTAAACTGCTTGCCGTTGACAGAGCCGTCCGCATTTGTCGCCACAATGACAACCATGTCGCCCAGCTTGACTTTCAATCCCTTCGCCAGAAGGGTGGGAATCATGATCTCACCCCGCTCCAGACTCTTTTTTCCTTCCGATATGCGGGAGGTTAAAAGAGGGACCGTCTGAAACTCCTTCTCGGGATAGACGCCATTCAAGCGAATGTTGGTTGTCTCTGTAAAATTGCTGAACATCCCACCGAATTTAAGGCGGGGCGAGAAGGCTTCCACCGCAGGTGTTGCGCTGAGAAACGCGGCAATTTTTGAATAGGCCTTGGGTTTCATGTTCAAATTCAGGGGCAGGTTATCGATGGAAGCAACGTACCCTTTGCGGTGGATCTGGAAATGACCCAACATGGAATCCGTGATCTGGCCGATCATCATGGCTTTAAATGAGACAGTGATGGAAACAAAGACCAGGACAAAGACAACGCCGATGGTGATGAGCGACGCCGTGAGCAACGTTCTTCTTTTATAACGGATGAGATTGCGGATCGCGATTTTAAAAAGATTCATCACGGCTTTGCTCCTCCTTTAATCTCTTTTCCGGTCAATCGCCCATCCTCCAGCCGGAAGATGACTTCCGCTTCGCCGACAATCTTGGTATCATGGGTGGAGAAGATGAAGGTTGTTCCAAAGTCATCGCGCATTTTCTTCATCAATCCGATGACGGCATAGGCCGTCTGGGAATCGAGGTTGGCCGTGGGTTCGTCGGCAAGCACCAGGGCGGGATTCGTTACCAGCGCACGGGCGACGGCAACCCGCTGCTTCTGGCCGCCCGAAATCTGATGGGGATACTTGTGGGCCTGGTCCGTCATATCCACAGCGGCCAGCATGCGCGTGATTCTTTCTTTGCGCTCCTGCGGTACAACATTCTGGACCATAATCAATGGGTATTCGATATTTTCGTAAACCTCCAGCACGGGGATCAGATTGAAATCCTGAAAGATGAAACCAAGATGCTTGCCCCGGAAAGCTGCGCTCTCCTTTCGCCCCAGACCGACAACGTCCGTTTCGGCGATGGCAAGATGTCCCGCCGACGGCTTATCCAGACAGCCAAGGAGATTGAGGATGGTTGTTTTGCCGCTTCCCGAAGGACCGACGAACGAAACAAAGGATGCGGGTTCGATTTCAAAGTCCACGTCTTTCAGGGCGTGAACTACCACGTCTTCTGTCTGGTAATCCTTGGTAATATTTTGTGCTTTAATCAATGCCACGGTATATATTTCCTTTCTTCTACCCTCCTACGAGAGAAGAGACTCCATATTTGAACGGAGCGTTTTTTAATCATTTTTTTTCAATCTTCAATTTTCCTTCCTCCGTCAATTGTTTCTTTACCTTGGCCCAGAGGTGTTCCTTCTTATAGATCTTACGCACGCCTTCTATATCGGGAAAGCTTATGGCCTTACCCATGCAAAGATTTGCACAGGTTGAGCAGCCAACAATACACGAGTAGGGCCGTCCGACGCGGGAACCGTCCTTTGTCCAGTCGTACACGGCTTTGCCACAGTTCATACACATGCCGCATTTAACACATTTTTTGGGGTCGATTGTGGGAAACCAATCAATCTTTTCTCTTTCATATCCAGTTAACCAAGCCATTGTCATACCTCCTTCAAAGTGTCGTATCTCGCATCGCGGGCCGGTGAAATAAAGTGGTCGACCAGAATCGGGATGTCTTCTTTTCTTTCCGCTAAGTCGGGCAATCGAATCTTCGCAACGCCTATCCGATAATAAAGATCAGTACGAAACCGATCCTGATGCGTCAGTCCCATTAAATCTTTGTTGGTGGCGACGATCAATCGGAAATCAGCATGCCTGCCGTCACTCCCGCCGACAGGTACGAAATGACCGTCTTGGAGAACACGCAACAAATCGGCCTGGAACGCCATGGAAGTACTGCCGATCTCGTCCAGGAACAGGGTACCGCCGTCGGCCAGGGCGAAACGGCCGGCTCGATCCTTGAACGCACCCGTAAAAGCCCCCTTGACATGTCCGAAAAGCTCGGATTCCAGCAGGCCGTCTGGGAGCGCAGCACAGTTCACGGCGATGAACGGGCCGTTTTTACGCCTGCTCAAATGATGAATGGCTTTGGCGATCAATTCCTTCCCGGTTCCGGTGGCTCCCTCGATGAGCACCGAACTGTCACTTTCGGCGATATCCAGCAAAGAGGACAAGATCTTGCACATCAGCGCATTATCGAAGCCTTATGCCGGATTCATAGGACTTTATTGCCGGCCAACCCGGGCATTTGCATAAACCTGGAAACCAACGAATCATTTCCAATCGTCTAATTGACGAGGCCCGTAACTGACCTCGAAAACCGGCACTCAATGGCGTTGCAGCGCCTTCTCGATCTGCCGGAACAAAACGTTCTTGACAAAATCCAGGGCGAGATCGGCATCGTCATCCAGCGCGATCTTCAACACTTCTTTGACCTGAGCGGATTCCAGGTGAATCTGGACGGGTTTCAAGTTCATGGTTCTCCTCCCTCGGTCATGGGACTTCCTTTGGAGTTTGAGAAATCTGAGACAGATCCTGGATCAACCGGTCGATTCCCTGGGGAATATCGACGCTGCCGTTAAGCACCTGCATTTCTTGTCCGGGCCGCGTCACCACACAGGTGGGCGTACTTTTCACCGAAAACCGTTTGATGATCCCCGACCATTGATCGAACACGGGGCCGAGATCCAAAAGAGAGATCCGGATTTGTTTTTCCTTGAGTCTTCGAACTAGTTCCGCGTCCGAGTCGACGGTTTTCAGTTGAGCGATATCGAACAACGCTCTCCGGACGCGCAATACGTCGGTGAACTCTTCGGCGGCTTTGGCGCCATACAGAAAATAGGAAGCATAAAGGGGGGTCAGCGGATAAAACGGCATGTCGACAAAGGTAATTTTTACCCCCAGGCGATGCAAACTTTCCAAGGCCTCTTCCATATGGGATTCGATGGATCGGCACGGCGGGCAGAAATAATCCGTAAAGATGAAAACTTCTACCGGACCGGAACCGTAAGAAAAAAGTCTTTGGGGGTCTAAAGGAACTACCGAGGCAGCCTTGCCCCATCCCGACCACAAGATCAGGACCGAAAAAAGAAAAATACTGACCGAAATCCTCATCCTAAGGCCTTTTGACACCATTCCGTCCTCCTGGAATTTACACTGCATCCGATTCCTTCTTGTTTGGATCAATGATTACGCCTGTCAAGGGCTTCAGGTAAAACTCGAAAACCATCAGATATATAGCGACCAAGAAAAAAAACAGATCCCGGATGACGGTCCACAGACCGGCGGGACTCCCGGTGGTTTCCGTGGAAAAACAGCCGCAGTAAATGTCAAGCCCTCGGATTTGGTTGAACATCAATGTGCCGATAAAAATCGTTAAAAGACCAACGCTCATCAATATCGCACCGGGAAGCCAGAATCCGGTAATCAGGCACACCCCGAGCAACAGCTCCATCCAGGGAAGAATCAATGCAGAAAGATTGACCGTGACATCCGGCAGAATCTGGTAGTTGTAAACAGCCTGGGCAAAGGCTTGGGGGTGCAGGATTTTGTCATAACAAGCAAAAAGGAAAACGGCTCCCAGAAAAATGCGCAACGGATGAAAAATATAAGATTGAAGCCGCATCTTCCTCACATCGATTCCCGAATCATCTGAGTGTATGGGTTCTGAAAGATGCCCTGCGATTCCATTGCACGCCATTTCACACAACAGGGTGCCCTTTCCGCAGTTTTCGGTTTCAAACTGCAGCACCGGATGATCGATTTGAAACCGGTGGAGCAGTTCGTTCCGGATGCGTCCGGCCAACGCTTCCGTATCGCTGACAGGCTGATCGGGAACTACCACGTGACATGAAAACGCCGTGCTCATCGAAGATATCTGCCAGGCATGCAAGTAATGCACACCCAGGACTCCGGGAAAATCGGATAAAAAGTTGCGAACCTGTTCGAGCCGGAGATGGACGGGAGTTCCATTCATCAGCACCAACGTGGATTCTTTGAATAACCCCCATCCGTTTTTAAGAATGAAGACCGCGATAAATATGGAAAGCAAAGGGTCCAACCAATACCACGGATAGAACAGCAACAGGATGCCGTTGATCAAGACCGCCACCGAGGTAAAGAGGTCGCCCAGCATGTGTAAAAAGGCACCGCGCACGTTCAGGCTATGGGCCGCATCCCGGTGCAGGAGCAAGGCCGAGAGTCCATTTCCGATCACCCCCACTCCGGCCAGGATAATCACGGTCAGACCGTTCACCGTCTGTGGATTTAAAAAACGGTGAAATGCATGGTACAGGATGATTCCCGAGGCGCCGGTCAGCAAAAAAACATTGATCAGCGCCGCCAGGATCTCGGCCCGTCGATATCCGAACGTATTGGATATCGTGGCCCCCTTTCGACCGATGCGAAATGCGATATAGGAAATCAACACCGCGGTAAAATCGCTGAAATTGTGCACCGCATCCGAAATCAGGGCCATGCTGTTGGCCAGCATACCGCCGATGACCTGGGCGACGGGGATAAAAAAATTTAATACCAGGGTTGCCAGGAGTCTTTTGCCTTCCGAATCCTCCGGTACCGAG
>Ga0100377_1002205_pt1 | contig 16453 bp, 9 predicted proteins | sample CryGeymeta201501_FD_83664 | JGI IMG/M metagenome (GOLD analysis project Ga0100377, IMG submission 83664) | Groundwater microbial communities from Crystal Geyser aquifers in Utah, USA - Crystal Geyser metaG 2015-01 | ecosystem: Environmental > Aquatic > Deep subsurface > Groundwater | place: USA... | reverse complement strand
TGCGCCGCTCTACTCGGACCCGAAGGTCCTTTCGCGCTCGACTTGCATGTGTTAGGCACGCCGCCAGCGTTCGTTCTGAGCCAGGATCAAACTCTCCACTTGAAAGTCTATAGAAGAGGAAGCGAGCTTCCCTTCAAATCGTTTCGTGCGGTGAGCGACCTGTTCAACCAGGCCCCTTGCAGGGCCTTTTGTACCACCGTGAGTCGCCGTCCAGCTCGCGATGCAGGGCCCCCTGCGAGCTATCGCTCACACGGCTCCCTGCCCTGCGTTCAGGACTGCCACTCAGGCTGGGTTATCATTGTCTAAACCGTCGCTTGATTGGCCATCAGCGCTCCCGAGGGAGCCCCTTCGGCTTCTAAAACTCAAGTCTTGACAGGTCGTTCTCTTTGAGACCTTGATTCGAACCGAGGTTCGAGGTCTCACCGCGGTCCTGAGATCCACCGCTGGATTTCAGGTGCGGTTTTATCGACCGCTGCCATTTTGACCGCCCTGCGTCACTGTTTGGGCCGCGACGCAGGGTCTTCTGCGAGCTACTGCTCACAGAACCCCCTGCACTGCGGCGCCCACCAGTGCGCAGGTTGGGCTAAATCGACAAACAGCCGGAGCTCGCCTGTGCATCACATCGGCGATTCCTTCGAGCAGGCCAAAGACCAGCTCGGGCATCTCTGATGCGCGACTTCTGCTCATGTGCGACCGTCTCCGGTCGACACATCCTCTTGCTTCTATCCAGTTTTCAAAGACGATGACTGCCGTTGGATGTCTGCAATTTGCAGCGGATTTCCATCCGGCGAGGAGAGATAATCTCTCCTCTTGCGTCTCGCGTCAAGAGTTATTTGAAATGAATTTCAAACTCTATTTGCGTGACCCTCTCTTTCGAGAGAAGCGAAGTTATGCCTGAGAGCGGATGATGAAGTCAAGAGAATTTAACTCTTATCGACCTCGTCCGAACCGGGCGACCTCGCCGCGAGCCGCGAAGGTATGCCTGAGAGCAGGTGATGAGGTCAAGAGCTTTTTGAACTCTTTTTCCATCATCCGAGTCAGGCGGCCCTTCAGCGGAGCGCCGCGGAGGTATGCCCGAGAGTGGGGTTGGAGGTCAAGAGCTTTTTGAGTTCTCTTGTTGACCTCGTCCGCACCGGGCCGCTCCTCAGCGGCGAGGGCGGACCATAGGCCTTGAGGCTGAGGGCGTCAACCCGTTTCTGCACAAAATGCTCTCGTGGGTGTTCTGAGCGCGCTCGACGCCGCAGGGGCGGAGGTTCAGCGGAGTTCGACGCAGAGGCCATCGCGACAGGCGAGGGTGTCGGGGCAGGCGTCGAGGTTGGACTCGCCGCAGTAGACCTCGATGGGGTCGCAGTGAAAGGAGAGGGTGTTGCAGGTGTAGAAGGGGGGGCAGAAGGGGCGATCGGCCTGACAGCGGAGGCCGTCGACGACGTCGGGGTCGGAGACGACGAGCTCGCGGAGGTCGGTGGACTTGTTGCCCTGGACGTCGACGACGGTGACGGAGGTCCAGTAGGTGCCGGGGCGATCGTAGGTGTGTTCGATGACGGGCTGTTCGGAGCGGACGGCGGTGGTGTCGTCGCCGAAGTCGAAGCCGTACCAGACGATGCGGCCTTCGGGATCGGAGGAGGCGGAGGCGTCGAAGACGATGGTCTGTCGGGCGTAGCAGTTGACGGGGGCCTCGTAGGAGACGGTGGGGAGGTCTCCGACGTCCTGGCCGCGGACGCAGGCGAGGGCGGTGGCGGCGAGGAGGACGGCGAGGGCCAGGGTGGTGGTGGGGCGGGGGGCGATCACGGGAGGGCCTCCACGAGCTCGCCGATGCGAGCGCTGTAGAGGGGGAAGTGGCGGGGGCCGATGGAGTTGGTTTCTTCGTAGTGATCGCCGGGGGCCTCGATGATGTAGGCGCCGTCGGGGTCGAGCTGGAAGTCGTAGGGGGGGACCATGTAGCCGAGCTCGTCGTGGGCGAGGCCGAGGACACCGACGAACTGACCGGGCATCCTCTCCTTGAGGAAGGGCGGGGCGGGGGCCTGGGAGAGGTCGGGGGGGTTGGGGTTGGTGGGGGAGATCATGCAGGGGTGGCCGGCGCCGGAGGCGATGGCGGAGGGGGGATCGAAGGTGCAGGAGGTGGCGTCGGCGCAGGTGAAGCCGGGGCCGCAGGCGGTGTCATCGGTGCAGGGGCGACGGCAGCGGGCGGCGAGGCACTCGAAGCCGTCGGTGGTGTCGGGGCAGGCGGCGCAGGCGGGGGGTGTGGCGCGGCAGTTGAGGGTGTCGGGATCGCAGATGAAGTTGTCGGGACAGGCGGCGGTGGACTCGCAGGGGATCGGTTGGAGGTCGAGGCCGCACTGGGGGTCGAAGGGATCGCCGACGACGGGGGAGAAGCGGTTGTCGAAGACGGGATCGAAGCCGCCGACGACCATCTCGGGGAAGATCTCACCGGGGGCGGTGAAGAAGGTGACGGGGCCGAGGCGGACGATGGTGGCGGCGGTGTAGACGTGGGGGACGTTGGCGTCGGTGAAGGGGGCGTCGGTGGTGACGTTGTAGACCTCCCGGTCGAAGAGCTCGAGGCCGTAGACGGCGGTGTGGAACTGGGTATTTTCCATGGGGATCAGGAAGTTGCGCATGGCGAAGGCGAGGTCGGGCGCTTCGACCTCGGGGGCGTCGGCGAGCCAGGTGAGGACGCGATCGGCGATCTGTTGGCCGACGGCGTCGGCCTTGGCCCAGGTCTGCTCGGTGATGACCTGTCCGGCGCGGGTGCGTGCGGCGGCGTGGCCGGGGCCGATCAGGCCTCCGACGGCGCCGCTCAGGAAGACGGTGACGCCGCCGAGGCCGGGGCGCGCGGGGGCGACCTCCTGACCGTCGGCGGTGGCGGCGTCGAGGCCCTGCTCGACGTAGGTGCGGATGTAGACGGGGTAGTCGGCGGTGATGAAGGGGTTATCGCTGCCGAGGACCTCGGGGTGGTTGCCCCAGTTGACGAGGGTGCCGAGGGTGTCGCCGGTCTCGGCGTCGGTGACCTGGACGGCGAGCAGGTCGTCGTCAACGATCCAGGGATCGCGTCCGTCGCCGATGGCGACGTCCGTGACGCCGGTGCTGCCGACGACGGGCTTGAGCTTGGCGGGGCGGAGGTTGGCGATGGCCTCGTCGACGGCCTCGGCGACGCGGGTGTCGACGTGTTCGAGCCACCAGGGCTCGGCGCCGGTGCTGACAGGGAGATCGGAGCCGGCGTAGCCGGGGCCCCACTGGCCGAGGACGTCGGGGGCCTCGTGGACGTGGGTGGCGGCGATGACGAGGTGATCGACCTCGGCGGCGCGGGTCATGTGGGCGAGGATGCGGTCGGTGTGATCGTAGAAGATGCCGACGGCGTCGACGACGACGATCGCGATGGTGGTGTCGCCCTGTCGGAAGGCGACGGCGCGGGCCTGGACGTCGTCGTGGGCGAGGTCGCCGACCCAGGGTTCGGCCTCGGGGCAGAAGCCATCGGGGGCGTCGGGGCAGTGTCGGAAGGCGGGTCGGCTGTGGTCGAAGCCGGCCAGCCAGGCGCCCTGCATGTGGCCGTCGCCCTCTCCGAAGTCGGGTCCGGCGTAGCCGGGATCGCCCTCGCAGAGCTGGTCGAGGCCGCAGTCGATGAAGGTGGCCTCGTCGTCGACGATGTCGGGGTCACCGGCGAAGGTGGCGCCGTCCATGAAGGCGCGGAGGGGTTGCTCGAAGCCGTCCGGGGTGGTGTTTCGGGCTGCGAAGCCGGCCATGAAGGCGCCTTCGCCGCTGGCACAACCGTCGCCGCCGGGGCAGGCGAGGATGGGACCGTCGGCGCGGAGGCAGGCGAGCGCGCCGCCGAGGTCCTGGCAGGTCTCTGAGGGGCGGCAGTCGGTGTCGTCGACGCAGGCGCGGTTCCAGCGGCCGAGGCAGCGGCCATCCGAGATGCAGTGCTCTCCGGTGTCGCAGTCGGCGTCGGTGGTGCAGCCGGTCTGGCCGTTGTTGGTGACGGTGCCGTTGTTGGTGGCGTTGTTGGCCGTGCCGTTATTGGTGGCGTTGTTGGCCGTGCCGTTGTTGGTGTGGGCGTTGTTGGTGGCGTTGTTGGTGGCGTTGTTGGTCGGTGTGGCCGCGGGCTTGTCGTCGTCACCGCACGCGACGGCGAGGAGGACGACGGCGAGGAGGACGGGAACGAGACGAGCTCGTCTCATGGTGCATCTCCGGGAGGAAGGTTCGGCGTGCAGGAGACCAGCGTCGGAGGCTCCGACCGATGGGGTCGGGTGCAAGTTGACGGATGATCGATCCTTGACGCATTCACGGCTGTTCACCCCATGGCGTTCATGCGGCGGAGTGTAGAGCGGGCGACTGCGCAGTGCAACAGAGGGGCGCGGCGGCTTGCGGGTGGCTCGTCCCTCTGTTAGACCGCCGTGCATCTCAGTGGGTGTCGCGACGCAGGGTCTTCTGCGAGCTATCGCTCACAGAACCCTCTGCGCTGCGACGCCCACTGAGATGCAGGCTGGGCTAGTTGGGCTGGTCGGCGGGCGGATGTTCGGGCGGGTCCAGGAGTGTGCGATGAAAGGTTGGCGTGTGGCGGTGGTGGCGTGGCCGATCGACGGCGAGTCGCGGCCTCGGGGGCTGGAGGGAAAGCTGGAGGGGATCGGCGCGTGGATCGAGGCTCGAGGCCGGCCAGCGTCGGTGCTGGTGCAGGAGGTGGTCCACGGGGGCCACGATGTGCTGGTGGTGTATGGGAGGCCGGCCGACGTGGGGGCGATCGCCGAGGCTCTGGACGGTGCGGGTTCGGGGGGGCTGCAGGTGTTGGCGTTGCCGACAGGGCCGATGGCGGCGCTGTGCGCGGACATCGGGCTGGAGGGTGACGTGGGCGAGGTGTTGGGGCGGGTGGTGCGACTGTCGAAGATGGGGGTGGGCGCTGGGCGTCGGGCGCCGCGGCATGTGTTGCGTCGAACGTTGCGGGTGGCGGCGTCGTTCGAGGCGGAGCCGCGGTTCGGGTTCAGCCTGGGGCTGGGGCGGATGGGGGACGTGATGGAGGCGTCGTCGCGGGGGACGCGGGCGGTGCTGGGGCTGGCGCGGGACTGGGCGAAGGAGGCGGCGAGCGAGCTGCTGCCGGGCGGGCCGTCTTCCTCCGGGGGGATGGGGCGCGGCGAGGGGCGGGTGGCGGTGGATCATGTGCCGTTCGCCGAGGCGCTTCGGTTTACGGCGGTGAGCACGTTGTCGAAGCTGCCGGCGGGGCTCAAGGGGTTCGAGCGATCGGTCGAGGACTCGGCGCGGTTTCATGTGCTGTGGGCGGATCTGAACGCGCTGCTGAGCCAGGGGGCGATGGCGATGCTGCCGGGGCGTCGGGCGGGAGGGACGCTGCGCCGGGTGTCGGCGTCGCACCTCGCGGCGGACCTGGACTCGGACTTCGTGCTGGACGGGGTGCGGGTGGTGGCGAGCGGGGCGTGGTCGCTCGGGGTGTCGCCGGGGCCGGTGGTGCCGCTGGTGGTCGTGTAGGCCGGGCGCGAGGGGGAGGAGACGCCGTGAGGGCGGGAGGGGCGCCATTTTTTATATTGACAGTCTGCGCACGCGCGTGCTAGTGACTCCATCCCGTTGCGAGAGAGTTTCTTTCGCGACCAGGGCTCGTTGCACCGCCGTGAGTCTCAGTCCGTCCCACGACGCAGGGCCTCCTGCGAGCTGTCGCTCGCCGGACTCCCTGCTCTGCGGGTCGGACTGCCACTCAGGCTGGGCTATAGCCCTGAGCCAATGTAGCTCAGTTGGTAGAGCAGCTCACTCGTAATGAGCAGGTCGTCGGTTCAAGTCCGACCATTGGCTTCGAGAAGAACCCCGTGACCGTGATGGTTGCGGGGTTTTTTTCGTTTGGGCCGAGATGAGCGTGTCGACCGGCTCCGGCGATGGCGCGCCTCAGGTCGCGAACTTCGCGTGCGTGGCCCACGCTGTATTCGAAACTCCAGCGTCAAACTGTTCTTGATCGCGCGAGACCAGGGCCGCCGCGAGGCTCTGGAAGGCGATCGAGGTGCTTGGCAGCGCATGCCATGGCGATCGCTCGTCGGTCCAGGCGGGCGGCGTGGGGCCACAGGCGTGTTCAAAGTTTGTGGTCACGGCGACAATTCGGGCGTCCTCGCCGAGTCCGAGGGGGGCGATGACGGTCTCGGGGGGTGGGAAGAAGGCTTCGGGGAGCGCGGCGAGGGCGGAGCGGACGGCGCGGTCGTTGATGGCGCCCTCGCGCTCGCCCCAGTAGTCGGGGCGCTCGGTCATGAGGGCAGCGGCGGGGTCGTCGAGGAGGGGGACGGAGGTGTCACCGAGGATGGCCGCGGTGTCGGTGGCGCGGACGATGACCTTGCGGGCGGCGTCTCCGACGCGGCCGTTGGGGGCGTGGGGGCCGTAGGCGTAACAGGCGACGCCGCCCTGGTGGAAGCCGTAGCCGGTGGCGCGCTCGAGGAGGACGCCCCAGGCGTCGCCGGTCGCGGCGCGGACGGCGATGAGGCGGAGGCCGTGGTAGTCGGCGATGGAGGGGTAGGCGCCGTGCTCGAAGCGGGGCCAGGCGTCCATGTCCTCGGCGGGGGTGTCGGCGCGGTCGTCGAGGACGGCGAGGATGTGGGCGGGGGTGAGGGCGGTCGGGAGGTCGAGCTCGGCCCAGCGGGTGCGGGCGGCGTCGGGGTCACCGTGGTGGGCCGTCACGGTCGCGTCCATGGCGCGGTCGGTGTGGAGCAGGATCTCGCGGTGGAGGACGGCGAGGGCGAGGGGATCAGCGTCGGCGGCGTCGAGGAGGTGGGAGATGGCCACGGCAGGGTGGGCGGCGATCCAGGCGTCGCGGAGCTGACGGAGGGCGATGGCCGCGGCGGCGGGGTCGGTCTCGGGGGTCGGGGCGAAGGCGTCGAGGTGGATGAGGAGGTCGAGGACGTCGGGGTTGGGGCAGGCGAGCAGGTTGGCGCGCAGGAGCGGCGGGGTGTTGTGGAGGACACCGTCGGTGGCGACGGCGCGGAACCAGGCGGCGAGTCCGTCGCCGTAGCGGTCGAAGGGGGCGAGGTTGTCCTCGCGGCCGCGGGGCGCGCAGGCGAAGGTGGTGGCCTTCATGGCGGCGGCGAAGGCGGCGGCGTCCTCGAGGGAGAGGAGCGCGGCGAGGTGGCGGTCGGCGGCCTGGACCCAGCGCTCTCCGATGCGGCGTCCGGCGCCCTTGTCGAAGGTGGGGTGGGCGGCGACGAGGGTTCGGGCCTCGTCGAGGGTCATCAGGCCGCGAGGATCGGGTGTGACGGCGGCCTCGATGAGGGCGGCGCGGAGATGACCGCTGGCCTCGCGCTCCCCGGCCGAGACGCGCCAACTCTCCCAGGGCAACTTGCAGGGCTGGTGGACGTGGCAGTGGCGCTGGAAGTCGGTGTTGGGCTCGCCGGGCTCGAAGCGGGCGGGGTCGCGGGTGACGAGGGCCTCGGCGAGCGACTGGAAGGTCGGCTCCTCGGACGGATAGACCTCCCAGGTCTGGGGCGGGATGCCGTCGCGGCCGAACGGGCCGGTGACGTGGTGCCAGGCCGTCGTGGTGATGATTGGCTCGGGGTCGGTGAGGCCGAGGGCGTCGAGCGACTCGGCGAGGTCGGGCCAGATGGCGTCGCCGACGGCCAGGACGTAGGCGCGGACGAGGAGGACGCGATAGGCGAAGTAGCTGAGCTCGCAGCGCCAGCCAGGCCGGAGGTCCCAGGTGTCGAACATGGCCTCGTCGAGCGTCACAGCGCCGGCGGGGCCTTCGATGGTGCCGCCGTGGAACAGCTCCTCGGGGGACTCGGAGATCTTGAGGTCGAGCCACGTCGCCTCGCCGAACGGATCGGTGGGGTCGAGGGCGCTGCCGTAGGCCATGCGGTTGATGCGGAAGCTGTCGGGGTCGGCGCCCTGGAGGCGCTCGAAGACGACGCCCCAGCCGTCGCCGACGCGGTCGCGGGCGGCGATCATGCGCATGGCGAAGTACTCGACGCGGCCGTCGGCGGCGTAGTTGAACTCGGGCCAGACCTGGCGGGTGCCCTCGTCGAGGGTGGCGAGGATGGCGGCGGCTGTGATGCCGGTAGGCAGCGCGAGCTGGGCGAACAGGCGAGGGGCGTCGTCCCCGAGGGCCTCGACGGCGGCGGCGCGGATGCCCGCCGGGTCCCGTTCGCCGAGCTGTCGAACCAGCAGGAGGGCGCGGTCGTCGGGCTGGAGGGCGCGGGTGACGAGCCAGGTGAGCGCGGTGGCGCGGTGGCGTTCGATCCAGCGGAGGGCCAGGGTCTCGGCGGCCGCGGCGAGCGCGGGCGCGGTGAGCGTCTCGGGTGGGACGAACTGCCAGGCGAAGATGCCCGCCGTGTCGTTGAAGCCGCCGAGCTCCCAGAGCAGCGCGAGGGCCGCGGGGTCTTCGATGGCCAGCAGGCAGGGTGCCAGGCACCAGGGCACGTTGACGAGGACGCCGTCGGCGGCGACGGTGGAGGCCCAGGCGAGGATCGCGTCGGCGCCATAGCGCTCGAGGGGGGCGAGGTTGTCTCGGCCACGAGGGTGGTGCCGCCAGGTCAGGCGGGTGGCGTGGTGGACGAAGGCGTCGGCGTCTTCGAGCGACAGGAGGGCGGCCCAGAGGCGATCGGCGAGCAGGACATGCCTTCCGTCCACGTCGGTGGGCTCGCCGGGCTCGAAGGTGTCGTGGGCGTCGAGCAGAGCGATGGCGTCGTCGACGGGCATGAGGCCCCGGTGATCGAGGGGGTCGACGGCGGCGTCGCGGAGGGCAGCCTTGAGGTGGCTCATGGGGGCTCCTGATGCTGAGCAGGGTCCGCGGACCGATCGCCAGGATGCAGACCGGCTCGGCGTGGTGGGGTATGGGTACCCGAAGGGCTGTGAGGATAGACCTTACGCCGAAAATGTCGAGAGGGTTGGCGTGGGTTGCCAATCGCCGGGGCGAACCCTACCCATTGGTTGCCGAGAGGACACCACCCGATGTGGAGGACGCGTATGTCCCGGTTCCGAATCCTGTTTCTATGTGGTCCGCTCGTGGCGATGCTCGCCGCGGGCTGCTGCCCGTGCGATCCGCCGGAGTGGGGCGATGTAATCCCGAGTGAGGAATCGACGAACACGCCAGAGGAGGTCGATCCCTACGCGGCCGAGCGGGAGGCCGATCTGGCGGCGCGGCGTCGGTATGCGCCGGATTGGGCTGCGCCGCGAGAGGCGGGGAGCGGTTTTCACGTCCCTCAGATCGCGGCGCCGTACGCGCTGTTCGAGACGTTGCAGCCGTCGCAGGCGGAGTCGGTGGAAGGCGGCTTGCTGCTCTGTCATGTCGTGGTGACAGGGACCGGTTGGGACACGTTCGCGGGGCCCGACCTGCTGACGGAGGTGACGATCGGGCGCTCAGGCCGGCTGGATGCGTGGGGTGGGGAGGACACGTACTCGCAGACGTTGTCGGCGCCGCAGGTGCGCATCGCGCGGGGCGATCTCGTCAAGATGGCCGTGTGGGACCGAGACGTGACGACGACAGAGCGCATCGGCCACGCTGAGGCGCTCTACGAGGGCAACCTGCCATTCACGCTTCACGAAGAAGACTTCGATGGGACCTGTTTCGTGGTTGGGTCGGAGGTGGTCGAGGAGCGGTTGCCAGCGCGCATCCAGACCGCCGAGGAGAAGCTGGAGGCGTTCGGTGCAGCGTTGAACCCGGTGCCCGAAAGTCCCTATTGGGGCTACCCGCTGTCGGAGGTGTCGGATGCGCAGGCCGCTGTGATCGATGTGGCAGGGCACGTCGGTTGGGCGGACCCTCGGACCCGCGCACTGATGAAGCGGTACGACACGGCGCAGAAGCGGTGGAACCGTCTGGTGAAGGAGTCCATCGCGAAGACGCGGGAGGGGCTGCCGCGTCGCGGCAAGAAGGTCAAGCTGGACGACGGCGAATGGACAGTGCGGGTAGCGGAGGTGAGCTGTTCGGCGAGCGCGAAGGGGCGATGGACGGACCAGCAGCCATCGGACGTGGAGACGAACCCCTGCTTTGTGACGCTGGAGGTCGAGCGCATCGGGGAGGCGCTGGAGGTCAGCACGTGGCCGATGTTTGGCGCAGACGGCACCATCTTTGCGGTGGCGCCGGACGGACGGAACGTGCGCATGGAGACGCTCATGGTGGAGCGCGGGGAGGAGCGCTATCCGCACAGCGCGAAGCTCCTGGCGGCACCGGGCGATCGGTTCAAGGTGGTGATGGAGCTGGAATCCTCGGAGCTTGAGCTGCTCCGCGGCAAGCGCGCGACGCACGTGATGAAGGTGCAGCTCACGACCGGCGGTACGAGCGCGATCCTCCGGCTGGACAAGCCGTAGGGAAATATCCCTTGCATGACCGATGGTTGTGCCCCAAACGGGAGGTGTGTGGGCTACCGTTTGTTGGCGAACAACGCGCCGCCGAGCACGCCACCGATCGCGCCGACGCCCGCTGAGACGAACGACCACATGCAGATGCTGAAGATCCCGCCGCCGAGGCCGGCCAGCATGGAGTAGGGCTCGGAGCCGAACAGGAGCGGGATGACGGTGCCCGTCAGCACGATGTTGAAGCCCCGCCCCCAGCGAGGATGTGGGCCACGGCCCCGGCGACCGCGCCGCCGGCGGCGCCCTTCCCGACGGTGACCCCCTCCTTGCGCTTGTGCATGAAGGCGTAGGTGAAGCCGATGAGGAGGTCTGTCAGGAAGCCGCAGCCAAAGCTGATGGTGCCGATCGAGCCGAGCATGGCGAGCGTGTCGGGTGTGTCGCGCAGGACAAAGAAGAGGGTCGTAGAGGTGGCGCTCAGGAGCACGTGGAGCAGGACGCCCACGATGATCGGGACGATCAGCGCGCCGCCGAGGAGGAGCGGATCGTTCGTGGGGCGGCTGCCCATGTTCGCGCTGCGGAAGCCAGGCGCGGCTCCGTCGCTGGCGCCCCCTCCTCCGCCACCGCCGCCCTGGACGGAGACCTGAACCGTGAGCTCGTCGGCGATGTCGGTCAGAAAGGCCTCCGGCGTGATCGGGTCGACGTCCTGGCCTCGAATCCGCATCACGCCGCCGCCGGGCGCGCCTCGCCACTCCGACCAGAAGGCGCGCGGACGGCCATTGTCTGCGGGGACGCCGTTCTCGAGCACGAAGTAGCGCACGGCGCCGCCGTTGGGGTTGCGGCAGACGGCGACGTAGTGGGCCTCGGTAGGGTTGAGCGGGGTGGGCAGGGTGATGACCATGGCGTCGACGCCAGGGACCGAGGTCACGCGATCGAGGCGGAGGTCGGCTGAGATCAACTCGTGGGTGGAGAGCCCCTCGCCGGCTTCGACCCAGACCATGCCGACGTCGGCGGTCTGGCCGTTGGTGAGCCGCCGCCACCAGCCCTCGGGGTCGCTGTAGACCTTGTGGAAGAAGACCTGGTGGGCGAACCGATAGTGCTGCTGTCGCATGGAGGTGCTCCTGATGAGGGCCGCGCGCCGGGCGCGTGGTCGGAGCCTCGCCGGCGAGGCTCCGGTCACCGCCGTGAGGCTCGGTACGGACTGTTGCGGGTTGAGATGGATGCAGTCACCGCGGGTTGTCAAGGTCGGCCGCGACGCCAGATGTTCAGGGGAGGTGCAGCACGGAGGGTGGCGGATAGACCGGCTCGACGTCGCCTGGGTCCTTGCCGTCCTCGGGGTAGGGCTGGGAGGAGCCGCCGATCAGGAGCAGGTCCTCGCCGCTGATCAGGGCTGCGGCGTGGCCCATGCGGCCGGGGACGAGCGTCGGGCCGGGGCTGAAGGTGCGCGTGGTGGGGTCGAAGAGGAAGGAGGTGTCGACCGAGAAGGGAATGGTGCCGTCGGTGCGGAGGACGAAGCCGCCAGTCAACAGGACGCGACCGTCCCACAGCAGGGTCATGGCGCCGTGGCCTCCAAGCGGTGTCTCGGGGAGCGCGACGAAGGCGTTGCGCGCGGGCTCGAACAACGCCGGTGAGGTAGACGACACGCCGATCGGCTCGACCTCACCGCCCACGATGAGGACGCGCCCATCGGGGAGGCAGAAGGCGGAGGGGTTGACCGAAGGACGCGGCAGGGTGCCGGCCTTCTTCCACGTGTTGGCCTTGAGGTCGAGGCGCAGGGCAGCGGCGACGCCGTAGGGCTCGTCGTTGTCGAAGCGCTCCTCGGCGCGGCCGTCGTCGCCGGCGGCGATCAGGACGGTGCCGTCGACCAGGGCGACGCCGACGTGGCCAAAGCGCGGAGTCGGCATCGGAGGGAGGGCCGACCAGGCGGCCGCGGCGCGTGGCAGGCGCCAGGCGGTGGCCAGGACGCGAGGCGGATCGTCGGGGCCTGGCTGGGGGGCGCGGCCTCCGGTGAGGACGAGGGTGCCGTCGTCGAGGGCGGTCAGGGTGGCGTCAGCGACGGGCTCGGGGAGGGGTGGCAGGGCCTGCCAGGTGTCGGTGTCGGCGTCGTAGGCGAGGCCGGTGTTGACGGGCTTGTCGTCGACCTGTCCCCCGACGAAGACGCAGCGCGCGTGGGACCAGGCGGAGGCGATCCCGTGACGAGCGAGGAGGGGCGGCGAGGGGGCTGTCGCGGTCCAGGTGCCATCGGCGGCGCGGCGCCAGGTGTCGAAGTGGTCTTCGGCGCGGACCACGGCGACGAGGGTGGTGTCGGAGCGGCGGCCGAGGAAGACCCCTCCGGGGCCCATGGGTTCGGTGGGCTTCGCGGGAGGAGAGTCGCCCCCAGGCTTGGTCGGGCTGTTCGCCCTCCCGGCGCCTGGGGCTACATCTTCTCGCAGGCTCGACGCCTGCTCGGGTCGCCCCTCCGGGGCTCCCGAGGATGCTTGTTCATGGGGGCGGACCGAGGGGACAGTGGCAAAGTCCAACGGACCACGCCAGACGAGAGCCGCGGAGGGGCGACTCCAGACCGAGCCTGGCGTCTTCGATGGTGGATCGACGGCCCACGGCGAACGGCGAGCTTTGCGATTGCCCTGCGGCCGTGCCGGATCAGGATGGCCTCGGGCATGGTCTGGTGTACACTCGGCCGCCTCATTTGTGGAGGAGTGGATCCATGGCAGACCTCGAGACCTCTGGATACTACGCGCTGGGCATCCCGGCCTACCTTGCCGTGATCGGCATCGAGGACCTGGTGATGCGGCGTCGGGGGAAGCGCGTGTACGGGTTCGCGAACACGATCGGGAACTTCTCGGCGGGGCTGGGGGAGGTGATCCTGGGGTTGTTCCTGGGGCCGTATCTGATCGCGCTGTATGAGTACGCCTACGTGCACTGGCGGCTGGTCGAGTGGTCGGAGGGCTCTATCATCCCGTGGATACTGGCTTTTTTCATCTCGGACCTGGGCTACTACTGGTACCATCGGGCGGGGCACAAGGTGGCGGCGCTGTGGGCGATCCATGGGGTGCACCACCAGTCAGACCGTTTCAACATCAGCATAGCCATCCGGCACCCGTGGTTCTCGGACTCGTACTCGGCGATCTTCTACGCGCCGCTGCCGTTGCTGGGGGTGAGCACGACGCAGTTCTTCCTGGCGATCTCGGTGATCTCGTTCTATGCGCTGACGGTCCACTCGCAGACGTTCCATCGGCCGGGGTTCTACATCTTCGTGACGCCGCGGACGCACATCGTGCATCACTCGCGCAACCCCCGGTATCTTGGCAAGAATCTGGGGGCGATGTTCACGATCTGGGATCGGATGTTCGGGACGCACGTCGAGATCGACCCGGACGATCCGCCGGTGCTGGGGACGCCGGGCGGCTACGAGACGCACGACGGCGTGAAGGCGCAGTGGATCTACTTCCGGGACATCCTGGCCTCGGCGGCCGCCGGAAAGACCTTGCGTGACAAGGTGATGGCGTTCGTCGGCCACCCCGGGTGGCGCCCCGCCGGGGCGAAGCTGCCGCCCTCCCCTGCGGCGCGCGCCGAGTCGACGGTGAGCGGCGCGGTGAAGACGTATGTGCTGGTGCAGTTCGCGGTGACGCTGGCGCTGTCAGCCTATGTGCTGTGGTTGAGGGAGCAGCACACCTTCGCGGTGCTGGCGCTGGCGGCTGTGGCGGTGCTGTTCAGCCTGTCGACGATCGGCGGCGTGCTGGACGGCCGGCCTCGGGCGGCGACGTGGGAGCTGGCGCGGCACGTGGTCTTCGCCGTGGTCGGGATCGCCTTGATGGGCATCGCGGGCTACGAGGTGGTGGGCTGGGGGCTGGTGGGCGCAGGTGCGGCAGGCGCGGCGTGGGTTGCGGCGTGGTGGGGACGGTTCGCAGCACCCGAGGCCACGACGCCGGCCTCCGAGCCCCCTGTTCCAGAGTGATCTCGCCCGCACGGATCACGCCTCAAGGTTTGAAGGCCCCAAGTCGGCTCGTAGACCATCAGGGGGCATGGTCTGGAGACCCCAGACGGGCTCGTAGACCATCAGGGGGGATGGTCTGGAGGTCCCGAGACGGCTCGGGGACCATCAGGCGGCTTGGTCTGGAGACCCCAGACGGACTCGTAGACCATCAGGGGAGATGGTCTGGAGGTCCCAAGGCGGCTCGGGGCCCATCAGGCGGCATGGTCTGGGGGTGCCGAGGCGGCTCGGGGACCATCAGGGGGCATGGTCTGGAGGTCCGAGGCGGCTCGTAGACCATCAGGGGGCATGGTCTGGGGGTGCCGAGGCAGCTCGGGGACGTGGCCAGGGGCGTGCGGCTGGAGCCGCAGGGCCGGCCCGGCTGGGCGCCGGGCCAACCGGGATGCCTCAGCGCCGGCGGCGCAACAGCCCGACGAGGCCGAGCACACCGACCACGCCGAGCCACAGGCCGCGGATCGGCTCGGTGTGGCTGGCGGTGGAGCAGCTGCAGCCGTCGCTCTGGACGGACCCCACGGCGATGTTGTCGATGAACAGCTCAACGGTGGCCGGGGCGCTGGTGAGCGCCCCATCGCTGACCACCAGCGAGAAGCGCATGGTGGTGGGCTCGGAGACGGCGGGCACCTCGAAGGAGGGCGTGGCGCTGTTGGCGTTGGAGAGCTCGACGTCGGGGCCTTCGGTCTGTGTCCAGGCGAAGGTCAGGGCGTCGCCGTCGGGATCGGCGCTGTCCGAGCCGTCAAGGATGACGGTCTCGTACTCGGTGATGGTCCGGTCGGCGCCCGCGTCGGCGATGGGCGCCGTGTTGACGTTGTCGACCGTGATCTCGACGGTGGCGGGCGCGCTGAGGGTGCGGCCGTCGCTGACGAGGAGCTGGAACCGGAGGGTGGCGGTGTCGGTGACCATCGGGGCAACGACCGAGGGGGTCGCGCCATCGGCGCCGTTGATCGCGGCGGCCGGGCCGTCGGTCTGGGTCCAGATGAAGGTCAGGGCGTCGCCTTCGGGGTCGGCGCTGGCCGAGCCGTCGAGCTGGAAGCCGGCTCCCTCGTCGACGGTCTGAGCGGCGCCGGCGTCGGCGACCGGGGTGCCGTTCGGTGCCAGGACGTGGACCTGGACGGTGTCGGCAGCGCTGGAGACGGTGCCATCATCCACGACCAGCTCGAAGGTGAGCGTCGCGTCCTGGTCGACGGCGGGTGCGTCAAAGCGCGGGCGGGCGGCGGTGGCGTCGTCGAGGGTGACGTCGGGGCCTTCGGTCTGGGTCCAGGCGAAGGTCAGGGTGTCGCCGTCGGGGTCGGCGCTGTCGGCACCATCGAGGCGGGCCGCGGCGCCTGCGGCGACGGACTGATCGTCACCGGCGTTGGCGGTGGGGGGCAGGTTGACCTGGCGGACGAGCACCTCGACGGTGTCGGGGTCGCTGAGCGAGCTGCCGTCGCTCACGAGGAGCTGGAAGCGGAGGGTGGCGTCGGTCGCGACCTCGGGGGCCACGAAGGTCGGCGAGGCGGCGTTCGGGTCGTCGAGGGTGACGCCGGGGCCGGCGAGCTGCGACCAGGTGTAGGCGAGGGGATCGGCGTCGGCGTCGGCGCTGGCGGAGCCGTCGAGGGTGACGGTGGCGCCCTCGTCGGACTCGCCGTCGAGGCCGGCGTCGGCGACGGGGCGGGCGTTGGTGCCAAGGAGCGTCACGGTGGCGGTCGCAGGCGCGCTGCTGAGGGTGCCGTCGCTGACGACGAGGTCGAAGGTGAGGGTGGCGTCGGTGTGGACCGACGGGGCCTCAAAGCCGGGGCGCTCGGCGGCGGCGTCGTCGAATGTGACGTCGGGGCCTTCGGTCTGGGTCCAGGCGAAGGTGAGGGTGTCGCCGTCGGGGTCGGTGCTGGCCGAGCCGTCGAGGACGACGGGGTCGAGGGCGCGGGCGACGAGCGCGTCACCTGCATCGGCGACCGGCGCCTTGTTGACCTGGTGGATGAGGACGTCGACGGTGCCGGGGGCGCTCTGGGCGATGCCGTCGCTGACGACGAGCAGGAAGCGAGCGACGGTGTCGGCGGCGACCTCGGGGGCCACGAAGGTCGGCGAGGCGGCGGCGGGATCGCTGAGGCGCGTGGCGGGGCCTTCGGTCTGGGTCCAGACGTAGGTGAGGGTGTCGCCGTCAGCGTCGGTGCTGCCGGTGCCGTCGAGGGTGACGGTGGCGCCTTCGTTGGCTTCGGCGTCGAGGCCGGCGTC
>Ga0100377_1002202_pt1 | contig 16459 bp, 18 predicted proteins | sample CryGeymeta201501_FD_83664 | JGI IMG/M metagenome (GOLD analysis project Ga0100377, IMG submission 83664) | Groundwater microbial communities from Crystal Geyser aquifers in Utah, USA - Crystal Geyser metaG 2015-01 | ecosystem: Environmental > Aquatic > Deep subsurface > Groundwater | place: USA... | reverse complement strand
TTGTTTTCTCGTGATTGTTGGGTTGGCGAGAAGGAGCATAGATAGTTTTTTCTTTATCTAACAGGGTCGGACCCTGTAAAGTAATCGCAAACCGACGATCGATTGGTTTCGGGGGAGTAAGGTAAAGTTTAAGACAACCAAGGAAGGTGACGTAATCCTGTTGATCGAGGAATATTTTTTGTTTAGCGACTCCGCGATTGTAGACGTGGTAATAGGTATGATCGACAAAGATTTTGTATCGATTTTTGGCGGGCATGGTTACAGTATACCTTACAGGGTCGGACCCTGTAAAGTACTAATGGATTTCCAGGCAAAGCGGAGATCGACGGTGGCGGGAGAAAAGGAGCCGATTGATGCACTAGTTTTGCTTTCATCACACACGGGGATGTTTGGGGACTTGGGGCCGCGAGTGGTGGCGCGATATATCGAAGAAGTTACCACCCACAAGGGCGATGCTTATGTGATAGGCGAAAATGGTGCCAAGATGGTGAGGACGCTACTACCCGATTTTAAGTTTAAGTTTATGGATCTGCCCAACGAGGAGCTCACCCCAGCCGCATTTAGCGAAGTAGTGACCCAACTGCAAAGTTATCGCCGGGTAAAGATTTATTACGGAGATTTTGTGAATATTGCCAGACAAGAACCAGTTGAGCGTTTGCTTTCTGGGGAGCTGACCATGGATATGTTGGACAAAAAGGATCGCTTGCAGAGAGAGAAGCTACTCAAATTTTTGTATGAGCCGACGGTATCTGAGGTAGGAAAACATCTCTCGACCAAAGTGTTTGCCAAGGTGTTTGATGAGACGATTCGTCAGGCCCAACTAGGCAAGTTTGCCTCGCGCCTGATGCATCTAGACAATTCTTTGAATAACTTGGAAATAAGACAGGAAAAGTTGCATAAAGCCAAGCGCAAAGCACGCAAATTATTAGATAACAAAAAACAAGGACTGCGGTTCGCTGCAGGGATGATGATATGAAAATCACCGGAAAAATCATTGGAGTAGTGGGGGGGGTGGCTAGAGTTAAGTTTGGCCAAGCGATGCCAAAGATTTATGAGTTGTGTGAGGGACCTAACAGATCTTTGATTATGGTCTATGCGTCGCACGGGACAAGTGTTGTAGACTGTCTGATTTTGCGCGGGAGAGGCGGGCTGGGGGCGGATGAGGAGATCACGGCCACGGGAGAAATCATGCAAGTGCCGGCGGGAATGCAACTCTGGGGAGAGTGATGGATGCTTTTGGGGAGCCCATTGATGAGCTGGGAGAGATTGCTGGTGATAAAGTCAGCGTGATCGGACAGCCGCCCAAGTATCCCGAAATAGAAGCTAAAGAGGCGATCTGGGAAACGGGGATCAAAGTGATTGATCTAGTGGCGCCACTGATCCAGGGCGGCAAGACTGGACTTTTTGGGGGAGCTCTCGGTCTTGACTGGGACCATGCCGTCGGAGGATGGGTACCAACCGACTTTGGCTAGTGAGATGGCAATGGTGCATGAGTGGCTAGTCTCGACAAGTTCTGGCAAAATGAGTGCGATTGAGGCGATCTATGTACCAAGTGATGATTTGACCGATCTTGGAGTTGGATCAATTTTCCCTTATCTTGACTCGGTTTTGACTCTTTCGCGTGAGGTGTACCAACAGGGCCATTTCCCCGCGGTCTCACTGCTTTCCTCATCCTCGTCTCTGATGCGAAGTGACGTGGTGGGGCAGAAACATTTTGAGACTTATCTGGCTATGCAAGCCATGTTGTCCAAAGCCAAGGAGCTCGAGCGGATGGTGGCACTGGTGGGGGAGAGTGAGCTATCGGAAGAAAATAGGACTAGTTATCACCGAGCAGAACTGATCAAAAACTACATGACCTAACCATTCTTTACAACTGCGAGTCAAACGGGGAGAGAGGGAGAGTACGTCTCGCGTGAGACGACTGTGAATGAGGTGGCGGATATTTTGACGGGCAAATATGACGGGGTAGAGGCGACGGAGATGCTCAACTTGGGGAGCTTGAGTAAGCTAAAAGTATGACAAACAGTGTCAAAGTAATTGTGATGGCCAGAGATGGGAATGTGTGGGAGGGTGAGGGGGATAGTTGCAGTATGGAGAACAAGGTAGGTCCATTTGATGTCCTGGGAGAGCATGCGCAGATTGGGATATTCCATGATTACAATTTTGATGAATCTCCCTTGGCAACGTGGGCAGTAGGAGGTTTCTTGGGTCCTGAAGAGGGCTCGTATGCGTTCTGTCATGGCCTCCATAGTAATAATGGCGTATTGAGTATATACAACTCGGAGGATGCTTTCTCCGGAATAAAGGTTGAAGGATTTACGACAAGTTGGAGCGCTGCTAAATTAGCTAATACATATGGGTACTCGGCTGGCTATACAGGTCCAAGTGCGACCATCCGTACAGATCTGGGTCAAAATAATGGCCCTGGGTCGAAATCTGGTAAGTTAAATTGGCATCGATAAGGTGCGCAGCAAGGAGGAGGGGGACGCCCCATACTCCTTGAAACAAAATATAATGTAAAATGAAAGTATAAATATGACAGCAGGTATGATTTTTGATATTGGCTACGCTGACCATATTATCCCAGTTTTGGCAATGCCAGAAAAACCAGTTCCTAACGGGACGAGAGTAGGATAGAGATAAGTGTATTAATGTATTAATACATGATTACATGATTGCAGGAGCATAATGAGAACAAATATACAAAAATCCAAGAATACCACAAAAAGAGTGTATGCCTTTATCGATAGTCAGAATTTGAATCTGGGGGTGCGGAGCCAGGGGTGGAAGCTGGATTTTGGCAAATTTCGTACCTATTTGTTGACGAAGTACGGAGTGAAGAAAACCTACTTGTTTATCGGTTTTGTGCAAGGAAACCAGTCACTTTATACGTATCTGCAAAACGTGGGATACATTTGTGTGTTTAAACCTACTTTGGAAGTAAAAGACGGTGGAGTGGTAAAAATTAAAGGCAATGTTGATGCTGAGCTGGTATTGCACTCAATGATCGAGTGGAAAAACTATACTAAGGCAATTATTGTGTCTGGAGACGGAGATTTTCATTGTTTGATCGAGTATTGGGAGAGTAAAGGGAAGTTACTCAAAATTGTAGCTCCGAATCGAAAGTATTCCTCGTTACTGAAAAAGTATGCTGATTATATCCTGGTGTTATCACCACTTAAGGAGAAACTGAAGAAATAAAAAGAGAGGCATTCCCGCGGGGATCGAGATCCGCCTTTGGTAGTCCTCTCATGGTGATATGCTTATTATAACAGAGAAGAAGGGAAAAGCAAGATGAAAATGATTAGAGAGGTAGTTGAGCAGGCAGTAGGAGCGTTGGGATTACCAGTGGTCGCGTTTAGTGTGGAACATCCCAGGGAAGAGAGCCACGGGGATTACTCGACGAATGTAGCGATGGTGGTGGGGGATGGGTCGCCGAGGGAGCTGGCGGAGAAGATAGTTAGTCAATGGTTAATGGTTAATGGTCAATGGTTAAAAATTATAGACAAGATTGAGGTGGCGGGTCCTGGGTTTATCAATTTTTATCTGAAAAATGAGTTTTTCCTGGAGGAGACTCAAAAGGCAATGGAGCCTGGATATGGGAAGAGTGAAACTTTAAAGGGTAAAAAAGTGATGGTCGAGTATACCGACCCGAATCCGTTTAAGGAGATGCATATTGGACACCTGATGAGCAATACGATCGGGGAGAGCCTGGCGAGGTTGCAGGAGGCGTGTGGGGCAGAGGTAAAGAGAGTTTGCTATCAGGGAGATGTAGGATTGCATGTGGCCAAGTCCATCTGGGGGATGCAAGCTTTGAAAATGAAGTTGAACGACCTGCAGGGCCTGGCCCTGCAGGAGAGGCAGAAGATGATGGGGCAAGCGTATGCGTATGGAGCGAGTAAATATGAAGAGGGCCCGCCTGCCGGCGAGGCAGGTGAAACGGCGAAAGCAGAAATGCAGAGTTTAAATAAACAAATTTATGAGGGGTTAAGCGGGCGGACACAGGGGTCCGCCCCTACGGGTTTAATGGAGATGTATCATGAGGGTCGGAAATGGTCTCTAGAATACTTTGAGACCATATATCAAAGATTGGGGACGAAATTTGATGAGTACTTTTTTGAGAGTGAGGCGGGGCCGGTGGGACTTGAAGTTGTAATAGAGGGGTTGGATAAAGGGGTTTTGGAAATTGGGGAGGAGGGGGCGGTGGTGTATAGGGGAGAGAAAGATGGGTTGCACACCCGGGTTTTCCGTAACAAAATAGGGTTGCCGACCTATGAAGCTAAGGATCTGGGACTGGCCAAAACCAAGTGGGGGAGATATAAGTATGATTATTCCTATAACGTGACGGGGAACGAGATCACAGAGTACTTTAAGGTGGTACTGAAAGTGATGGAGCAACTTTATCCTGAGCTACGAGCCAAGACTACTCATATCCCACACGGGATGATGAAGCTCACAACTGGCAAGATGAGTTCGCGGACGGGTAAGGTGGTGACGGGAGAGAGTCTACTCAATGAGCTAAAAGAAACGGTACTGGCAAAGATGGGGACAAGAGATATTAAAGACCCAGAGAAGATTGCAGACCAGGTGGCGGTTGCGGCTTTGAAATATACAGTTTTGAAGCAGGCAGTCGGGGGAGATATAGTCTATGAGCCAGAAAAGATGACGAACCTGGAGGGGGATACCGGACCTTATCTACAGTATACGTACGTGCGAGCGATGTCGGTACTGAAAAAAACAAATACTTTGAGGGTTGATCTCTCGCATGCGCAAGGGATCAATCCTAGCGCGCAAGAATTGGCGATTTTGCGGTGGATCTATCGGTATCCTGAAGAAGTGGCGGAGGCTGGAGAGAAGATGGCGCCGCACTTGGTCGCCTCATATTTGTACGAGCTGGCCTCGCGATTTAATAGTTTTTACAATGCGCAAAAGATAGGGGATGACCAGGCGAGACTAGCTTTGACTTGCGCGACGGCTAAGATCTTGGAGAGCGGGCTAGGGCTGCTGGGGATCCAGGCACCGGAGGAGATGTAGAGTAAAATGTGAGTATGGGAGTGGAAGGTCATTACGCAAGAGATTATCAAAAAGCAGTGGGGGTGTTACGGGGATTTGAGCTTGGAGGAATTGTTACGACAGATTGAAGTGACGGAGGAGATGGCGGGTAAATTTGCGGGAAATGATAAAGCTGAATCAGGTTTTCGCCATGTAGCGTATCTGATGAGATTGATATTGCCAAATAATCGCAAATTGGTTGAGACGGCATTAAAAAGAAAATGAGATAGTAATATCACATACCCGGTATGTGATATTAAGGGAACAATGGCGGAGCCTTAAGTATGTAGGGGTTGCGTATTTGATGGTTATAGGGTATATTAACTCGTATTATGCCGAAAGAAAAACGTAAACTAATAACAAATGAAGAAGGTCAGGTTGTAGGTTTTAAAACTGTCAGAGGACGTGGTCGTCCAAGGAGAAAGAGTTTTTTACCAGCTTGGTTGAGGGAGGGAGATAGATCTAATAATTTACCAGATGAAATTATTGTAAATGATGAGGCACCACTCGAAGTGATGATTATTGCAGCCTTCAAAAATGTATTGTGCGGATGGCCGTTGACGCCTTTAGTTGAAGATGTTTTGAGACAAAGAGGTGTCGATGCAGCGAAGGTAGCTGCAGATCGGCATTTTTATGCAGGAGAACTTCATAATGTCGTAGATTTTTATACAGAAATATTAGCTCAGAGATATGATGATATTGGTAATTATGTGCCACAATTTACTACGGCTAGTCAAGGGACTGTAATGAGCTCAATGACGGGAGTACGAGACAAAAGAGGTAAACTAAGAGAGTAACTTTCCTGTATATTAGTATTGTGAAGAAGTTTAAGGATATTTTGGCGGAGGTGGTGAGTAGGGTACTGGATCCTGTCTGGGAGATACCGGTAGCAATTGTGTTGGCGGTGACGTTTGCCATGCAAGAGGGACTGCGGTGGCGGTTTGTGGGACTGCTCCTTTTTATCGATGGGGTAGTACCTATGATCTTTTTCCTGACCATGCTCCTGAATAAGCAAATCAAAGATTGGGATATACAAAAACGAGCTCAGAGGATCCCGCTATATCTATTTACTTTGGTGTGCCATTTGGGTGGGATCTGGCTCGCACATGAGCTAGGCAAGAGTGAACTGGTCTCGATCCTACTGGTGTATTATGCGACCGCCATTGTGTTTGGTGTGATCACAACGTTTTGGAAGATCAGTTTGCATGCAGGAGTAAACGCGGTTCTCATCACGACAATAAATATGTTTTATGGTTGGCATTACTACTGGTTATATGGTTTGTTATATCTGGTGATGTGGGGGCGGGTGTATCAGAAGCATCATACGTGGGCGCAGGTGGTGGTGGGGGCGGGAATGGGAACTTTGATGATAATCATTGGATTGCGGCTGGCAGGACTCGGGTATGCTGGGTGGAGTGAATGAAAATTTTTGCGATTTTTCTAGTTTGGTGAATGATATCATGATTTAAATCATTATATCATTAAAGATGAGATATGAAATATTTGGCAACTTGAGACGTGCGAACCAAAATTGTCGAGAATAATGTTAAAATGAATAGGCTCGGGCCGATAGTATAGTGGTAGTACAGTACATTCGCATTGTACAGACGGGGGTTCGATTCCCCCCCGGTCCACCCCGTAAAATGACTGCGTCATCACGGGGTAAACTTTTCTGGTAAGATAACAGCATGAAGTTTGATGTGAAATATTCCAAGTTAAAAAACGGGGTGAGAGTGCTACTGGTCCCGATGGAGGGGGTGGAGAGTGTAACGGCAATGGTGTTGTGCAAAACGGGGTCTCGTAACGAGACAGTCAAGCAAGCGGGGATCTCCCATATTCTAGAGCACATGGTGTTTAAGGGGACCAAGAAATATCCAACTCCCATGAGTATTGCGGAGGCGGTGGACTCTATCGGGGCAGAACAGAACGCATTTACCAGCAAAGAATATACGGGTTACTACATCACCTCGGCGGCGAAACATTTGGGGCTAACCTTGGATATCCAGGCAGAGATGTTGACTGCACCAACTCTTCCACAGTTTGATTTGAACCGTGAGCGCGAAGTGATCGTTGAAGAGATCAATATGTACGAGGACCAGCCGATGGCGATGGCGAGTGAACATTTTGAGAATCTGATGTACGGCGGGTCGAGCATGGGGCGGATGATCATCGGGACCAAAGAGAGCGTGAGGGCGACTACGAGCCTTGATTTGCGCGAATATATGCAGAGGTGGTATAGGGGCGGGAATATGCTGGTGGTGGTAGCAGGCAAGTTAATGGTTAATGGTCAATGGTTAATGGATGAGGTGATTGAGGAGAAGTTTGGGGGGATGGGGAGGGGAAGGAAAATGGTTAATGGTCAATGGTTAATGGATGATTATGTGAGCAAAGCGAGTTATGGCAAGCCAGAGCACAGACATTTCCAGAAAAAAACTGAACAAGCTCATTTCGTGATGGGGGTTCCAGGTCTTTCGATGAGTGATCCAAGACGTTACGCACTACAAATGGGGCAGATAGTGCTAGGTGGGGGGATGAGTAGTCGGCTTTTTAACGAGATCAGAGAAAAAAGAGGACTAGCCTATTATGTCAAGGCCGAGATGGAGACAAACTTTGATTGTGGCTATTTGTCGGTACGTGCTGGGGTGGCGCTAGATAAACTAGGAGAGGCAATGAAGGTGGTACGGGAGGAGATGCTCAAGCTAGCCGAGACGATTACGGGGGCTGAGCTAAACAAAGCGAAAGAATATATCCTCGGCCATCTGCCACTGTCTCTGGAGGGATCGATGGATATCGCCCAGTTCTATGGTATGCGAGCATTGATGCTCGACGAGATCCGCCAACCTGAGGAAATAAAGGAGGCGATTGAGAAGATTACTTTGGATCAAGTCAAGGAGATTACTCGCGAGTTGGTGAGAGAAGAGAGGATAAGGAGCGTGGTGGTGGGACCCAAGGCGGGGTGTGGTTTACCGGTATAACGCACGGTTCGGAACCGTGAGATAGAGAGTTCGATTCTCTCCACCCCGACTTTGTTCGCCATAGCCTAGGCGTAGGCGGACTGTTATAATCTAAATAGAATATTATTAGTCGCCTTCGTCAAGACTTCGGCGACCGAAGGAGGTAAGTATGACCATGCAAAGAACAGTGGTACTTGTAAAACCAGATGGGTTGCAGAGGGGACTGATCGGCGAGATAGTGGCGAGGTTTGAGCGCAAAGGGCTCAAGTTAGTAGGTCTCAAGATGATGAGGCTCAATGATGAACTTCTCGATACCTGGTACGCTCATCACAAAGAGAAGTCATTTTTTAAAGATCTAAAGAGCTTTATGACCTGGACACCGATCATCGCGATGGTCTGGGAAGGACAGGAGGCGATCAGTGTGGTGCGCAAACTGGTGGGGGTGACCAAGGGGTATGAAGCCGAGGCAGGATCGATCAGAGGCGACTTTGCGATGTCGGGGAGCCAAAACTTGATCCATGCTAGTGATGAGGCGACCAATGCTGAAAAAGAAATTGGGCTGATCTTCACGCCGGAAGAGATTTTCCAGTATGAAACTGCCGAGGCATGCTTGATTTACTCTGATTTTGAGCGAGGGAAATAAGACTATTTGTGCCCCCACCAAGAATTGAACTTGGACTTGCGGTTTAGGAAACCTCTGTTCTATCCGTTAAACTATGGGAGCGATAGTAGTATTCTAGCTTATTTTAACTTGATGGTGTAGAGATTGGGGAGAGTGCCTTCGGAGAAGGAAATGCGGGTGATGATCTTGGAGCCGTCTGGACAGGGATAAACGATAGATTTGTCCATGGGCCCGCCATAGATCGTGACTCGATTGGTACCGTCGTATTCGAGCAGGTCAATCCCACTGTCTGTCGTCAGAATTAAGTGAGTAGAATCGGGGAACCACTGGATTTGACTGACCACGATCGAGGAGTATTGGGCGTTGAACAAGATGATGGACTCACCCGTGGTGCCGTTTTGAAGTAAGTGAAAGGCAGAGGGAGAGGAGATGAGCTCGGCGGGGATTGCTACCGCAAAGTTAGGGAGGAGAGTGATTTTTTGTGTCTTGGGTAATTTGTCCTCGGCAATCAAAAAGTTTTTGTCTTCTTTGAGGTCATAAACGTACCATGAGCCTGCTTGGAGTGAGCGAGATTCTGTCTGGGTAGAAGATGAGGGGAGGGTGGGCACGAGACCGGTGGGAATATCAAGATTGGTGATAGATTGATAAAGTAGACGTTTGGAGTCGGGGGAGAAGTAAAGATTGGTGGCAGACTGGGTTGCGATACTCGCCATAAACTCCGGTAATTTGAGGAGCTGAACTCGCTCTTGTCGAGCTAGCTCTAGTTCCCACTCGGAGAGGATCTGAGGGAGGCGGACGGTCACATCTTTGAGGGTAGCGAGATCATTGAATTTGGTAGCGTCGAGGAGGATGTGAGAACCTGTTTTAAAGGATACTAATATCTCGCTTCCGTTGGGGCTCCAGGTGTAATTACTAGTAGTATAGTCATAGCCGGTTTCGGTGCGGGCTATTTGGCGGGCGGTTTTGTTGAGAGCAATTGGCGAAGAAGTAAGCTCTTGGACATACAGACCGTTTTTGGCAACTGCAGATGAGGATGCAACGGTAAATGAGAGTTTGGTGCCATCTGGAGCGGGGACAGGCATGGTAGCGCCGGTATAAGTCAGAGGCTCAAGGCTTGGACTAGCGGGGAAGAGCTGGGCATTGGTCTCTGTGACCAGCTCGGCTTCGATTTTGAGTTTTTTACTCCAAGTGTGGTAGCCGTCCTTTTTGATCTCGATGTCATAAGTACCCGGGTCGAGATTGAGGGTGTTGTCGGTGGCGGTCGTCAATTTGCCATTGATATAGACTTCACCCGCTGTGGGGTAAGAGTTGGCGGAGAGGAGACCAGTCCCCTTGATTGTGAGCGTTTTGGTGGGGCGATAACCTTGAGCATAGCGGATCATGAGGAAGGTGCCACTAAAAATAAAAACGGCGGTGGTCAAAAAGATGAGTAGACGTGCGGATGGGAGTTTCATGAGGTTATTATACCAACAAAAAAGCTGTAGTTGAAGGGTACATCCGAGGAGACGGGGAAATCAGTGTGGATGGTGAATGATCCTTGACCCACCGTGACCCAATATTTCTTGGCTGGGGCATAATCACTCGTAAAAGTAACAGTCACTGGGGTTGTGGGGGTAAGTTGGTCGTGTGTAACTGAGGTTTGATTCTTGCCTTTGGGGAGGGTGGCAGAGCTCATAATCAATGTCGCATCATTGACTTTGAGAGTAGTGGTAGTTCCTGCAAGATCGCTCCAGGCATTGCCTTTGTATATTTTGAGTGAGCTAGAGAGGTTATCAAAATAGATGGTTCCCGAAACGGGAGTAGTGGGGGCGAAGGAGGAATGTAGAGTCAAACTAGTGGTGGTTAGTGCCCCAGTAGGGGCGAGCATTGTCTTGAGTAAATCAATGGTTGGATCAGAAATAGTAGTTGTAGAACTAGGGGTAGGTGAGTCCAACTTGGTTGGTTTCATGTTGAAGATTAGATGATATGAGAATAGAAGGAGGAGAGTGATAAGGATGTGAGTGAGATATCCTGTGGGGACAGTCCCTCCCCGCCGCGGCGGGGGCCCCTTCTCGGCTTGCAGCCGGGAATTCCTTTCAGGGACTGTCCCCTCGAAAGGGCCTGCCTGCGCAGGCAGGCCAGACCCTCGGGGGCATTTGAGCTCATCGAGTTTTTCCATGAGTTTTTGGCGGGGGTAGTAGGTGTTGCCGGCGGTAATAAAGGGATGAATCTTGCCGTCATTCTCCCACCTTATTAGGGTAGTAGAGCTGACTCCACATAGAAGGGTGGCTTGTTCTAGATTTAGGAGATCTGATTGTTTGAGGATAGTGCCATGTTTGAGTGCATCTAGGATTTGGAGATCTTCGATGGAGTAGCGACGCTGATTGCCGAGTGTCCGACTAGGAGTAAATCTACCAGCTTCTTCCCAGCGACGCAAAGTCTTATCGGAGAGGTTGAGTTTGGTTGCGACTTCTTGTATTGTATAGAGCTTATCCATAACTTGTACATCCAGATATGTGTCTAAGTTTGTAGGGTATGTTTAGATAGTAGATCTACGGTGAATAGATGTCAAGTAGATATAATTAACGCAAATATACTCTCAAGAGTGCGGTATATGTATATATTATGCGGTAATCTGATTGAGAGCGTGAAAAGGCAATCCCGATGAGGACGTGGTAAAATGATCCTTATGAACTTTGGTAAGAAGCTAGGTATTGATCTGGGGACCGCAAATTCGTTGGTGTGGATTGCCGGTGAGGGTCTAGTGCTAAATGAGCCAACGGTAGTGGCGGTGACGATTGTTGATATGCGAGTTGTAGCCGTAGGGAACGAAGCCAAGACTATGTTGGGTCGTACCCCCGGCAATATTATAGCTAGTCGCCCCATGAAAGACGGTGTGATCGCCGATTATGCGGTAACTGAGGCAATGCTTAAGTATTTCATTACACGAGCCGTAGGGAAGTCCTGGCTGTTTAAACCAGACATTATGATTTGCGTGCCGGCTGGGTGTACTCAAGTTGAGAGGAGGGCGGCACAAGATGCTACTATCTCAGCTGGGGCACGCCAAGTTTATTTGATTGATGAGCCACTGGCGGCGGCGATAGGGGCGGGGATCCCAATTGCCGAGGCTTCGGGAAATATGATCATCGATATTGGGGGCGGATCGGCGGAGGCGGCAGTGATTGCGCTGGGTGGAGTGGTGGTCCACAAAAGTGTGCGAGTGGGGGGGACGAAGCTAGATGAGTCAATCATTGATTATGCACGACGGAACCATTCTTTGATAATCGGCGATCAAACGGCGGAAACAGTAAAAATAAAGATTGGTTCGGCCACAAAACTGGCGCGGGAGGAGAGTATGAACGTAAAGGGGCGTGATAGTGTGACGGGATTACCTCGGACAGTGAGCTTTACCTCAAGTGATATCTACCAAGCAATGCAGAAACCGCTGAGTCAGATTGTGGGAGTCGTCAAGGCAGTTTTAGAGGAGACGCCACCCGAGTTGTCTAGCGATATCATAGATAAGGGGATCGTGATGAGTGGTGGGACCTCGACTTTGCGCAATTTGGATGCTCTGTTTACCAAAGAGATAGGAGTACCGGCGTACATCGCAGAGGATCCGCTTTTTTGTGTAGTCAAGGGGACGGGGAAGGCGATTGAGAACATTGAGAGCTATCGGAAGGCTTTTAGATAAATATTTGATATTGTTTGGTATGATTGTGATATGATTATTGGAATAGATTCCTCAAGAGCGTTTGTAAGTGACAAAACGGGTACGGAGAACTACTCTTACCACGTTATCACTGCGATGCTGAGATTGCCAGAATCTAGAGAACACACGTTTGTCCTGTTTACCCGTCCAAATGCAGTCTTACCTAGTGAATTGTTGCTATATAGCAATCTAATGGTAAAAGAAGTGAGATGGCCATATTTGTGGACGCAGGCGGGATTAGCTTATGGCTCATGGCTCATGGCGTATGGAAAGAATCAGAATCAATATCTTGATGTGTTGTGGATACCCGCTCACACGTTACCGATTTTGCGTAATCCAAAAATCAGAACGGTAGTAACGATTCATGGTCTGGAATATCAGTGGCTTCCAGAGTACAAAAATTGGTTGCAAAAGTGGTATTTACCGCTTTCGACAATTTACGCCGCAAAATACGCAGATAAGCTGATTGCCGTGTCCAAGTTTACGTCGCATCAGCTCCAAAAAGAGTTACATACTGATAAAAACAAGATCAAAGTGATATATGAAGGGGTAGAATGAAATACATACTCTTTGTTGGGACTGTTCAACCAAGGAAGAATTTAGTAGCTCTAATTGACGCATTCTCTCGTACAAAAATAGAAAAATTGATTATTGCAGGCGGGATTGGATGGATGGCGCAAGAAGTTTTACGAGCTCCCTCCAGATTTGGTGTGCAGGAAAAAGTGATATTTACAGGTAGAGTAAGCGATTTGGAACTTGAGAAATTATATAACGGAGCATTGATGTATGTCCAGCCGTCTCTTACGGAAGGGTTTGGGTTGCCGGTCTTAGAAGCGATGCAAATGGGCGTCCCCGTAATCAGTAGTGATGGAGGGGCGCTAAGTGAAGTAGTGGGTAAAGCGGGGACAATAATCAAATTGGGGGATGGATTTGTAGAGCGACTTGCGAGGGCGATGGAGCGGGTGGTGAGTGATAAAAAACTGCAAAATAATTCGATATCTATGGGATATGAGAGAGTCAAGGAATTCACCTGGGAGAAGACGGCTAGAGAGACTTTATCAACTCTAGTGGGGTAGGGATATAACTTAAAAATTAAAATCACAAATCATAAATTCTCAAATTCTCAAATTAAAGATATAATAGTCGTATAAATCATTTGTACAAAATGGCAAAAACGAGACAATTTAGGCTGAAATATTTGATCTTAGAGTAAATATATATCAGTTAATGGCTCATGGCTCATGGCTCATGGCGAATAGAATATGTATAGGACATAAAAATTGGGGTGGAAACGAGGGAATTTTGCACTCTGTCAACAGAGAGGGTATGATAAGTTAGTAAATAGTGAATAGTAAATAGCAAATGGTTTAATAAAATGAAGAAAAGTGCCCATAAAACTCAAAAAGTAAGTGATAAAAAGATGGATAAATCAGTACAAATCTTTGGGGTGACTATATTTGGCACTCAAATGCGTCAAGTGCTAAGTAAAGTTGGTCTCCAGAGGAAAGGAATGTTGCATGTCGCAACGGTCAACCCAGAGTATGTTATGGAGGCGAGGGGTAACTCTCAATTTAGAGAAATTTTAGCACATTGCTTGACGGTCGCAGATGGACATGGGGTGGTATGGGCCCTTCGGCTAGCTCAGGGTAAACAAATTGAGAGGATTAGCGGGGTGGAGCTGGCAGAGGAGATACTCAAGCTAGCCGATGAGAGAGGAGAAAAAGTATTTTTGCTGGGTGCTCAAACTGGTATAGCTGAGAAAGCCGCACTAGAGATGGCATCTAAGTACCCCCACGCACATTTTATGAGTTATGCGGGGGCGCAGACGGTGAAAGTAGAGAAAAGCGAAGAAGCGAGTATGACGATCGCCAAGATCAACGGGTTTGAACCGGATTACCTCTTGGTGGCATATGGCTCACCCTGGCAGGATATCTGGATCGAGGAGAATAGGCCGTATCTGAGAGTGCGGGTGGCGATGGGGGTGGGGGGGACGCTGGACGAGTGGGCTGGGGTGGTTGCGAACTGTCTGGCACGGATGGACAAGATTGGACTCAAGTGGATGTGGCGAGTGTTACATGAGCCATGGAGATGGAAACGAGTAGTAAAAGTACTCCAGTTTGGTACTCTGGTGTTGTATCACAAGTTGATAGATTGATATAGAATAGAGTTATGAGTTTTTGGACAGATTTGTTTACTAAGAAAAAGATGGTTTTGGGACTGTCTCCTATGGATGGGGTCACGGACGCTGCGATGAGGTATATGGTCGCAAAGTATGGGCAACCTGATGTGATGTTCACCGAGTTTGTGAGTGTGGATGCTTTACATTATGCCATGGGAGACCCCACTTCGCCTTCGGCTTCGAAGGGGCAAGGGAGGAGGGAAAGATTGCTGAAAACATTCTTACGGGCGCAAGATGTTGCGCCCCTACATGGTACATGGCCATATGAGGTGGCGCAGGTGTTTGGACATACACCTCCGTATTTTGCCGAGGCGGCAGAGCTCATTGAGAGCCTTGGGTTTGACGGGATTGATATCAATATGGGGTGCCCTGCACACAAGGTAGAGGAACAGGGATCTGGAGCGGGACTGATTCGCCAGCCCAAATTAGCACAAGAGATTATCAAAGTGGTCAAAGCTCATACCAAGCTTCCAGTTTCGGTCAAAACTAGAATCGGGATAGATCATGACACCGTACAGGAATGGATGGAAGTTTTGATGGAGGCCAAGCCGGCCGTGATTAGCTTGCATGGGCGGACACTCAAGCAGATGTATTCGGGGAGTGCAGATTGGGGAGCGATCGCTTTGGCAGCAGAAGTTGTACACAAGTATGGTGGACATATCTTGGGGAATGGGGATGTAGGATCAGTTGATAGTGCATGGCGTATGGCGCATAGCTATGGGGTGGATGGGGTGCTGATCGGACGGGCGGCAGAGGGGAACCCCGCCGTGTTTAATTCTCAAATCATAAATTCTCAAATTCTCAAATTGGAGTCTGAAAAAGAACAGAGACTGGCTTGGATGGTAGAGCACGCGAAATTATTTGAAAAAATATTCCCTGAGTCGTTTTTGCTCGTGCGCAAACACTTGGCTTGGTACTGCAAGGGGTTCCCTGGAGCGGTAGATTTGCGAGCGAGACTAATGATGACAAATAGTGCAGATGAGGTAGAGAAGATAGTGGAAGAGATGAATTAAGTTTGATCTGGATTGATTCCCAACAACCATTGGACTTGTTCTTTTTTGTAGCGGCGGTCACCACGAGAGTTGATGCGAATAGCGGGGAGTTTACCACGTTTGCCCCAGCGTTTGAGAGTGAGAGGGGAGACGCGCAGGAGATCGGCGACTTCGCGGACAGTTAAGAGATCGGGGAGGTTTTTTAAATCAACTTTGGTTTGGCTCATAGGTTATGGCTCATGGCAAATAGTGAATAGTAGATAGATATTAGCAATTGTTTTGGTGTGTGTCAATAGGATACTATTTGATGAGGTGTATGTAGTACTTAGTTAGTAGTACTTAGTACTTAGATCACGAGATGTATAGATTGATGTAGTTGGATTGTGCGTCACGTATTTGATTTGTGTATGCGGGCGAATAATGATTCGCCCCTACGGGTAGTGTGGTGGGGGAGTGGGGAGAAGTGGATAAGTTTAGATCAGGGAGTAGTCGATGACGAGGCCGATCAAGGTTTGGAGAATGGGGCAGGCGGATTTGAATTTAAGAAGCTTTAGAGCGACGGTGCCATAAATTTGTAGTGGCTCGGCAATGAGGGCATGGATGAATGACTGGGTACTGCCCGTGATACCTGAGAAATCGAGGATAACCTCTTCGTTTTTTGTCAGAAACGGCATGATTTCTTTTTGACGAATTGAGGTAGCGATGTCTTTGTTCTGAGCAAAGTCGTGGACAAGAGGGAGAAGAACAGCGGATTTGGGTGAGGGCAGTATTAAAATCTGTGATCTTGTTTAGGGGGATGTCTACACCTACGGCTGTACCATGCCAAAAGGGGAAGTCGTTGCTCCCTGAGGCATGATCTTCTTGTAAGGCGAAGTGAGATCAACTTTAGTATTATCAAGAGGAAAAGTATTGGGAGTGAGGAATTTTTCAAAGTTGCCGAGAAACGCGCTGTTTGGGAGTGTGATTTGATGA
>Ga0100377_1002200_pt1 | contig 16463 bp, 16 predicted proteins | sample CryGeymeta201501_FD_83664 | JGI IMG/M metagenome (GOLD analysis project Ga0100377, IMG submission 83664) | Groundwater microbial communities from Crystal Geyser aquifers in Utah, USA - Crystal Geyser metaG 2015-01 | ecosystem: Environmental > Aquatic > Deep subsurface > Groundwater | place: USA... | reverse complement strand
GCCAAAGACCTTTCGAAAATCCAAGGAGTGCGGCGGGTGATCAGCCTCCCGGACATCAAAGCCGCGGTGGAGGCGGGGAGCCAGTGGGATCTCAAACGCTTTGCCGCTGTCCTTTCTCCTGTCGAGCTTTTTCAGAAAAATCTCATTTCGGCCGACCGCAGCGCTACCGCTATCACCCTGGTGCTTCAAATGGATGCGGACAAGGATGCCGTGATCCGGGCGGTTGAGGAGCATATCGCCGGGGCTCCCAAAGATATCACCCTGTACCAGATCGGGATGCCTGTGGTCTCGAACGCTTTAACCCGATATACCTAAAGGGATTTTTACCTGCTTCCCCCCCTCACCCTTGCCGTCATGACCGGAATCCTGTTTTTCTTGTATCCTACCTTCCTGCTCATGCTCATTCCCCTTTCCTGTGTTCTGATCGCGATGGTCCTCACGTTCGGCCTCATGGCCATGATCCAGGTTCCCCTCTCCATGCTCACCATGATCGTTCCGGTTTTTCTTATCGCCGTCGGAATGGCGTATTGCGTCTATATCACCTCGGAATTCACCGAGGCGATGAACCGATTCCCTTCGCCGGCTGCTGCGGCCCTGGCCACTTATTCGAGCATGACGCTTCCCACGATGGTGGCGGTAATCACCACCGTGGTGGGGATTGCTTCCCTTTTGGTCAACCGGATCCAGGCCATCCGGAAGTTTGCCGTATTCGCCTCCGTGGGGATCATCCTCCTCATGCTTCTGGCCTTCACCTTTTTGCCTGCGACCTTTGCCTTGGCCTTGCTGCCATCCCGAAACGGGAGGCGCCTTGAGAGCACCCGGGCGGCCAGGGCGGCTCATTGGTTCACTGATAAAATTGCCCATATCAACATCCATCGGCAGAGGATTTCTCTGCCGATTTTAGGCGGGGTGGCGCTTTTTTGCATCATCGGCATCTTCAGGATTCAGGCAGAGACAAACCCGGTGGAGTTTTTCAAAAAGGATGCCCCGGTCAGCCGGAACTTTCACGACATCGCCCAATCTCTTTCCGGGAGCTTTCCCGTCCATGTGGCCGTTTTCGCCGAAAAAGAAGATGCATTCGAAGATCCGAAGATGCTCAAAGAGATGGAGCGCCTTCAAAAAGATTTGGAAAAGCTTCAGGGTGTGGATAAAAGCCTCTCTCTGATCGATTACATGAAGCTGGTCAATTACGCCCTCAACCAATTCGATCCGAAATACTACGCCCTTCCGGAGCAAGACTTCGAAGTCAGGATGATTTTGAACAATTATAAGGTCATGCTCGGCGAGGACATGCTGTACGGATTCGTGAGCCGGGATTTTTCCAAAGCAAACCTCATGCTTTTGACGCATCTTTCCAGTTCCCGGGAGTTCTTGGAGATCAAAAAACAAATTCGGGATCACTTGGTTCGGCAATGCCCCAAGACAATTTCCGCCGAGGTGACCGGTATCGGCGTGGTCATTTCGGCCAGCAGCGAAATTCTGACCACCGGGCAGATCAAGAGCCTTTCCCTCAGCATGGTCTTGATCTTTTCCGTGATGTTCATCCTGTTTTTGTCCTTCAAAGTGGGAGTGATTTCCATCGTCCCGAACCTTTTCCCCATCGTGGTGAACTTCGGGGTCATGGGGTGGCTGGGGATCAAACTTTCCGCCGCCACGAGCCTTATCGCCAGCATCGCCATCGGCCTGGCGGTGGATGATACCATTCATTACCTGGTCTGTTTCAACCGGGAGTTCAAGAAATGCCTGAACGATGAAACGGCGCTTCGGGAGGCGCTAAATCGGGTGGGACTTTCCATGGTTTTCACCTCCATCATCATCAGTTCAGGGTTCTCGGTCCTGATGGCGTCCAATTTCGGGCCGACATCCCTTTCGGATTCCTTATGGTTGTCACCATGATTTCGGCGCTGGCAGGGGACCTCCTCATCCTTCCTTCCCTGATGCTCCACGTGGAACTGGTGACCTTGTGGGATTTGATCCGGCTGAAGCTGGGAAAAGATCCCCAGGACGGGATTCCGTTGTTCAAGGGTCTTTCCAGATCCCGGATCCATCACATCATTATGGCCGGATCGCTGAAGGCTTTTAGCCCGGGAGATGTGATCTGCCGTAAAGGGGATCAAAGCGATTTCATGTACACCGTCATTTCGGGGGGGCTGGACGTGATCAATCCCATGGCGGACGATCGAAACGGAAGCTACGGCGGAGACCGGGTCATCAACCATGTCCGCGTCGGAGATGTGGTGGGGGAGATGGGACTGTTCAGAGGAGCGCCGCGCTCGGCCACCGTGGTCGCCACTTCGGAAGGAGAATTGCTCCAGATCAACTGGAAGATGATTCGGCGCCTTCAGTTTCTATATCCGCGGACTGCCAATAAATTTTTCCATAATCTCGTGACGATTCTTTGCGACCGGCTGGAACACATCACCCAGTGCTATGTCGCCGAATGCTTCATCGATGAAGAAAGCGGGGTATTCAATTCCAGAGAGTTTTTTGAGGCCCTTCAGAGACAGCTTCATCTGGCTGTAAGACATGGGATATCCTTATCTCTGTGTTTCCTTAAAGCCCGCTTCGACCCGGATGATTCCGGAAAAGATTCCCAGGTTAAAGATCGGATCCTGCAGCTTGCAGGCCGGATCATGTCTCAAATCATCAGAAGAAGCGATGTGGCAGGAAGGATAGATGGACAGACATTCGGTCTGATTCTCATCGGATCTTCTACAAAGAATTCCAGCGAAACCTGCAGGCGGATCCAGGCGAGTTTCGAAACCAAAGCCCGGGAGAAAGAAGGCCTTTCGGCGGGATTGATCTTCGGAATCTCCGATGGAAAATTAGACTCCAGCACGCAGGCTGCGGATCTGATCCGGGAGGCCAGGGAAGCATTGGAAAAAGCCGGGGCCTAGCAGGCCCTGTGGGATAATCTGGAGAAGCGAATAGATGTTTACCGGGTCTGCTTATTGGGGCTTGCCGCACGATGAAGCCTGTGGTAGCATCCATAAATTGATCGGAATGACTTTTGCGCATTAAAGAGAATAACCGTTAATGACGACGCCCCGCATCATGATCCTCGGAATCGGAAACCTCCTCTTTTCAGATGAAGGCTTCGGTGTCCGTGTCCTTCAACGTCTGATGGAAGGTTATGAGTTCCCGGAAAACGTCTCTTTGGTGGACGGAGGGGTGCTCGGACTAAACCTGTTGGGCGTGATTTCCGAGGCGGATCATCTGATTGTGGTGGATGCTGTTCGGAACCACGGAAAACCGGGTACCTGCTACCGCCTGGAAGGAAAAGCCATCCCGGAACGGATACGGGCGAAAAATTCTTTGCACCAGGTCGATTTCCTGGAAGCCCTGACCTTATGTCAGGCCCTGGATACGCAAGTCCCGGAAACCGTGATCCTGGGTGTAGAACCGGTCGACATCGAGACGGCGAGCATCGAATTAACCCCGATTGTGGCTGAACAGATTGAACCGATCCTGCAGATGGTTTTTGCCGAACTCCGACGCCTGAACGTCGCTTTTTCAAAAAGGACAAAAGATGTGCCTTGCGATCCCCTCAAAAATTGTGAGTATCGAACATGAGATGGCGGTCCTGGATGTGGACGGTGTCAAAAGAAAAGCAAGCCTTTTGCTTTTAGAAGATGCCTGTGTAGGGGATTATGTCATCGTGCATGCCGGGTTTGCCATTCAAAAGATTGACGAACAGGCCGCCCGCGAGACGGTGGAACTCTTGCGGGAATCGCTTGCCCGCATCGAGCAGGATAAAAGCGGGGCATGAGGCCTCGGCCTTATCCCGGAAAAGAGCTTTATGGAAAACGAGCGCCTGGCCCGGGATATCATCGTTGAAGGGATCGTCCAGGGGGTCGGATTCAGGCCCTTTGTGTTCCAGCTGGCCAAGCGCCTGGAACTTTACGGTGAGGTTGCTAACACCGCAGATGGTGTGGCCATCCATCTGGAGGGCACATCCGAAGCCATCCGGACATTTGTTAAGGATCTTGCCGAAAAGAGCCCTCCGCTTTCGTATATCACCGGCATTTCCGTTTCAGAAGGAAAATTAAACGGTTTTACATCCTTTGGCATTGCGCCCAGCCGCCCCGATATCCACAAGTCGACGCTGATTTCACCCGATGCGGCGATTTGTGATGCGTGCCTGAAGGAGCTCTTCACACCCGAAGACCGGCGATATCGTTATCCGTTTATCAACTGCACGCATTGCGGTCCCCGATACACCATCATCGACGATATTCCCTATGACCGACCGAACACCTCCATGAAGCATTTCGTCATGTGTGAAAAATGCCAGGCCGAATACGACGATCCAACCGACCGACGATTCCATGCACAACCCAATGCCTGCACGTATTGCGGCCCTCATGTTTTTTTGCATGATGCGAAAGGCTCCCGAATCCTTTCGACCGATCCGATTCGGGAGACGATTTTGCTTTTAAAGCAGGGACACATTGTGGCGGTGAAGGGCCTGGGAGGGTTTCATCTGGCGGTGGATGCCGCCCGATCCGATGCGGTGATACGCCTGAGAAAGCGGAAAGGACATGAAGAAAAGCCTTTTGCGGTGATGTCCAAGGACCTGGAACGGATTTCAGCCTACGCCGTCATTTCGTCCGAAGAACATAAACTCTTAACCTCTTCCCAGCGACCGATTGTTTTGCTGAAAAAACGGGAGCCGCATCCCCTGGCCGAAGCGGTTTCTCCGGAGAACGCCTATTTTGGTGTCATGCTTCCCTACACCCCGCTCCATTACCTGTTACTCGACTCCGATTTTGTGGCGTTGGTCATGACGAGCGGCAACTTGAGCGAAGAGCCCATCGCCATCGAAAATTTTGAAGCCTTCGAACGCCTCGGCGGGATCGCCGATTATTTTCTTGTCCACAATCGGGATATCTATTTGGGCAGTGATGATTCCATCGTAAGACACGCCGCTGATGCCACCCGGAACCTGCGACGCTCCCGGGGATTTGTCCCCAGGCCGGTCTTCCTCAGGGACCGGCAGCCCCAGGTGCTGGGCTGCGGCGCCGAGTTAAAGGTCACCGCCTGTCTCACCAAAGGAAATCAGGCGTTTTTAAGCCAGCACATCGGGGATATGGAAAATCCGACAACTTACTCGTTTTTCAAGCAGACGGTGTCGCACCTGGAACGCATCCTGGACATCCATCCCGAAATCATCGCTCATGATCTGCATCCGGATTACCTGAGTACCCGGTATGCCCTCGAAGAACGAGAAGCCCAAAGTCGGATCGCCGTGCAGCATCATCATGCCCATATCGTCAGTTGCATGGCTGAAAACCGGATCGACGGCCCGGTCATCGGGCTGGCCTTTGATGGGACCGGATACGGTACCGACGGCACCATCTGGGGCGGAGAGGTCCTTTTGGCAGACGCAAAGGCCTTTCAGCGATTGGCATTCCTGGACCCTGTTCCCATGCCGGGCGGGGAAGCGGCCATCCGGGAGCCCTGGCGGATGGCGGTAAGCTATATTGTGGAAGCCTTCGGGACGGATTTTCCCATTCAGGAGATTCCGGCTCTAAGATCCCTGGAACCCGAGGCGATGAGGACGGTTCTGCAGATGATCCAAAAAGGGGTCCGATGCCCCCTGACCTCCAGTTTGGGAAGACTTTTCGACGGTGTGGCCTGTATTCTGGGCTTAAAACAAACGGTACGTTTCGAAGGACAGGCGGCGATGGCTTTGGAGATGGCGGCCAAGGATGGGATAAAGGAATTTTATGATTACCGACAGATGACGGAAATTCCCATCAAGGTTCCCACCCGACCGATCATCCAAGGTGTTGTCAGGGATCTTTGGGATGGAGTTCCGACCGAGGTCATCAGCGGGAAATTTCACGCCACGGTGATCGAGTTCTTTTCGGGTGTGTGTGATGTCGTTGCTACACAAACCGGGGTGCGGCGTGTGGCCCTCAGCGGAGGCGTTTTCCAGAATGCCATCCTCCTTAAGGGTTTTATTGCTTCCCTGACCCGGCGCGGGTTTGAAGTCTATACTCACTCCCAGGTCCCGACAAACGATGGGGGTATCGCCTTGGGCCAGGCCGTGGTGGCCGCCGCTTCGGTGTCATGAAACGGAGCAAGCGATGATGCACAAAGACGGCACAAACGCCTTTCAAAACGCGGATCTGGCCGTAAAACTGGCCGAGCAGATCTGCCGGGAGAGTAAACGACCTGTCAACCTCATGGAGGTCTGCGGGACCCACACCATGTCCATATTCAGATCCGGAATCCGTTCGCTTCTCCCGGAATCCGTCCGGCTGATATCAGGCCCGGGGTGCCCGGTCTGTGTGACCGACCAGAAAGAGATCGACACCTTTTTGGCTCTGACACAAATCGACGATGTCATCATCACCACCTTCGGGGATCTGGTCCGGGTTCCCGGGACACACACCTCTCTGCAGGAGGAGCGGGCAAAAGGGAGGGATATCCGGGTGGTCTATTCCACGATGGACGCTCTTGAGATCGCCGTGAAAAACCCGGGAAAAAATGTTGTGTTTCTGGGAGTCGGGTTCGAAACGACGGCACCGACGGTGGCCGCAGCGATCCTGGCCGCCGAAAAACAGAAGACGGAAAATTTTTTTGTGGTCTCCGCCCACAAGTTGGTACCGCCTGCCCTGGAAGCGCTCCTGGCGTCCGGTACCGTTAAGATCGACGGATTCATCCTTCCGGGGCACGTATCGGTCATTATCGGTAAGAAAGCCTATTCCCGCGTGGTTCAGGAACACCGGATTCCCGGTGTCATCTGTGGATTTGAGCCGACGGATATCCTCCAGGGGATCCTCATGCTGGTGCGCCAGGTGGAGGCCGGCAAGGCTGAACTCGAAAACGCCTATACCCGGGTGGTGACCGACGATGGGAATCCCAAGGCTATGAGGATCCTCCGAGAGGTCTTTGAAACAACGGACGCCCCTTGGCGGGGTATCGGTATTATCCCCAAAAGCGGGCTTTTGATCCGGAAGGGCTATGCCCGGTTCGATGCCCTGGAAGCATTTTCGGTGATAGTCCCCGAATCGAAGCCCCCCAAAGGGTGCGCCTGCGGCGCAGTCTTGACGGGGGCCGTCACACCGCCCCAATGCCCGCTCTTTCGTAAGGTTTGCACCCCGGAGGATCCCGTGGGGCCGTGCATGGTCTCCAGCGAAGGGACCTGTGCGGCATATTACCGCTATCATTTCGATTAGGCGGGACAACGTCATGGAAAAACCCATCTCCTTTGTTTCCACCGGATTCGAGATCGAGGGACTGCTGGAGAAATTTCTTGGAACGCATGGCGTCGTCATCACCCATCCGCATCTTTCCTAAAGGAAATTTTTCGGCAAGAGAACTCACGATTTTCTGCATGACCGCATGCTGTTATCCGACTTAAGCCGCTGCGGATGGGAAAGCCTAAGAGCCTATTTCAATCACAAAGAATGGGTCACGGCTGATCTACAAGATTTTCCAGGTTGACAGCGCATTCACTTTCGGATAGTTAATAATCCATAAGCCTTAACAATTATAGACTCCCATATCTTGGGGTGCAGACGATGGCAAAACACAATTCAATCCTGCACTTAATCCGCCTACAAAAAAGCCATTTCTTATCGGATCCCAGCATTGAGCTATATTCGCTGGAGAAACTGACACCCGCGGTCCGGAACAGCCCTTGCTACGCCGCGATTCTCGATCTCGACAGCCTGCCCTTGGACAACCACTTCATTCGAAATCTGTTCAAGGACAATTCTGACCTTTGTGTCATCGGGACTTCCAGCTGAACATTTCATCCGGAGCTGGAGGAATCCATGAGGACCTATTTTTCCGCTGAAACAGTCATTGAACCTTGAAGCATTTCCGGAGGACCATTCGATGGAGAAGACCCAAAAATCGTTGACCCGGCGTGAATTCTTCCTCAAATTCGGTGCCCAGGTGACGGGGGCCGGGGCCGGGATACTGCTCGTTCAAGAAAGTATTCCAGCACTTGCCGCTGCCTCACCCACCAAGAAGTACGGCATGGTCATCGACACCAACCGCTGCATTGCCTGCCACGGATGCACCATTGCCTGTACCAGTGAAAACAATGTGCCGGACGGGCATTACCGCAGTTGGGTGAAGATCATGAGCAAAGGCAAATACCCGAACGTCAGCTCTCACTTCCTGCCACGGCTTTGCAACAACTGTGAAGACGCCCCATGCCTCAACCTATGCCCCACGGGCGCCACCTATCGAACCCATGAGGATGGGGTGGTGCACGTGAACCGTGAGGTTTGCGTCGGCTGCCGAATCTGCGTGGTGGCCTGCCCGTACGGCTCACGTTTCATCAACCCCATCACCAACACCGCCGACAAGTGCGACTTTTGTTATCATCGAATCACCAAGGGGCTGAAACCTGCCTGTGTGGATGCCTGTACCGGCAAGGCCCGCATCTTCGGGGATCTCAACGATCCAGAGAGCGAAATCTCCCACTATATCGAAAACCGTTCGACACAGCGCCTGCGCGCGGACCTCGACACACGTCCCAAGGTCCACTATGTGAATGCAGATGAAAACATCATGGGGCCGGATTACGGAAAGCTCCTTGGAAGGAGGTCGTGATGAACGAATCGGTGCAATACATTTACTGGATCGAACATGGCGTGGCCATGGGCTACCTCATTGCCTGGTATCTCTGGCTGATCTCGCTGGCGGAGGGGACTCACATCGTGGCCCACCTAAGCTGGCTTTACTACCGAACCGAAGATTACCGCCCTCTGGAAAAAGTGGGAACGTTTCAGCCCTTCATCATTCTGGCCCTGGTGCCCCTCTTTCTCGTCGCGGACCTGGCGCATCCCGAGCGCTTCTATACCATGTTCTACCACTGGCATTGGACCTCACCGGTGGCCTACGGCGTTTACATTATCACCTTTTGCATGATTTCATACGCCATTCACGCCTACTACCTCTTTCGGCCCGAGCTGATGCACCGCGCCCGACAGGAAGGCCCCTTGCAGTTTGTTTATCGGCTCGTGGTGTTCAATCACGCCGAGTCGGGAGGCATCCGGGAGGTCCGGCAGCGATAGGAGAGGCGGGAACGTTTCTGGGCCGGCGTCAGTTTCTTTTTCTCCTTCATGGGTCTTATTTACCTGGGTATTTTGCTTTCATCTTTTAAAGGGCGCGTCGTATGGCACTCGTCGGTTATGGTTTTCATCTTTTTTAGCTTCGGCGCCTGTTCCGGATCGGCGTTCCTGATCCTCCTGACTCATCTCAAAAATGCCCTGGCGCACACTTCACCCAAGGCATTGGTCGAGCAGCGCCGTTATCTCGCGGAATTCGGTATCCTCCTCAAATATTCCCTGGTGGCACAGGCAGCGGTATTCTTCATCTATTTCGTTTTGCTGCAATATACGGGCATCGGCGGTCGCCTGGCCAGCAAAGTCTTTTTCGGTGGTCCTCGGGCTTTTCAGTTCTGGTTCTTTCAGGTGGCCATCGGCCTCATTGTGCCGTTCGCACTCGTTCTCTTCAAGAGCATGCGCCAAAACGTGATCGTGTCCAGCATTGCGTCCATAGCCTCCATGCTGGGCACGCTGTATGGTTGCATGAATATCTTCATCGGCGGACAGCTCCTTCCCATGACGCATTTCCGCTGGGAGCACCTGGAGTCGGAGCCGGGGAGGATGGCCTTCGGCATCATTATCATGGCCGTCATGTTTGTTTTCTTTCTGGTCACATACAAGGTCCTGCCTTACGAAAATATCGAAGCATAGGAGCATAGGAGGGGTATCCTCATGAGTACGAGCAGAAGAAATTTCATCAAGGGAGCGATGGCGCTTTCCGGCCTGTTGGCGACCACCGGTTGCATGACGGAAGGCGGCAAACCCAAGGATTGGATCACCGGCGCGCCGGAGCCGGACGCGATAAATGCGACCAAGGTTATCCGCACCGTCTGTCTGGGATGTCACAGCGCTTGCGGGCTCCAAGTGAAGACAAAGGATGGTGTCCTCGTCAAGATCGACGGCAACCCGTATCATCCCAATGTGAACGAAACGCATCTTCCCTACGCGACCGATCCCAAGGAAGCGGAGAAGGTGAACGGCACGGTCTGCGCAAAAGGCGGCGCGACCATGCAGACCATGTACAATCCCTATCGTATCCAGCATCCGCTCAAACGGGTCGGGCCACGCGGCTCAGGAAAGTGGAAGACGATCTCCTGGGACCAGGCCTATACGGAGATCATCGAGGGTGGAGACCTTTTCGGAGAAGGCCACGTGGATGGACTCAAAGCCATCCGCAACTTCGACCCTATCGATCCGGAAGCGCCTGAGCTCGGCTCCAAGGCCAACCAGTTGTGTTTCATGGCGGGCCGTATCGAGCACGGCCGCAAGGAATTCACGGATCGCTGGTTCGAGGACTGCTACGGCACGGTGAACCGGCGAAACGACCACACTTCCATCTGCGAGACCTCGCACCACGTGGGATTGAGCCTCTGTTTCAAGGGCGCTACCCATATCAAGCCGGACATCATGAGCACCGAATACATCATCTTTTTCGGCACCACACCCTATGAAGCCAATTTTCCCATGCAGGCCTTGGCCCGAAAGCTGAATTTCTTTCGAGAGCGGGGCGGCACCCTGGTCATCGTAGACCCCAGATTTTCCAACTCGGCGGCCAAAGCCGCCCGCTGGATACCCATACTCCCGGGGACGGATGCCGCTTTTGCCCTGGGGATGATGCGATGGATGATGGATCATGATCGAGTGGATCTCCAGTATCTGTCCTACCCCAATGCGGCTGCCGCCAAAGAAGGTGCCGGGCACCTCACCTGGTCCAACGCTACTTACCTGGTCCGCGAAGACAATCGCAAGCTACTGCGGGATGGGGACGCTTTTCTGGTGATGCAGGGTGGCGCTCCGACACCTGCAGAAAAGGCCGAGGCCCCAGAGTTGTTGGTGGATACGACCGTCAACGGCGTAAGAGTACAAAGCGTCTATCAGCTCCTCAAGGATCGGGTCATGGAGCGCACGGTCAAGGAATATGCCGAGATCTGTGGCGTAGACGCAGTTATGATCGAGCGGGAAGCGGATGATTTCAGCTCCCATTCCCGTAAAGCGGTGGCGGATTTTTACAGGGGCTCCGTGCAGCACACCAACGGCACGTACACGGCACGCACTCTCGCATGTCTGAACTTTCTCATCGGCAACGTTTCATGGCGAGGTGGCTGCGAGGCTCACGGCGGCAGCCACTGGCACGAAATGGGTGGAAAACCGGGGAATCCATATGATCTTTCCAAGAAGGATGATTTCGTCCCCGATAGGGTCAAAGCGGCGGGCATGCCCATCGAACGCCACAAGAAGAGCTACGAAGACACCACGGAATTCAAGAACAACGGTTATCCGGCCAAACGGCCCTGGTTTCCCTTCGCCAACGACCACGTCTACCAGGAAGTGTTTCCCAGCATTGCCGCCAAGTATCCTTATCAGATCAAGTGTTTGATCACTCACTGGAATAACGTGGTCTATTCCGCCCCCGGCGGCATTCATCAGATCGAGGCGGTGAAAAACCCCAAAGTACTTCCGCTTTTTATCGCGACAGACATCGTGATGGGCGAAACTTCCTCCCTGGCGGACTATATCCTGCCGTGTCGCCACTTTCTGGAGGATTACGCCACGCCCCACGTGGCCCCGACCATCCTCACCACGACGAGCGGTGTAAGACAGCCCGTAGTGGAAGCGGCCTTCAAGGACACCAAGCAGCTCGAGCAGATCTTCATCGACATCGGGTTGAAGATGGGGCTTCCGGGCGTCGGCAAAGACGGGCTGGGCAAGGGCCGCGATCTTTTCACCACCTGGGACTGGTATAAGCTGCTGGTGGCCAACATTGCGTACGGAGATAAGGAAAACGAAGCGGTTCCGGGTGCCACCGAGGAGGAGAAGGTCCGGTATGTTCTGGAGCGGGGCGGTCGCTTCGAGGATTACGGGAATGCCTACAAGGGGACGTATACCAAACATGCCTACAGTGGACCATGCTTCATCTACAACGAGGACCTGGCCGCCGTAAAGGACTCCATGACAGGCCGGTACTATGATGGCCTTCCCTTCTACGAGCCGATCAAGGACTGTATGGGAAGGCCTCTGGACGTAAAAGGTTCCGAGTATCCGTTCCACATCATCACCTATCATCCAGTTTATCATGCCCAGGCGCGCACGGCAGCCAGCTCATGGCTCATGGGGGTCACCCCCGAGGAAACGATCCAAGTCAACGCGGGGGACGCTGGACGCCTCGGCGTCAAGCACGGAGATTTGGTGCACGTCTATTCGGCGAGCAACAAGGAAGGGGTGCGCGGCAAGGCATGGGTGACGGAAGGGATGCGCCCCGGCATCGTCTGCATTCCTCACTCGTTGGGACATTGGCAATACGGCAGTCGCTCTTTCGATGTGGACGGTCAAAAGAGCGCCGCAGCGTCCTGGATCGGTCGCGGCTGTTCCGCCAATCCGGTGATGCAGCTCGATCCTCATCTAAAAGACGTTTGCCTGCAAGACCCCATCGGGGGGAGCGCCTCTTTCTATGATTCACGGGTCGCCATAGAGAAGATGTAAATGCTGCCAGGCTGCAGGAGGATCACAGTGATTGAAAGTCAGGATAGCAGCATAGATAGAGCAAGAGGACAGGTTTACGAGTTTTTCTCCGCTCTGTTTTTGAACCAGCCCACAAAGGAGACGCTGGCCCGGGTGCTCGACGAAAACGGAGTCAATGCCTGGGAGGCCATGTTCCCTCAACATCCGGCCTGTGCACGACTGAGAGAACTTTCTCAAGCCTACCGGCGGGGTGAATGGCAGTCGGACGACTTTCTCATCGACTACGAAGCCTTGTTCCGCGTGCCCGCCGACAGCTATGTTCATCCCTTCGAGTCGGTGTATTGTCAGGAAGGCTGCTCCGCGGGAAAGGTGAAAGGCGGTAGGGTGTTGGCGGAACAAGCGCTGGAAGTTGCGTCCATCTATCGCGACCAGGGTCTGGCTCCTCGGGAAGGTTTCACCGAGCTCCCCGACCACCTGGGCGTCGAGCTGGAACTCATGGCGGTTCTCTGCAGAAAAACGGCTGAAGCCTTGGAGAAAGGAGACCGGAGGGAGGCAGCGCACTGGGTGGCGCAACAGCGTTCTTTTCTTGCGGATCATTTGCTCGAATGGGCTCCACACTGTCTGAAAAAGGTTCGAGAAAAAGGAGTGACCCCTCTCTATGTCTGCCTGGACGACCTGCTGAGCACATTTCTTGATGAAGAGGGCAATCTGGACTGCTCCTTGAGCGAGGTTGCAAGCAGCTAAATTGTCTTGATCGTATTGGAGCTTCCATTTAGATCTGCCCCGGAAGCATACCCTATGAATGATTTTGATAGTCTACTGGCTTCTTCAACCAAGGCCCATGGTCATCTGTGCCCCGGACAGGTGGTGGGGGTGCGCATGGCCATCCTAGGGTGTCGCCTCATTGGTCTTAACGATCCGCAAAGCCGATCACAGATCAAGAAACTCATTGTGTATGTGGAGATGGACCGCTGCACGGCGGATGCCGTAGCCCATGTCACCGGTGTCAAGCTGGGGAGGCGCTCGCTTAAGTTCATGGACTACGGGATTATGGCGGCAAGTTTTATGAACCTGGCAACCGGGAAAGCCTTTCGGGTCGTTTCAACGGAAGAATCTCGGTCCTTGGCCTCGGTCTATGCTCCGGAGATTCCGGAGAAATATGCGCAGCAACTGGAGGCCTACAAGCGCATGCCTGGTTCCGTCCTGTTCCGTGTTGAGGAAGTTGAGATCGACATCTGCAACGCTGATCTTCCCGGTCCAACCCGGTACAAGGCCACCTGCGCTCGCTGTGGCCAGGTGGTGCGCGACCGCCGGGAAGTGATGATCGACGGGCGCCCGTACTGCGCCCCCTGTGCCGGAGGAGCGTACTTTCGAAATGCGCGACAGGTTTCTCCATCGGCGATGAACTGCCCCACGGGTTTGCCGGTCACGGAAGATCGAGAAGACTGGGAATCGCATCTCAAGTCACCATCAGGAGTTCTTCATTAAGGAGGATGTGTCGTGCTGAAAATCATCACTTTGGAAGAAGCGGTGGGGAGCACCCTGGCACACGACATCACGGAAATCCGTCCAGGCGTCTTCAAAGGTCCGGCCTTCCGCAAGGGCCATACCGTCTGCCAGGAAGACATCTGTCATCTTCAGCGACTGGGCAAAAACCACCTCTATGTGATTGACCTTGCGGAAGACGAGATCCATGAAAATGAAGCCGCAGCCATCCTTGCGGCGGCGCTGGCCGGCGACGGGATCGCCTGGAAAAACGAACCCCGGGAAGGCAAGATCAATTTACTCGCTGAAACTAACGGGCTGCTCCGAGTGAACAGCACGACGCTCGCCGCCTTCAACATGATCGACGAGGTCATGTGCGCCACCCTTCACAACCATACCTTGGTGCGGAAGGGCGAACTGGTGGCTGCTACTCGGGCGATCCCGCTGGTCATGAAACGTGCCCCCATCGAACGGGCTGCGGCCATCGCCGCCGATAATGGTCCGGTGCTCGCGGTCAGGCCTCTTCGTCACGCCCGGGTGGGTTTGGTGATCACGGGTAATGAAGTCTACCACGGTCTCATTGAGGATCGCTTCGCTCCCGTGCTCACCGACAAGGTGACCAAATTGGGTTCGGAAGTGGTTGCCCTGGATTTCGTACCCGACGATGCCGACCGGATTGCCGCCGTCATACGCGCTCACATGGGTCGAGGGTGCGATCTGCTGCTGCTCACCGGTGGTATGAGTGTGGATCCCGATGATGTGACCCGCCATGGCATCCTCAAGGGTGGTGCCGGCGAGTTTCACTATGGCTCGGCGGTGCTTCCTGGTGCCATGTTTTTGGTTGCCTACCTGGTTGATGTGCCGCTTCTGGGTGTGCCGGCATGCGCCTTGCATCACCAGGTGACAGTCCTGGACCTGGTGCTGCCGCGGGTGTTGGCGGGAGAGCATATCGGCAAGGCGGATCTCGCCTTTCTGGGTCACGGCGGACTGTGCCGCGACTACCCGGAGTGTCTTTACCCGCATTGCCCCTTTGGAAAGGGGTCCTGAGAACAACAACGCAGAAGAGGATGTCGGAAATACGCTGATCGTTTTTTGCCCCGGAGCATCCCATCGGTTTGAGAGGAGAAGGAGAAGCGTATAGTTCTGAATATTTCCAAAGAAGAGTTTTTGCAGATGAAGGGAGTCGTGCCGGATGATGACAGAAATAATACCCTTGAAATTTTTAAAGGAGAGCCATGCATATCGGCGCAGCCGGCGACCTACACTGTATTCTGGAAATTGGCGGGAACCGGGGAGTCCAGTGTTTTGCAGACGGCGTACAATTCAGCACAGAATGTACCTTAGGCAGATGTAATGCGAGGCTTTCCATCGAATCTTTGCTCATGGTTTCACCGCCGGTGGTGTTCATGGATTTTGAGGGAAGCGCCGGCCTTGATTGTGTGATCGTCGGAGATCAAGACGAGATTGCTCCCGTTGCCGGTATCCGCCGGATGCTTACCTCGTGGAACCCGAAGGCTGCTCTAGAGGTTATCCCCGGCGCCGATCATTTCTTTTCAGGTAAAGTGCCCATCCTGGAATCAGCCTTGCGGCGACATCTTGAAGTCGGTTTTCCATCTTCTTTCCACTGAAGGAAATATTTCGGCGAGAGAACTTACGTGATTCTATCGAGAAATCCTCACATCTTGCTTCTTTGGCAGCCATGGGGTATTTTTAGGGTGGTTTGAGATCTGAAGGGCTTTAGCTGGAGTGTGAAGATGGATTTCGTTTGTGAACCGAAGGCTACCTATGCAACGGGCATTCCCCAATCGACCGTTTTTCAGGGGGATGCAGAAGAGCTTCTTGCTCGGCTCCCGTCCGATTTTTTCCGGTGCTGCATCACCTCGCCTCCCTATTGGGGATTGCGCGACTATGGAACAGAAGGGCAGATTGGGGACGAAAAGGAGCCGGAGGGGTATGTCGAGCGTTTGGTGGCAGTGTTCGAGCAAGTGCGGCGGGTGTTGACGGAAGATGGTACCTTGTGGCTCAACATTGGTGACAGCTATACCAGCGGTAACAGGGGCTACCGTGCGCCGGATAAAAAGAATCCAATACGCGCCATGTCTTATCGGGCAAAAACCCCTGATGATCTCAAGCCGAAGGACTTGGTAGGGATACCATGGCGCCTGGCGTTCGCGCTTCAAAGGGTCGGCTGGTATTTGCGCAGCGACATCATTTGGGAGAAGCCAAATTGCATGCCTGAAAGCGTCAAGGACCGTCCAACGCGTTCCCATGAATACCTGTTCCTGATGTCCAAGTCCTTACGATATTACTACAACTATGAAACCGTACGGGAGGACAACAGACGCAATCGTCGCACCGTATGGTCCATTCCGACGGAACCTTTTACCGGTGCTCATTTTGCCACCTTTCCTCCCAAGCTCGTTGAGCCTTGTGTCCTTGCTGGTT
>Ga0100377_1002197_pt1 | contig 16478 bp, 15 predicted proteins | sample CryGeymeta201501_FD_83664 | JGI IMG/M metagenome (GOLD analysis project Ga0100377, IMG submission 83664) | Groundwater microbial communities from Crystal Geyser aquifers in Utah, USA - Crystal Geyser metaG 2015-01 | ecosystem: Environmental > Aquatic > Deep subsurface > Groundwater | place: USA... | reverse complement strand
GAGGATGCCGTCGTTGTCGTCGTCGGTGTCGCAGGCGTCGCCGCCGTCGTTGGCGCCGTCGGTGTTGAGCTGGTCGGCGTTGGCGACGGTGGGGCAGTTGTCGTCGGTGTCGGGGACGCCGTCGTTGTCGTCATCGGGGTCGCAGACGTTGCCGATGCCGTCGCTGTCGGTGTCGCGCTGGCCGGGGTTGACGGTGAGGGGGCAGTTGTCGTCGCAGGCGGCGAGCGCGCCGCCCGTGCAGGGGTGGTCGGTCGGGTCGCCGGAGCCGTCGCCGTCGTCGAGGATGCCGTCGTTGTCGTCGTCGGTGTCGCAGGCGTCGCCGCCGTCGTTGGCGCCGTCGGTGTTGAGCTGGTCGGCGTTGGCGACGGTGGGGCAGTTGTCGGCGCACGCGGTGAGCAGGTCGCCGTCGGGGTCGGCGGTGTCCTCGACCGTGACGAAGAAGTCCTGGGCGGCGAGTCCGCCGTCGCCGTCGTTCACGCTCAGGGAGACGGCGTGGTCGCCGAGCTGATCGCAGCCGGGGGTCCAGGCCAGGGCGCCGTCGGCGTCGACGGTCATGCCGGGCGGGGCAGCGTCCAGGGCGAAGGTGAGGGGGTCGTCCGCACCGGCCGGATCGAAGGTGGCCGGGGCGTAGGTGTAGAGGGCGCCAGCCTCCGCGGTCATGCCGGGCACGCTGTTGAAGACGGGCGCGACGTTCTGGACGATGACCTGGCGGACGATGTCGCGGGGGCAGGGCTGGTCGATGCAGCCGCGGAACCGCACGAAGCACACCTTGTCCCCATCCTGCGCGGCCAGCGTGGCGGTCTCTCCGCCGACCACCCAGTTGTCGAGGTCCGCGTCGCAGTCGGCGTCCCAGGACGCGGTGGTGCAGGGCACGTCGCCGCACATGCCGGTGAACGTGATCGCCTGGCCCTCATCGATCGTCTGGGCGCCCTGGTTGAGGTCGATGGCGCGCCAGAGGTTGCGGAAGAACTGCGCGTTGCCGGTCGTCCCGGTGGTGTCGGCGCAGGGGTCGAGCAGGAGGTTCAGGTCGGCGACCGCGATGAAGTTGGCCTCGGTGGCGATCCAGACGGGGTTGCCCCCGCTGTTGCGTCGGAGCAGCGGCAGTCCGCCGGTGACGCGGGTCGTCGCGGTCCCGCCGCCAGCGAGCGTGGTGACGCCCTCCATGAGCGGGTCGGTGGGTGCCAGCACCGTCACGTTGTTGACGCAGTTGCCGCCCGTGTCGTTGGCTTCGTCGGCCATTCGCATGCCAAGGCCGAGGTCGCTCATGAGCGCGCTGAGCGAGTTGTTGGCCTGCTGGTCGTAGTTCGAGTGCTCACCGACGCCCACCAGCACGCCGCTGCGCTGGTGGAATCGGGCGAGCTGCATCCGCAGGGCGTTGTTCAGCCCGTTCGTGGGCACCACGATGAAGATCAGCCGGTACGGCGTCAGGTCCGCCGGGAGCGTGTCCATCCGGTCGAGGCCCGCCGCGCCCTGGCTGATGAGCTGGGCGGCCAGGGTCGTGCTCGGAGAGACATCGCAGGCGCCCGCGCCGCCCGCGCCGCAGAACAGCATGGCGCGGTCGCCCATCTGGGCGTGGGCCTCAGACGCCCCCAACGCGAGCGACAGGAGGCCGAGCGCCACGCACAGCACCACAACATGCGGCGCAGTCGAATGATATCTGGTCATGATTCGCTCCCAGCGAAGGATTCGGCACGGCATCGGGCTGTGCGATCACCGATCGATGCGGGAGCTTAGGTCGCGTCTCGGCGCACGGCAACTCTGTCTTCAACGCGGCCCGCGAGGAGCTCAGCCCCGCTCCTCGACCACCGTGTACGCCGGCGCCGCCACCTGCGCCTCACGCACCTCGGTCGCCCGCTCGCCCTGCGCCGTCGACTCGCCGAACGCCCGCGCCGTGCGCTCGCCCACCATGGCCACCAGCGGCGTCAGCCACAGCGTGAGCGCGCCGAAGAAGACCCCCGCCATCGCCGCCACCGACGCGTCGATCATCACCTCCATGCCGATCGTCGGCGCTGGCGTCATGAACCACGTCAGCAGCCCTTGCAGGAACACCAGCACGAAGCCCGCCCCGAACCCCGAGGTGAACGTCAGCAGCCCCGCCGTGCGCCACCGCCGCTCCGGCCGGTCGTCGTCATGGGCGAGCGTCGCGATCGCGGCGCGCTCGAACAGGTGGCGCGCGGTCCACCACATGAACGGCATCGCCAGCAGGAACGTGCTCGCCACCCCCCACCCGAAGCCGAGCGGCTCGGCGTAGACCGTCATCAGCCACGCCAGCCACGGGATCGCCACCGCCGTGCTCGACGTCGCCCCGACCAGGCCCACCTTGCGGATCCGCCGCCACACCCCCGGACGCCGCAGGCGCTGGCGCACCTGCACGCTCGGCACCGTCGACATGACCTCCTCGAGCTCCACCGCGTCGATGCGCTCGGTCCACGCCTCGTGCTGGGCGTGGTCCCGGGTCAGCAGCAGGTGCGAGGTGACCATCAGGTCGGTGTACCACGGCAGGCCACCGGACGGCCTGCCGGCGCTGAGTGGGTCGTTGGGGTCGTCGGGGTGAGCAGGGTCGAGGTCGGACATGAGGTCACTCACGGTCCAGAGGCGCCATCTTCAGCGCATCTCCAGAAACCACCGCCCGGCGCGCACCATTCCTGCCCGCCTTCGCGCGTGGTCGCCTCGGGCACTGGTCCGCTGGGCGGGCGCAAGGTACACTCACCCGCGCATCGTTCCATGCAAGGCCCCAAGACACGACCTGAAGGAGATCCATGAACCGACGCCTCATCTTGACCCTGCTGGCCACCTTCGTCATGGCCATCGCGGCGTGTTGCGCTACCGAGCCGGACACCCAACCTGACCCCCTCAACCCCGACAACGCCATGAACACCGACGAAGCCGAAGCCGAAGATGAGGAGACCCCCAACGGGGATCCGGTGGAGCCCGGCGAGGCGATGCCGACGGGTGAGGACTGCGGTCCGGCGAAGGTCGACCTCGACGCGCTGCCGGCGAAGACGCTCACAGGCACGCTGCACTACAAGGCGATCGAGCCGCGCAAGTCCGTGGAGGCCTACCTCGGCGTCGAGTTCACGCTCGACGCCGACGGCACCGAGCACGTCCTCAAGCCCACCGACCGCGTCTCACGCGATGCGCTGATCGCGCTCGACGGCAAGCCGGTCGAGGTGACCGGCGTCCTCGTCGAGGGCAGCAAGCCGTGCTCCTGGGAGCAATACCCGATGGACATGGACGGCAAGCCGATGAAGCGTCCTGCGGCCTATCACCTGCTCAAGGCCAACGCCCGTTGAAACCGGGGCTCCGTCCTGCAAGCTTCGCTGGCGCCTGCTGCGCCATCCTCAACCCTCTCACCCTGTGGAGTCCCTATGTCCCGAACCCCGCTTCGTCGCGGCATCCAGCTCCTGGTCGCGACGCTCACCTGTGCCCTGCTCATCCCCCTGGTCCACTCCCGCGCCGAGGCGTTCTGTGGCTTCTACGTCAGCGGCGGCACGGCTGACCTGTACAACAACGCCACGATGGTCGTGATGATGCGCGACGGCCAGCGCACCGTCCTCTCCATGCAGAACACCTACGAGGGCCCGCCCGAGGACTTCGCGATGGTGGTCCCGGTGCCGGTGGTGCTGAAAAAAGACAACGTCAAGACCTTGCCTCCGGCGATCTTCACGAAGGTCGATCAGATGGCCGCGCCGCGCCTGGTCGAGTACTGGGAGCAGGACCCGTGCTGGATCGAGCCGCCGATGGAGGACAGGCGCCTTTACAAGAGCGGGGCCATGGTCAAGGAGGAGAAGCGCGGCATGCCGTCCGGCGGCAAGGTCACGGTCGAGGCGAAGTTCGAGGTCGGGGAGTACGAGATCGTCATCCTGTCGGCGACCGAGGCAACGGCGCTGGACACGTGGCTCAAGGCGCAGCGCTACAACCTGCCGAGCGGCGCCCAGGACAGCTATCGCCCCTACATCGACGCCGGGATGTACTTCTTCGTCGCGCGGGTCAACGTCAAGAAGGTCCAGTTCGCCGACGGGCGGGCCCGGCTCAGCCCGCTGCGCTTCCACTACGACAGCAAGACGTTCAACCTGCCGGTGCGGCTGGGGCTGCTGAACGCCAACGGGGCGCAGGACCTGATCGTGCACATCCTGGCGCGCAATCAGCGCTACGAGGTGGCCAACTACCCCAACGTGACCATCCCGACCAACATCGACGTCACCGAGGACGTGCGCGAGCGGTTCGGTGAGTTCTACGCGTCGCTCTATGACAAGACCCAGGCGAAGCATCCGAGGGCGGTGGTGACCGAGTATGCCTGGGACGCCTCCAGCTGCGATCCCTGCCCGGGGCCGAACCTCGACGGCTCGGACTTCCTGACGCTGGGCGCCGACACCCTGCCGGACAAGCCGCAGTGGGGCTTCGCGCTCACTCGCCTGCACGCGCGCTACACGAAGGCGGAGCTGACCGAGGATCTGGTCTTCCAGGCGGCGCCGCCCATCACCGGCGGTCGCGAGGTCTACGCCGACGTGAACGAGCTCGAGCAGGGCTCGAAGCCGGCGAGCGTCAACAACTTCCAGGGGCGCTACGCCATCCGGCACGTCTGGACGGGCGAGATCACGTGCGAGAACCCCGTGCGTGGCCGTTGGGGCGGCCCTCCGGGCGGTGGGGCTGTCCCGGGCGTGCGGCCGGCGCAGGACACGGCGTTCGTCAAGCGCGGCGCCTTCCAGCTCCCCTCCGTGCTGCGCAAGGACATCCCCGAGATCGACCTCCGCGCCTCCACGACGACCCGCGACCTGATCGAGGGCAAGAAGGGCGCGGACGCCCTGGCTGGCGACAAGCCGGCGGCGGAGCCGACGACCCCGGTCGCTCCGGCCACGCCCGTCACGCCCGAGGCGCCCCCTGCCGAGGGCGCCAGCGGTGGGTGCACGACCGTGCCTCACGCGGCCCCAACGGTCACGGGCCTGCTGCTCATCGCTGGCGCGGCGCTCCTCGGGCTCCGGCGGCGCTGAGAAGCCTCAGGCTGGCCTACCCGGCCCCGTTGACCATGAGGCGCTCGAAGGCGCCCGGCTCCGGGGCCCAGAACACCTGGAAGTAGCAGTCGCCGCCGTCATCGACGCCGACGGGCTCTCGCTCCCAACGCTCAGGCCGGTCGCAGAACGCGTTGACGTAGATCAGCCGACGCCCGCCCTGCACCACCCCGACGTACTGCCTGCGGTAGGTCGCGACGCGGGTGGCGAGGTCGGGCCGTCCGTGGTGCGGGGTGCTCTGGAGGAAGCCAGGCAGGGCGGCTTCGAGGGCCTCGACGTCGCTCTGGGCGGGCGTCCAGGCCTCCACGGACTCGCCGGTCAGGGCGTGAAAGAACCGTGTGCCCTCGGCCGCGGGAACGACGACACCTTCGTAGCCAACACCCGAGAGCTTCACGATCGAGGTCTCCACTTTGGGCTCACCCGCGGTCGCGACGTCAGGGCGCGGCGGCTCGGGAGTGGTGGGGGTGGTGGGGGCGGGGGGCGCCGTGCAGGCGGCCATCGCCACAGCGGCGACGGTGAGCATCGCCAGGGCCAGGCGGCGCATGGTTTGCGCGCCGGTCCGAAGTTTTTCCGCGTTCATCTGAATGCCTCCTGTCTCGCTGCGTCTATGCCCACATGCCCCGCCGAGCGGCTGACTCACTGGCCTGGCTCCGAGTCAACATACAACGCAGCTCGGCGGGGCGCTGTCTTTCTCCCTCCTTTGTTCATCCCTGGCAACCTGACCTCTCATTGACGTACGCTCGGTTCGCGTTGAAGTCGAACCGGCGAAGGGCGTCCGATGCAGGTCTACGTGCACCAGTTCAACGGCGTCGCCACGATCCACGCGCTGCCGCTGGCGGCGGGCGTGCTGGTGGCGACCGCGCGGTCGTCGGTGCGGCTCGGCGCGTCGTGTCGCTTCACGATCGTGGTGGAGCGGCTGGCGCCGGACGCGGTCGTGGCGGGCTACGACGCGCCGGACGTGCTGGCGTTCTCGATGTACACCTGGAACGAGCGATACACGCTGGAGGTGGTCCGGCGGGCCCGGCTGCGCCATCCGGCGGCGCTGACGGTGTGCGGCGGTCCGTCGGTGCCGCGGTCGGCGGAGGGCCTGGCGCGGCTGGCGGCGGCGCATCCGTGGGTGGACGTGTGGGTGGTGGGCGAGGGCGAGGCGACCTTCTGCGAGCTGCTGGAGGCCCGGCTGGAGGGGCGGGGCCTCGAGGGGGTGGCGGGCGTGGGCTTCTGGCGTGAGGGCGCGTGGGTCCGGTCGGCCGCGCGGCCAAGGCTGGCCGACCTCGGCTGGACGCGGTCGCCCTACCTCGACGGCACCTACGACGGGCTGCTCGCGGGGGGGCGTCACCGATTCAACGCGATGGTGCTGGAGACCAACCGGGGCTGCCCGTTCGCGTGCACGTTCTGCGACTGGGGCGGCGCGACCCAGAGCCGGGTCACCGAGCTGCCGATGGAGCGGGTGCTGGCGGAGCTGGAGTGGATGGCGGCGCAGGGCCTCCCGACGCTGTACATCATCGACGCGAACTTCGGGATCCGGCCGCGGGATCAGTCGATCACGGACGCGGTGGCGGCGCTGAAGGTGCGGTCGGGGATGCCGCAGAGCTGCCACTTCCATCTGACCAAGAACGCTCATCGGCGCAACCTGCGGACCGTGGAGGTGCTGCGGGAGGCGGGGGTCGCGTGCCGGATGGCGCTGTCGATGCAGGACTTCGACGCCGACGTGTTGGAGGCGATCAAGCGGGCGAACATCAAGCTGGAGCGGTCGGTGGCGCTGCGTCGGGCGTGCAACGCCCGCGGCATCCCGACGTTCAACGAGCTGCTGCTGGGGCTGCCGGCGCAGACCTACGGGTCGTTCTGTCGGAGCGTCGTGACGGCGATGACGCCGTTCCCACAGGACACGTTCAACCTGTACCTGGCGCGGCTGCTGGAGAACGCCGAGATGGCGTCGCCCGCAGACCGGGCGCGGTTTGGCCTCCAGACCGTGCGCTGCCCGGCGACCTCCCAGGACGCGAGCTACGAGGCGCACGTCGAGGAGTTCGAGGAGCTGGTGGTGGGCAGCGCGGTGATGTCGACCTCGGACTGGGCGCGGGCCTTTCGGTTCGGGCACCTGCTGGGGGTGCTGTACAACCTCCGCGTGCTGCGGCTGCTGCTGCACGACCTGCAGTGGCTCGAGGGCGTGGATGTGGGCGCGTGGCTGGAGGTGCTGGTCGCGACGATGATCGAGGCGCCGCCCACCACGGCGCTCGGACGGCTGGAGGCGGTGTTCGCGCGCACCACCGACTCGATCCTCGGCGGGGGCCCGGCCATGCTGGAGCTCGACGGCGTGCCCGGGATGCGCTGGGACATCCCGGAGGCGCTCCTGAACACGCTCATCGAGGTGGCCGACGCCTTCTTCGCCGAGGTCGAGGCGGTCACGCGGTCCTGGCTCGGGTGGTCGGGGGAGCGGGAGGCGCGGCTGGTGGAGCTGCTCGCGTTCTCCCGCGCCACGCTGCCCGGCACGCCGCCGTCGGAGGGGCGTCTGGAGGGCTTCGCGTGGGACTGGCAGGGGCACCTGGCGGCCATCGCCGAGGGCCGCTCGGAGCCGGTGCGTCGGGTGGGCGCTCAGGCGGTCAGAACCGGGTCAGGTTGAGCCGGTAGCGCACCGCGCGCTGGGTGTCGTCCGTGCGGCGGAGCTCGATGAAGGTGCGGGTGGTCTGCGGGGCGCGGAAGGTGATCGAGGGGTTGGCCCCGAACGAGTCGCCGATGTAGTCGTTCCCGGTGTAGACGGCCATCTGCATCTGGCTGCCGTCGTTGCTCTGGTTGATCGCGCTCACGTTGAGGGTCTGCCCCGCGGTCACGTCGAGGAAGTAGACGTCGGTGTCGAACCGGGGGCAGAGCGCCAGGTCGTCGTGGGGCAGGGCGGTCTGGAGCGAGGTGGCCTGGGAGCGATCGTCGTTGGGCTCGAAGGTCAACGTGCACTGCTCCTCGGGCGGGATGTCGATGATGTTGAGGTCCATCGTGTAGGCGTTGCTGCCCCCGCCGCAGCACAGGTACACCTCGACGGTGTAGCAGGTCGCTCGGCCCGTCTCCGCCTCGGTGTGCTCGAAGTTGTCCACGCCGTAGCTGCCCGTGATCGCGTCCAGGGAGTTGTCGAGGATGTTGACGTCGATGTCGCCGAGGCTGTGGCGGAAGGACAGGTCGACGGTGAGGCGCTGGTTGTCCCCGAGGCAGACCCGGTAGAAGTCCCGGTTGGCCTCGCAGACGACGAGCTGGTCGTAGTAGCCGGCGGCCGTGTCCCGCGCGCGATCCAGGCTGTCGTTGGGCTCGAGGCGGTCGCTGCAGTTGGTGGGCGTGGAGCGTTGGACCTCGAGCTGAGGGCCCACCAGGGTGTTGTTCGACTCGTTGGACTCCTGCACGAAGTTGGGCTCGTCCACGGTCAGCAACAGCCAGTACACACCATCCGCCACCGAGGGGTCGACGAGCGCCTGAAACCCGAACCCGACACCCTCGCCGGGTCCCATCGGCGGCAGGCGGTCGCGCCAGATGATGGCGTCGTCGCTGCTCGGGCGCCGGTCAGCGCTCAGACGCAGGAGGACCTCGGTCTCCCCGGAGGCGCGCTGGCCGTTGTTGACGATCACGTAGTCGCCGGTGATCGGGGCCTCGGGCAGCGGGCCCTCGGGGAAGGCGTTGAGCACCTCGGGGACGAGGTCGGCGCGGTCGTTGGTGACCACCCCCTCGAGCTCGAACTGGAAGTCGTAGTTCGTCGGGCCCGTGTCCCGCCGGAACTCGATGGCGAACCGGCCGCGTGGCAGGAAGAGCTCGATGGGAAAGGGCCCGTCGCTGGGTTCGTCAAAGTAGAGCTCGCCCGTGTCGAGGCCATAGACCGAGACGCTCCAGAGCGTGCCGGGCACGAAGGGGCTGGCGAAGCCCCTGAACCAACCGCCGTCGGTGGGGTTGTCGAACTGGAAGGTGTCGACGTCGTCGCGGCAGAGGCCGAGCACGTAGCCGCCCGGGTCGAGCAGCGGGAAGTTGACGCCCTCGAAGTCGTCCTCGACACACTCGCTGCTGTTGTCGAGGACGGCGATGGTGTTGGGGCTCACCGCGAGGTTGTCGGTCTCGTCGAACTCGAGCCAGCGCTGGGCGAGGACGTCGCACTCGAGGATGAGGGTGTAGCTGCCCGCCGGCAGGTTGCCGATCGTCGCCTCGGTGAAGAAGCGGGACGAGCTGCCGACGTCGAGCTGCTCGACCTCGGCCCAGACCTGGAAGTCGCGGCTCGGGTCCAGGCGCGTGTCGCGGCTCAGCCAGGCCGAGCACTCAACAGGCCCCACCGAGGCGCGGCCGGTGTTGGCGATGCCGGCGGAGAGCCGGAGGTCGGTGCGACCGGGCGAGAGACCACCGCCGTCGACCTGGACGTCGAGGACGGTGATGTTGAGCTGGGCGGTGTCGCTCTGGCAGGCGCCGTTGGTGCACGCGGCGTCGATGTCGCTGCAGTCCTCGACCGACTCCCAGCGCTGGCCGTCGACGCGACAGCGCTGCACAACCGAGCCCTGGCAGCGTCGCGCGCTCGCCTCACAGACCGGAGGGACGTCGGTGGTGCACTCGCCGTTCCGGCAGCCCTCTCCCGAGTTGCAGCGGCGGGAGAGGTAGCCGCTGCCGTCGGGCCGGCACAGCCAGGTGGTGCGGTCATCGCGGCACAGCCGCTCGCCAGGGGTGCAGATGTCGCCGGCGTCGGGCAGCGGGACGTCGGGGCCGATGTCCGGCCGCGGGACGCCGGGTCGCGGGTCGGTGTCCCCGGTGGTGTCGCGGCGGTCGTCGCCGTCGGGCCGGTCACCGGTGTCGCGGATGCCGATGTCGTCGGGGTCACCGGGCACGACGCAGGCGAAGGCGATGCAGCTCAGCGCGCCCTGGCAGTCGGCGTCGATGCGGCAGGGCTCGCCCTGGTGACCCTGGCTGGCGTAATCTGCCTGGCAGGCCGAGACGCCCGCCAGGAGCAGCGTGGTTCCGAGCAGAATCCCGCGTGAGGTCATGGTCATCGCACATCCGCTGGCGCCCCATGCCGCTCGAGCTCGTCGCGACGGGGCCCGGTCCAGCAGGACACCGGGCGCTCCGAGGCGGATTCGAGCGGGCGGAGGGGCGCGTTCAAGGTCCAGATCGCCCGCAGCACACACATCGACAGACAGTGTAGGGCGCAGATGTGACTTTCTCCACTTGTTCCTGCGCGCCGGGCGGTCTATCACGGAGGCGCAACAACCATCGGGGCGCGGGACTTCACCCGGACCCTGGACCGGGGACATTCTCCATGGGCGCACGGCTCCTGAAATACCTCCTGTCGACGAACACAGGGCGCTTCGCGTTGTTGGGCTTGATCATCGTGGGCGTGGCGTTCGCCGCCCGCACCTACTACGACCAGGTGACCCAGCCGCCGTCGGCGGTTGCCAAGCTGTCCCAGGAGGGGCTGCTCGCCGGGATGGTCGACGCCACCGAGCTCTGGGTGGCGACCCACAGCGAGCAGCCCCGGGCGTTCCCGGACGACACGCCCTGGACCCCGGCGGTCCTCGAGTGCGGTCGCCCCGGCCATGCGACGCCCCAGGAGGCGGCCCACCCGACGTGGAAGGCGCTCGGCGCGACCTTCGAGGAGCCATCCCTCTATCAGCTCCGCTTCACCGCCACCGCGCAGGGCTATGAGCTGCTCGCCCGTACCGACGCCGACTGTGACGGTCTCTATGAGGTGCTCCGCCGCACGGGCTCGGTGGGCTACTCGGGCCTGAGCTCTGACCCGGTCAAGATGGACAACCCCGGCGAGTAGGCGCCGGGACCGCACCCACACCACGACGAGGGCCCCTTCGATGTCCGAACCGACGAACGACGACAGCGCCGCGCGGCACGACCGCATCCCCGCCGGCCAGCACCTGACCAGGCGCTGGCCCGTGCTTCACGTGGGCTCGCCGCCCGCCTTCGACCCCGCGACGTGGTCGTTCGAGATCTCGGGGCTCGTGGAGCAGCCGCTGCAGCTGACCTGGGAGGCGTTCAACGCGCTGCCCATGATCGACCAGACCTCGGACATGCACTGCGTGACGACCTGGAGCCGCCTCGACATGACCTGGCGCGGCGTGCCGATGGCGACGCTCCTCGAGCAGACCCGCCCGCGCGCCGGCGCGGCCTTCGTCATCGCGCACTGCGACGGGGGCTACACCACCAACATCGCCCTCGACGTCCTGCGCGAGCCCGACGTCCTGCTCGCCATCGGCGCCGACGGCGAGACCCTCAGCGACGAACACGGCTTCCCCATGCGCCTCGTGATCCCGAGCCGCTACGCGTGGAAGAGTGCTAAATGGTTGAGACGCTTAGAGTTTGTTGACGAGGACAGGCCGGGGTTCTGGGAGGTGCGCGGCTACCACAACAACGCCGATCCCTGGACCGAGGAGCGGTTCGGCTGAGCCGCACGGGCCCGCTCAGGCCACCGGCGGTCAGCGTCGCCCGGCAAATGCGCCAGTGGACAAACGCCCGCAGCAGCGTTATCACTACCCCTGCCGCGCCGGTCGTCGAGTTGGTTCCGTGGGAGCACCCTGCCCACACACACACCGACAGGGGCTTCAGCCGAGCTCGGGTGGGGCAGGGGGTTGACGTCACCCGGCAGTCCGCGTCTCGGAGCTTGCATCCATGTCCACTCGCCGAGCCGCTCCCCGCAAGGAGAACACCATTGGTCAAGCCCTCCAGGGGCTGACCGATGGGCTCTATGACATGTTCTCGGCCCGCCTCGACCTGGTGCGGTACGAGGTGATCGACGAGGTCCGCCAGACCGGTCAGTGGGGGGCCATCGTGCTCGGTGGCGCGACGGTGCTGGTGTTGGGATACGGCCTGCTCAACCTGGCCGTCGTGCTCCTGGTCGGCGCGCTCTCGGGCCTGATGTGGCCCATGGCCCTGACGACGGCCGTCCTGGCCGTCCTCCACCTCGCGGCTGGCGCCGTCATCCTGCGGCACGGGCTGCAGCGCATGACGGCGTACAAGTTCGCCCTTGAGATGACTCGTGACGAGTTCCAGAGGGACAGACAATGGCTCAAGGAGATCGGAAGCACGCAGGAGACGGTCGAGGAGGTGGCGCTCGAGACCCGGAGCGGCTAAGCTCCGGCGTGCTGGAGAGCCCCCAGGATCCGACCCGTCATCTGCGCCGCGCCATCGAGGAGTCGCGGCGGCAGATCACGGACAACATCGAGCTCCTTCAAGACGAGGTCGAGGAGCGCGTCAACTGGCGAGGCTGGGTCGACAAGCACCCCTGGGAGGCGGTCGGGATCGTCTTCTGTGTCGGCGTCTTCCTGGGCGCTCGCCCGTACCTGTAGCGCGGCCCCTGTCGCCGCACACCGTGGAAAGCCCATGAACACGACCGACACGACCCCTGAGCACGACGACTACGACGATCAGGACCAGGCCGCCGGGGCGATGATCCCCTACGACGACCTGAACGCGCGCCTTCGGCAAGCCGAGGAGGTCCTGACCGACCTGAACGCGCGCGCGACGACCTTCATCCGAGAGCATCCCGGGGTGTGCATCGCCGGTGCGCTGGCCCTGGGCTACCTTGTCGGTCGAGCCGCCTCGAAGCGGTGGCTGCGTTGACCCCCTTCCCTGCGCCCCGGAGAGAACGATGAGCCAGTCCCGCCAGCGGCCCGATGACTTCGTCGCTCATGCCAGCGAGCTGACCCGCGACGCGCGCAAAGTCGTGGACGATGTCCAGACCATCTACCACAACGCGAGCGATCGGGTGAACCTCGGCCAGTTCTATCAAGAGAAGCCCCTTGTGGTGCTGGGCGTCGCCGCAGGGGTCGGCTACGTCCTTGGAGGTGGGCTCTTCACGCCATTCACCGCGCGGCTGCTCCGCCTCGGGACGCGCTTCCTGCTGCTCCCGATGGTCACCTCGCAGCTTGAGCGTGCCCTGCCCCAACCTCCGTCCCCCCAGTCCTCCACACCCCCACGACATCAGGAGTAATACCATGAGCATCAAAGAACGCATCTCCGACATCGGCTCGTCGCTGACTAAAGAGAACATGCTGGACTCCCTGGGCCTCCAGGAGAAGCGCCAGTCCACCGACTATCTCCTGCCCGCCCTCGGCATCTTCGGCGCCGGGCTGGCCGTCGGCGCCGTCCTCGGCCTCCTGTTCGCGCCCAAGAGCGGCCGCGAACTCCGCACGGACGTGCGCGGCCGCCTGCAGGACCTCCGCCAGCACAAGGGCCACGCCCTGAGCGAGGACGCCGCTGACGCCTCCGCCCCGATGGCGTCGAAGGCGTCCAATCCGTACGCGGACTGAGGCTCACGCCGCGGAAGCTCCCCCGCGGCCGCAATCGCGGAGCAAAGCTCCGCGAGCGGCCTCGACCCCTCGTAGACGAGGGGTTCTCGGGCCCTCTATCTACCCGCGGTTTGTGGTTCACGGACCGAGACAGGTTCGAGAATCACGGCTGCCGGGGAGTGCGTTTTCTGGTGATTTCAAGCGGTTGTGTGACGCGCCGCCTCGACCGCAGCCGCCTCGCCATGCCCCAACTCCCTGCGTCTCGACCGTGCCTCGATCCGTGAACCAAAGTCCGCAGGCAGACAGAGGCCCGAGCACCCCTCGTAGACGAGGGGTCGAGGCCGCTCGCGGAGCTTTGCTCCGCGATTGCGGCCGCGGGGGAGCTCGTGAACCACAAACCGTGGGTAGACAGAGGGCCCGAGCACCCCTCGTAAACGAGGGGTCGACGCTGCCCGCGAGGCTATAGCCGAGCGGATGCAGCGGCGGGGGAGCTTCGGGGGAGCTTCGGGGGAGCATCGCCGGAGCTTCGGGAGCCCTAGAGGTCGTCTTCGTCCTGCTCGGGGAAGAGGTCTTCGAGCTCGAGGGCGGCGCCGCGGTGGTGGAGGAGCTGGGCGGTGCGGTAGGCGTCGTTCTTGCTGTTGGTCTGGTAGACGACCTCGCTGCGGCCGGTCTCGCGGGCGCCGTCAAGGACCTTCTTGAACCAGTCCTTACCGGACTTGGGGTGAAGGTGCTTGAGGGCCTCGATGACTTCGGCCTTTCGGTCATCCCCGAAGCCGGCGATGTAGAGGTTGAAACGGTATTTCCCTTCAGCCATGGGCGTCCTCAGCGGTTGAGCGTTCGTTTAATCGACGGGATGATTGTACAGACAGAGCACACAGGAGGCCAGCCCCGAACGCACCGGTGCGTTCGGGGCGGTGCGTTCGTGGGGCGTCAGGCCTCGGCGCCGTCCTGGCCGAGCTCGAGGAGCTTTTCGCGGGCGAGGGCGAGGGTGTTCTTGACGCCGAAGATCTGGATGAAGGTGCCGAGGCGGGGGCCCTGCTCCTGGCCGATGAGGAGCTGGTACATGGTCTTGAAGAAGGCCTTGAGGTCGATGCCGGCCTCGTTGCCGACGGCGTAGGCGGCGTTCTGGATCTCGGTGGCGTCGTTGCCGTCGTAGGCGTCGAGCCACTGGAGGAGGGCCTCGACGGGGCCCTGCATCTCGGGGGCGGGGGCGGCGTAGGCCTTGGTGGGCAGGACGAAGCGTCGGTAGTAGGCCAGGGCGCGGCCGATGAGCTCGTCGATGACGGGCTTGTCCTCGATGGCCTCGGGGCGGTAGCGGAGGATGTAGTCCCAGACGATGGCGGGGTCCTCGGTGTTGAGGACGGCGACGAGGTTGAGCAGGGTGGAGAAGGTCAGCTCGGTGTTGAAGCCGGCGTGGGTGCTGGCGACGGCCCGATCGTGGTCGATGAACCAGATGGGGGAGTTGAGGCGCTGGGCCTCCTCGTCGATGGCGGGGTAGCGGCTGATGTGCTGGAGGTACTCGTCGACGTGCTGGGGGATGACGTCGAAGTAGAGGCGGGAGGCCTGGATGGGGCGCTTGAAGATGAACAGGGCGAGGGACTGCAGGGGGCCGTACTCGAGCCACTCGTCGATGGTGAGGCCGTTGCCCCTGGACTTGGAGATCTTGCCGCCCTTCTCGTCGAGGAACATCTCGTAGAACATGCCGACCGGCGGCGTCTCACCGAGCACCCGGCAGATCTGGGAGGAGAGCTTGTAGCTGTCGATCAGATCCTTGCCGTACATCTCGTAGTTGACGCCGAAGGTGAACCAGCGCAGGGCCCAGTCGACCTTCCAGCCGACCTTGACGTGTCCGTCGGTGACGGGGACGTCGCCTCTGTGGCCGCACTCGCAGCTGTAGGCGACGGTGTTGTCGGCCGGGAAGACCTCGAGCACGGTGGTGCCGAGCACGCGCCCGCAGGCGGTGCAGATCGGCATGAACGGGCTCCAGTTGGCGGCGACCTCGTCGGAGAGGATGGAGAGGACGATCTTGCGGACGGCGTCGTAGCTCTGGAGGATGCGCACGAGGCCGTCGTTGAAGACGCCGGTGGAGTACATGTCGCTGGAGGCCCGGAACTCGTAGTCGAAGCCGAAGTGGTCGAGGAAGTCCTTGAGCTTGCCGTTCATGTGGGCCGAGTAGGACTCGTGGGTGCCGAACGGATCGGGGATGCGGCACAGGGGGAGGCCGATGTGCTCGGCGAGCATGGCCTGGTTGGGCATGTCGGTGGGGACCTTGCGCATGCCGTCCATGTTGTCGCTGAACGCCACCAGCGCCGTCTCCTGGCCGGTGAGGAGCTCGTAGGCCCACCGGATCCACGTGGTGCGGGCGACCTCGGCGAAGGTGCCGATGTGGGGCAGGCCCGAGGGGCCAAAGCCGGTCTCGAACAGGACCTTACCCGCCTTGGGTTTGCGATTCCGAAGCGACTTCTCGAGGTCCCGGGCTTCGCGCCAGGGCCATTGCTTGAGCTTCTTCAGATCGGCGTCGGTCAAGGGGGTGGTGTTCATCCTGTCTCAGTCCTAAGCGAGTGGGTCGACGGTGGCGTGTGGTGGACAGCCACGGGGGCGGGAATCTACCGCAGGTGGCGCGGGGAGGCAAACCGGGGCGTGATCAGAAGCCCCCACGCTCGGTCCCTGTGTGCCATGGCAACCTCCCGCCGATGCCCGGTCTCGCCTTATCCGCCCGTACTGCGTCGTTCACTACGCTCACAGCGCCGACCAGCGGCCGCTGCGCTGAGCTGGGACTCGCCCCGCGGGGCTTCAGGGGGAGAGGGTTCGGGTCTCGACGATGCAACTGGCCCCACCGCTGCTCACGACGCTCTTGCAGCTCACGGCAGGCTCGTGTATTTTCAATGTCGAGATCGTCGCTATCGCGATTCCATGTAGCCAGCTGGTGTATTCTGTTCACAGTCGCTGTCCGCCGCTTTCAGCAGCAGACTCCGTGGATCAGCCGAACCACAGGACCTCGCCGTGTTCCACTCGACGCTTGACTCCTCCAAATCCCCCGCCCCCCCCCCCCCCCCCCCCCCCCCCCGCGGCTTTTACCGGGGGCGCCAACCCCGACGCCCCGGGGAACGCGCCCCACCGGGGGTGGTGGGGGCAGTGGGGGAAAATACGCGGGGCGGGGGGGGGGGGGGGGGGGGGGGCGGGGGATTTGGAGGAGTCAAGCGTCGAGTGGAACACGGCGAGG